>ENA-OQIC01000725-OQIC01000725.1-human-gut-metagenome-genome-assembly--contig:-NODE-725-length-13700-cov-1.315700_pt1 | contig 13700 bp, 22 predicted proteins | sample MGYA00242572_ERZ504736 | MGnify/ENA primary metagenome ERZ504736 (study PRJEB26092, sample SAMD00036201) | human gut metagenome | host: Homo sapiens | study: EMG produced TPA metagenomics assembly of... | reverse complement strand
AGGTGTTATATCCGTGAAGATAGCAGAGGATAACGATACCTATATCAATACCAGGGTCTATGTGGGAGGACACCCCCTTCCAAATGAAGAGGGGTACCGGGCCGCTGAAGATATAATACAAATGATTGATAAGGGAAAGCCGGGTGACCTGTTCATCTCTGTCATCAGCGGAGGCAGTTCCGCTTTACTGACATGCCCCAAAGAGGGCATCACATTGCAGGAGGAGATACAGGCCCAGGATATGCTGCTGCGCTCCGGCGCGAAGATTGAGGAAATCAATGCGGTCAGACGCCATATTTCCAGAACCAACGGCGGGCGCTTGCGGAGCAGGTACTTAAAAATGGCGCTGAGATTGTAAATATAATTGTGGGAGACGGTGTGGGGTAAAGCCTACTGTAGATTTCAAGGCACCGTTCCAGTTTTCGGCACACCGGTGGCTCCGGATAAGACTACGATACAGGATGCGCGGGACTGTATCAGGAATTATCAGCTGGAGGACAAGCTGCCAGAGTCTATTTTAAAATATCTGTATGAAGATAATCCGGAGCATGAGACCCCAAAAGCATTTGGAGAGGGTGTGACGCACTTCTGCCTTAACAATGTACCGGATTCATGTGAAGCTGCAGTGGAAGCTGCCAGGGAAATGGGAATCAGCTCCATGGTATTTTCCACCTTTATCGAAGGTGAAAGCCGGGAGGCAGGATACTTCTTTGCTCCATGGCAAGGGAGATACAGGCTAATCACAGACCGATTAAGGCGCCCTGCTTTGTATTCTGTTCAGGGGAGACCACGACGAAAGTGGAGGACGGATGCAGGGGAACGGGAGGTCCTTCCCATGAGCTTGCATTGGGATTTGCCCATGGTGCCAGATACACTGCGGGCGCAGCCCTTGCATCGGTGGATACAGAGGGCACAGATGGGACAACCAGGTATGCGGGAGCACTGACGGATTCACAGACATTGCGGATGCTTTCTGAAAAGGGTATTAATATTTTTGACGTATTCAGAACCCACGATTGCGGCGGGGCGCTGGAGTGTACCCAGGATTCCATACTTACAGGAAATACAGGGACCAATCTGTGCGATTTTAACGTGATGTATGTACCGGAAGCGGAATAAGGGAGGAAAATAGGATGAATGGAAACAGAATAAAGGAAGTAAAGGCAAGACAGGTACTGGACTCTAAGGGAAGGCCTGTGGTAGAGACTGAATATATACGGAAATGGTAGATGGGAAGGCGGAGCATCCACTGGCACGTCTGTTGGAAGAATGAAATCGTATGTATTAAGGGATAACGATAAAGAGTTATTTGGCGGCCTCAGCGTTTTTAAAGCAGTAAAAAATATCGAGGAAATCATTGGTCCGGCTTTGGTTGGTATGGATGTGACAGACCAGCAGGCAGTTGACCATAGGATGATAGAGCTGGACGGGACCAGATATAAGACGAATCTGGGAGGAAATGCAATCTATTCTGTTTCCTGTGCGGCCGCCAGAGCAGCGGCGGCCAGCGTGGGAAAGCCATTATGGAGGTACCTGGCAGAGGAAGAGCCGGAGAGGGTATTTGCGCCGGCATATAATATGATTAACGGCGGTACATATGGGAATTATACCCTTGCATTTCAGGAAGTTTATTGTGATTCCTAAAAATGTAAGTACATTCTATGAGGGGTCCAGAATTGGGGTGGAGATATTCCAGAAGATGGGAGATATCATTAAGAAATACAACAATGGAAAACCGCCCGTGATGGGTAATTACAGCGGATATGGCGCCCCATCGGATGACCCGTTTGTATTGTTTGATATGCTTATGGAAGCAGCCTCATCATTGGGGTATGAAGATAAAATTATATTCTCCATGGATTGCGCTGCCAGTGAAATCTATGATGAGGCAAGGGACGCATATCTGTATAAGGGAACGTATATAGACAGGGACGAAATGATCTCACTGCTTTCCAGGATCGCGCATAAATATCCAATCGGGTTTATTGAGGATGCTCTGCAGGAAGAGGACTTGAGGGATTCAAAAAAGCCAGGAAAGAGATACAGGCTGTATTGATCGGAGATGATTTATATGCTCCAGCATTGACAGGGCCAAGAAAGCAATCGACATGGACGCGATACAGGGAATGATATTAAAGCCCAACCAGATTGGTACACTGACAGAGGCAATTGAAACGGTCCGTTTCATGAAACAACATGATTTGCTGGTTGTGGCGTCCGGAAGGGCGGGAGGAGTCATTGACGACCCAAACGCTGAATTGGCAATTGCGTTAGGCCTGCCAATCATGAAAACAGGGGCGCCAAGAAGCGGGGAACGCACTATATTCACCAATACCGGACTCAGGGTAGAGGAACAGTTGAAGCCGGGAAAGACAATGGCGGATGTACTTAAGGTTCCGGGATTTGAACGGCTGGGATGATATATCGGATACTTTCACAGATAAAAAACGGGGAATCCTGTAAAACAGGTTTCTCCGTTTTTATCTGTTTTACTCCTTTATATAGTATAATACTGTATAGATAATGCATAAAAAGGAGGTTATATTTTGAATATCAGACAAATTGCGTACCTGGCGGGGGTTTCGGTTGCAACGGTTTCCAGATGCATTAATCAGCCGGAGAAGGTGTCGGAGGAAACACGCAATCATATCATAGGGGTCATGAAGCGGGTGGACTACATACCCAACCCCTCCGCCAAAAGCCTGTCAACCGGTTATACAAAGACCATCTTATGTGTAATCCCGACCCTTTGCAATGAATTTTTCAACCAGCTGGTGGAAGGAAGCCAGGCTGTATTGAGGGAAGCGGATTATAAGGTCCTTGTATTTTCAACAGACAGCATAGAGGATTTCTGGCGCAGGGTGGACCAGAGAAGTGTTGACGGAATGATTATATCCGGCTCCGGTTTTATTAACAGCGAGGAGCTGCGCATGGCCAAGATTCAGGTGCCCTATGTATTGATTGAAATATGGAGCAGTCGGAATCACCCAAGGATGTGACATACGTTTACAGTGATGATTACAAAGGGGTCCAGATGGCGTTAGAATATCTGTACCGGGAAGGCAACCGCGTATTCGGGGTAATCAGCACTTCTGACACTTATTTGGTGACGGAGAGGCGCCGTAAGGCGGTATATGACTTTTTCATGGAAAAAAAGGACTGCCGTCTGTGCATGGTGAAAGCCCATTATGCAGATTTGCAGGATGCATATGACGCGTGCGGGCATTTGATGCGGCTGGAGGAGAGGCCCACCGCTATTTTTGCCTTTAACGATATGATGGCAATTGCGGCAATGAGATATCTGGTGCTTCACGGCATACGTGTGCCGGAGGATATGGAGATAATGGGATTCGACGACAATCCGGTGGCCAGCTTTGTGCTCCCCTCGCTGTCAACCGTGGTTGCACCCAATTACCAGCTTGGGGAAAGTGCAGCCAGACTGCTGCTGGAAAAACTGAGGGGCAATACAGAGAGTAAAAGCGTGTTGTTTCCGGTGGAATTAAAGCTGAGGGAAACCACCAGAAATAATGTAAAAGAGTATAGAGACAAGCTATAGATTCCGCCCACGGCATAGAAAGTCTGATGTAACCAGTTTCATCCGGAAACTGGTTTGGATTCGTTGACAATCCGTTTTTTTTTGATATAATTAAGAAAAACGCATAATAATAAACAAAAACACATAATAAAATTGTGTATATTGCACAAGAGAATTTTGCGCGTTAAAAAAGATACATGTAAAAATAGAGTATAAAATAAAATGATGTTCTGCCCCGGAAGGAGTACACGGCATGGTAAAAATTATCGGAATATGTGGAAGCCCAAGAAGGAAATCATCCTATGCCGCATTGCGGGAAGCGCTGGACGGCGCACTGGAAACAGGGGACGTGGAAGTGGAGCTCATCGAACTGCGTGCAAGGAAGCTGAACTTCTGCATTCACTGCAATAAGTGTCTGAGAGAGGACGCGGTCCGGTGTACAGTATATGAGGACGATATGACCCCTCTCTATGAAAAGGTATATCAGGCTGACGGGATGATAATAGCATCACCGGTCTATGAGATGAATATTACGGCACAGCTGGCGGCCTTTTTCAACCGGTTCCGCCCTACCTGGAATATTATAAAAAAGGATCCCACATTTTTTAACCGGAAGGTGGGCGCTGCGATTGCAGTAGGAGGAACAAGAAACGGAGGACAGGAAGGGGCACTGAACGCAATCCTTGGATTTTACCATACACAGGGTATGGTTGTCTGCAACGGGGGAGCGGGAACTTACGCAGGAGCCAGTCTCTGGAATCCGGGGGACGGGTCAGGGGAAATGGACGACCCGGAAGGATTAAAGAGAGCCAGGGCACTGGGTGCAAAGATGGCTGATTTGACAAAACGACTCAATTGGATAACTAAGCCGGAACGGATTCAAACTACCGGTTTCCATAAGGATACCGCATAATGTTTATTTGCCCTTGTGTTTGTCTTTTTCAAATAAACAGACAGGTATTTTGTGGAAGCCCTGCCAATTCCTGACAAAACATGGCGCCGATTCGTCAGGTAAAAGTTTTGAATATAAAAAATAAAAGGAGAACTTCATACATTAGGCAGAAATGGCGGGAGTATCAGAAACAGGAGTTAGTTATGAGAATGATGAGTTATGGTATCGAAGACAAACCCCGATTGGCAGTAGCGTTTCCATTGGCATTCCAGCATGTACTATCGGCATTTACAGGACAGATTGCGGTAGGTATGCTGCTTGCGATGGGATTTGGGCTCAGTGTCAAAGAAACTGCTTTATTAATTCAGTGTGCGTTATTTATCACCGGTATAGCTACCATTATCCAGTCCTTTGGAATCGGAAAGCATATTGGAGCCAGACTCCCCATTGTATCAGGAGGCAGCTTTACGCTGATTACACCAATGGTGGTGGCGGCCAATAACCCCAATATCGGAATCGGCGGAGCTTTTGGGGCGGCCCTGGTTGGAAGCGGTGTATTGTTTATTCTGGGTCCCATTGCAATCAGGTACTTACATAAGTATTTCAGCCCTACCGTCACAGGGGCAGTGGTGCTGACCGTGGGTATCTGTATCGGCGCAACGGCATTCGGAAACTTTAATGTGGAAAGTGAAACCGCGATGACTGAATTGGCGATTGCTGTAATGGTCGTTGTGGTGATTGTTCTTCTGAACTTTTTTGGAAAAGGCCTTATCAAACAATGTTGTATATTAATCGGCATGGTAATAGGATACGTTGTTGCCGCGGCCCTTGGCATGGTGGATTTTTCAAGCATCGGAGAGGCTTCCTGGTTTCCATGGTTAAACCCTTTGCATGGGGAGTCAACTTCAATGTGGGAGCAATCCTGACAATCTGCGCGGTTCACATCGGCACCCTGATGGAATGGTGGGGGACACCACGGGGCTTGTGACGGCGGTATCCAACCGGCTTCCCACCTCGGAGGAATTATCCAGGACCATCCGAGGCGGCGGTATCACGGGAATGTTTGCATCTGCCTTTAACGGTGCTCCGGTTATTACGGGAAGCGCGAATGTGGGTATTGTTGCAATGACCGGCGTGGGAAGCCGCTTTGTCACCGGTTTGGGAGGAATCATTTTCCTTGCTTTTGCGGTATTTCCAAAGCTGGCCCAGCTGCTTGCACTGATTCCCAACTGTGTTATGGCAGGAGCTGTCCTTGTAATGTGTGGTCAGATATCGGCGTCCGGGCTCCGGGTTATCAGCATGGGCGATTTTACGGAGAGAAACACAACCATCCTGGCCATTGCGCTGGCCATTGGCATCGGCGGCAATTTCGGAGTGGCTAACCTGGCATTTCTGCGTCAACCGTTACAACCATTTTACCGGCATTCCCGGTACGGCCCTGGTTGCCCTTGTGCTAAACATGATTCTTCCAAAGGCAGCAGAGGATGAAGTGACCGACGTAAAGCTTGAAGGGGAAATACCGGCCGTGCAGTAAAAAGAGCATACTTATTATTTTAAGAGGATATCCACATGGAGCGCCTTGCACCATGTGGATATTTTTAGGAAAACAGCTGGAAATGAGAGGGCCTTTACTATGATATACGTGGAGACGAACAGTATTATCGGTTCGGAAAATCTGGCTTTTGAGGAATATTTTTAAAGAAAGAGGACATCAGAGAGCCCGTACTCATGCTGTGGAGGAACCGTCCCACCATTGTGGTAGGCGCTTTTCAGAATACCCATGAAGAAATATGTGAAGAGTTCGTCAAGGCCAACAAAATTGATGTGGTGAGAAGAACCAGCGGGGGCGGCGCTGTCTACCATGACTTGGGAAACTTGTGTTTCAGCTTTATCATGGAGCATGGGGATTTTACAAACACAGACTACTCTGCTTTTTTAAAACCGGTTGTAGAAGCGCTTCGGGGAATGGGAATCCAGGCTGGGATTAACGGGCGCAATGACCTGGTTCTGGGAGACGCCAAGATATCAGGAAGCGCGGTAAGAATCTATAAGAACCGGGTACTGTTTCACGGAACACTGTTATTCAGTTCAGATTTAGAAATACTGAGCAGGGCATTGCGGGTAAAACAGGATAAGCTGGTATCAAAGGGTATTAAGTCGGTGCGTTCAAGGGTAACCACCATAGCGGAACATCTTCCTATGACATGGATGTTCTGGAATTCAGGGAAAGACTGCTGCAGGCCTTTTTGGGGAATCAGGGGGAAAGGAATATGAAATATCCCTGAACGAGCGCAGGGAGATTATGTGCCTGGCCCGTGACAAATATGAATCCTTCCTCTGGACGTATGGAAAGAACCCGCCGGCAGACTGACACACGGAAAACGGTTTGGGGGAGGCAGCATAACGGTTAAGGCATCTTTAAAGAATTCGCGGATTGAACAAATCCGGTTTGAGGGTGACTTTCTGGGATGTATGGAGATGAAAGATATAGAACAGCTGCTGAACGGGGTGGTTTATGAGAGGGACGCCGTCAGCCGCGTTTTTGAAGAATTAGATATAAGACCATATTTCGGAACCATAACAAAGGAAGAAGTGGTCGGCTGCATTATGGGAGATGACAGAATATAAACACATGGGAGTGAGACAATGGAACAGGTAAGTCTGGATATAAACGGAAAGAAAACACAAGTCAGCATAGAAAAAAACTGGACCCTGCTATTCGTGCTGCGGGAGGTTTTGGGATTGACAGGCGCAAAGTGCGGATGCAGCACCGGAGACTGCGGGGCCTGCAAAGTCATCATTGACGGAGAAGCGGTGAATTCCTGTCTGGTGCTTGCACGGAACCTGGAAGGAAAGAAGATTGAGACCATAGAAGCCTTTCAAACGGCACGGATCTGCACCCTATTCAGCAGGCGTTTATCGACGCCGGGGCAGTACAATGCGGATACTGCACCCCGGGAATGGTGATGTCAGCCAAGGCTCTTCTGGATCGGATTGAGAATCCGACAGAGGAGGAAATCAGGAACAACGGCATCTCCAATAACCTGTGCAGATGCACGGGATACGTGAAGATTGTGGAGGCAATCAGACTGGCCGCAAGGCGGATGATGGAGGCAAAGGCCGGGGGAAAGAAGGAGGAGCGCTGAATGGGAATCATAGGACAGAGCATACCGGTCCGCGACGCGGCCATGAAGGTAACCGGGCAGTTTAAATATACGGCTGACCTGGAGTTCCCCGGAATGCTCCACGCTAAAATATTGTTCAGCCTGTGCCCCATGCCAGAATAAAGAAGATTGATACAAGCAGGGCAGAGGCACTGGAGGGCGTCCGCGGAGTGGTGTGCTATTTAAACGCCCCGGACACAAAGTATAACAGCTGCGGGGAAGAGATTGACGGTCACAAAACGGAACGGGTATTTGATGATACGGTTCGGTATGTGGGAGATAAGGTGGCGGCCGTGGCGGCGGATACGGTAAAGATTGCCGAGCAGGCAGTGAAGTTAATCCAGGTGGAATATGAGGAACTTCCCTTTTATACTGACCCCGGAGAGGCCCTGAAGGAAGGCGCGTATCCCATTCACGGTGAAAGTAATATTATTTTTCCGGTGGATATGGGGCCGGCGATGTGGAAGCGGGCTTTAAGGCAGCGGATTATATATATGAAGATACCTATTCCACGCCTGCCATCCACCACAGCGCCATTGAGACACATGCATCCATTGCGGTTTATGACAGCAGCGGCAAGCTGACGGTCTATACGCCCAGCCAGGATGTGTTCGGATACAGGAAGAACCTCAGCAGGATTTTCGGACTTCCCATGAGCAGGGTGCGCGTGGTAAATCCCGGCATGGGCGGCGGGTTCGGAGGAAAAATAGATACAATAACAGAGCCTGTGACAGCCCTGCTGGCCATGAAAACAGGGCGCCCGGTAAAGCTGGTTTACAACAGGCGGGAGGATATTGTGTCGTCCAGGACCAGACACGGAATGGAAATAAAGATTAAAACCGGTGTTAAAAAAGACGGGACCATTCTATCCCAGGATATGCAGGTCATAATCAATGCCGGGGCATATGCGGGCGGGACCATGAGCATTGTGTGGGCCATGAGCGGTAAGTTTTTTAAAACCACAAGACGCCTAATATCCGGTTCAGGGCCACTCCGGTTTATACCAACACTCCCATTGCAGGTGCCATGAGGGGCTTTGGATCTCCACAGGAGTTCTTTGCCCAGCAGTGCAGATGAATAAGATTGCCAGAGACTTACATATAAGCATCATTGACATGCAGTTAAAAAACCTGGTTGAACCGGATGGGTTTGACCAGAGGAACGGGCAGAGGCATGGAAATGCAAGACCCATTGACTGTGTGAAAAAGGGGATGGAGCTGTTCGGCTGGGAGGAGGCGGTGAAGGAACAGGAAGAATCCGGGGCGGCAAAGGCAGGTACCGGATTGGAGTGGGAATGGCAGCGGCCACCCACGGAAACGGAGTGTACGGCGTGTGTCCGGACACAACCGGCGTGATACTTAAAATGAATGAAGATGGTTCGGTTGTCATGTTCACCGGGGTCAGCGACATGGGCAATGGTTCCGTGACAACCCAGGCCCAGGCAGTGGCCCAGGAGCTGGGAATCAGCATGGACCGGATAGAGTGTATACAGGCGGATACAGATGCCACCATGTATGATTTGGGAAATTATTCCAGCAGAGGTACGTATGTGAGCTGCAATGCCGCTGTGAAGGCGGCAGGGAAAATCAGGCAGGAATTGCTGAAAGAGGCGGCCCAGCTGCTGGAAGAGGAACAGCAGAATCTGGAACTGAAGGACAACGGGGTTTGTGTGAGGAACAATCCTGAAAAGAAGGCCTCCCTGGAGGAAGTCATCACGCACGCAAGGAAAGTGAACCAGAGGGATATATGCTGTGCGGACACATTTGCCTCCTATGCCCTGGCCATGTCTTACGGCGCACATTTTGTAAAGGTATCGGTGGATACCCGGACCGGCGGGGTAAAGGTCCTGGAATATACGGCGGTGCACGATGTGGGGAAGGCGCTCAATCCCATGTCTGTGGAAGGCCAGATCGAAGGCGCGGTGCAGATGGGACTTGGATACGCACTCTCAGAGGGAATCATAATTGACAGCGGGGGAAAGGTAAAAACACTACCTTTAAGCAGTACCATATTATGAATGCCGGTGAGATGCCGCCTATCAAGGTGGGACTGGTGGAGGAGACAGAACCCACCGGGCCATATGGGGCAAAGAGCATCGGGGAGTGTTCGGGTGGTACTCAGCCGGGGCAATTGCAAATGCTGTGGCCAATGCAATCGGATGTGAGGTGCACCGTCTGCCATTAAAACCGGATACAGTGCTTGAACTCCTGCCCGGGAAAATGAGACAGTTGAAAGAAGGGATGGAATCACCTTATGAGATTTGAAGATAAAGTAGCGGCAATCACAGCGCGGGCCAGGGGCTGGGCGCGGGTTTTGCAAAGGCATTTGCCAAAGAGGGCGCTGTCGCAGTCCTGATAGGAAGGACCGGAGGCAAGCTGCAGGCGGTTGCAGAGGAAATCAGGAAAGAGGGCGGCCGGGCCCTTGTGAAGTCTGCGACATCGCGGTGCCCGAACAGGTGGAGCAGTGCTTCAGGGAAATTGAACAGGAAGCGGGAAGTGTGGATGTGCTTGTCAATAATGCGGCCTATCACAAGTCGGTTCCCGTGGTTGAGACATCAAACGAGGAATGGCTGAGCCAGATTTCCATTAATCTCAACGGAACCTTTTTCTGCACAAAGGCAGTCCTGCCGGCCATGATACGGAACCGGTACGGAAAAATCATCAACATCAGTTCCTCGGCCGCCAAACACTTCTTTCCCGGATTTGGCGCGTACGCAGCGTCAAAAGGCGGAATCGTAAGCTTCACCCATACGCTGTCCGAGGAAGTCAAGCAATACGGAATCAATGTGAATGCCATATACCTGGGAATGACCAATACGGAGCATACAAGAGAACGGATGGACAGCGACCAGGCAGTGACCATTGATTTGGATTCCATGCTCCAGGTGGAGGATGTGGCGGAAGTGGTGACATTTCTGGCATCGGACGCAGCGGCCCCGATTATGGGTGCGGCCATTGATGTGTTTGGAAAGAAATCATAAGCAGGTTGAGTTATAAGCAGGTTGAACTATAAGCAGGATGAAATAAAACACGGAGGATCATACATGCTGAATATTAACGCAAAAGCAATGAAAGTAGTACGGGAGATTATAGAGGACGCGGACGCCCTTGGGTGTAAGGTGATCAAATGGACTGCGGGGCAACCCTCATTGACATGGGAATTAACTGTGAGGGAAGCTGGAAGGCAGGGGTTCTGTTCACAAGGGCCTCCATGGGAGATATGAGCACGGTTACCCTTGGGGAATTCAGGCTCAATGAGGATTATACCTTTGCTTCGGTGGAAGTGCTGGTCAACAAGCCTCTTATTGCCTGCATGGCATCCCAGATAGCAGGATGGAAACTGGGTGACGGGGAATTCGCAACCATTGGTTCCGGCCCTGCCAGGTCCATCGCCCATGTGGACTCAGACTGGTACTTTGAGATGACGGATTACAGGGAAGAAAATAACGAGGCAGTGCTGTGCCTGCAGGATGTGAAGTATCCCACGGACCAGATGGCCATGGAGGTGGCAAAGGCCTGTAACGTTAAGCCGGAGGATACGTATATCCTTATTTCCGACAGTACCTGCGTGGTTGCCTCCATCCAGGTGTCGGGCAGGATGCTGGAACAGACCTGCCACAAAATGTTTGAGAAGGGATTTGACGCGGGACAGATTGTGATGATCCGGGGAACTGCCCCCATAGCCCCTATTGTTAAGGATGAAATGAAGTCAATGGGCCGTATCAATGACGCCCTTATCTACGGCAGCAGCGTGGAAATCTGGGTGGATGCATCAGACGAGGCCATTGAGAAGGTGATTCCGGGACTGGTAGGCAAGACTTCGTCTCCCTGCTACGGGCAATTATTTGAGGATGTGTTTGAGAAAGCGGGAAGAGACTTCTTCTATGTTGATCACGATGTGCATTCCCTGGGAAGGGTGCAGATTCACAATATTAATACGGGAAAGGCATTCTGCGGGGGAGAAATAAATTACAAGGTATTGGAAAAGTCATTTTTATATTAATTTAAATACGCAATGGCGAAGAAGAGGATTAGGAGGAAATAAAATGGCACTAAGTAAAGAACGGCTTCTGAAGGTATACCGGGACATGGTAATGATCCGCAGATTTGAGGAGGTAATTGAGGAGTATGCAGCAAACGGAACGATTCCCGGATTCGTACATCTGTCCATTGGCCAGGAAGCGTGTCAGGCAGGTGTGGTGGACGCCCTGAAAAAGACAGATTATAAGTTCCCGGATCACAGGGGACACGGAGCCATTGCTCTGTGCGGAACAGACCCCAAATTAGTGATGGCTGAGATATTTGCAAAGGAGACAGGAATCAACACGGACGGGGCGGCTCCATGCATGTCAATGACCTGGAGTGCAGGAACATGGGATTTAACGGAATCCAGGGCTCCACCATGGTGACCTGTCTGGGAACTGCATTTGCCTCTGTGTACAATGGGACGGATGACGTAACGGCAGTATTCCTCGGAGACGGAACACTGGGAGAGGGAGCCTGCATGAGAGCATGAATATGGCGGCCACCTGGAAGCTTCCCATTATCTACTGTCTGGTAAACAACGGATACGCCATATCCACACGCTACGAGGAAGCCCATCCCCAGAAGGAGTTAAAAACATGGGGCGAGGGATACGAAGTGCCCAGCTTCCGCCTGGACGGAAATGACATCGAGGCAGTCATCGAGGCAGTGGAAAAGGCTGCGGACCGCGCCAGAAAGGGCGAGGGCCCCACTGTACTGGAATTTATGACATACCGCTGGCAGGGACATTTCGCAGGCGATCCCGCCGCTTACCGCCCGGAGGACGAGGTATCTTACTGGGTCAATGACAGGGATCCCCTGAAGCTTACCAAGGCAATCCTCCTTGAGAGGGAGCAGGTTGAGCCGGCTGTGCTCCAGGCGGTTGAAGAGGAAGAAGAAAAACATGTGCAGGAGATGCTTAAATTCTCTCTGGAGAGTGAGTATCCGGGAATTGAGACTGCAACAACATATACATATGCTGATAGAGAGGTGGAATTAAGATAATGGGCAGAAAACTTTCTTATGGAATGGCAATCAATGAAGCGCTGCATCAGATGATGGGAGCAGATGAAAGAGTATTTATATTAGGCGAAGATGTGGCAAAGATGGGCGGAGATTTCGGAATCACAAAGGGAATCTGGGAGAAATGGCCGAACCGCATCAAGGATACGGCATTATCGGAGTCCGCAATTCTGGGTTTATCCTGCGGGGCCGCTGTGTGCGGGTTAAAGCCAGTACCGGAAATCATGTTTGCGGACTTTTTAGGGGTTTGCTTTGACCAGCTGACAAACAACGCCGCAAAGTTAAACTTCATGTATCAGGGAAAGGCACACTGCGTATAACGGTGCGTGCCGTACAGGGCGGAGGAATCCGGTGTGCTTACCATCACTCCGCATGTGTGGAATCCTGGTTCATGAACACCCCCGGACTTGTGGTCGTATGCCCCACCACCCCTTATGAGGCAAAGGGAATGCTGATCTCCGCAATTAAAAGTGATAACCCGGTTCTCTTTTTAGAGCATAAGACCCTTTATAATGTAAAGGGAGAGGTGCCTCAAGAGATGTATGAGATTCCTCTGTACGAGGCTGAGGTGGAGAGAGAGGGAAGCGACATCACAATCGTAGCAACCAAATCATGCTTGACAAAGCCCATAAGGCGGCGGACATCATGGCAAAGGAAGGGGTCAGCGTGGAAATCATTGACCCGAGAACCATTTATCCTTATGACAAGGACACGATCCAGAAATCCGTGGCAAAAACAGGCCGCATCATTCTGGCGCAGGAAGGTCCCAAATGCGGGGGCTGGGGAGCCGAACTTCCGCCATGATAAGCGAGGATGTGTTTGAGTATTTATGCGCGCCCATTAAACGGGTTACCTCCCTGGATTCCCCGGTACCGTACGCGCCGGTGCTGGAGGATTACGTACTGCCGCAGCTGGATGATCTGGTAAAAACCTGCCGGGAATTGATGGAATATTAAATATAGCCACAAGTGGAGATTGAGAGGAAATACATATGGTTACAAAAGTAATTATGCCCAAATTCGGATTGTCAATGGAGACAGGAGTCCTGGGCTCCTGGCTGGTGG
>ENA-OQIC01000724-OQIC01000724.1-human-gut-metagenome-genome-assembly--contig:-NODE-724-length-13703-cov-2.375147_pt1 | contig 13703 bp, 19 predicted proteins | sample MGYA00242572_ERZ504736 | MGnify/ENA primary metagenome ERZ504736 (study PRJEB26092, sample SAMD00036201) | human gut metagenome | host: Homo sapiens | study: EMG produced TPA metagenomics assembly of... | reverse complement strand
TTCGTGAACGCACCGGCATTGAAGAGCGCCGCGTTGCTCCGGAAGGCATGAATGCTTCCGATATGGCAACGGAAGCGGCTAAACGTGCCTTGGACGCAGCCGGCTTGAAGGCGGAAGATATTGATTGTATCATTTTAGCAACTTTAACCGGTGATATGTCGGTTCCTTCCACAGCTTGTTTAGTACAAGCTAATTTAGGAGCTACTAATGCGGCCGCTTTTGATTTAGGCGCTGCTTGCTCCGGCTTTGTATATGGATTGATTACGGCCGGCAGTTATGTGAATAATAACTTCTTCAAAAATGTGCTTGTAATCGGTGTAGAAGTTATGTCCCGCGTGCTTAACTGGAAGGATCGCAGTACTTGTATCCTGTTCGGCGATGGCGCCGGCGCAGCAGTAGTGTCATCTGTACCTGAAGGCTATGGCATGTTGGGTATGGATATGGGTGCCAACGGTGCCAGCGGTATGGCAATTTGCATTCCATCCAGCGGTACGGCGATGGTGCCTAACGATAAACGTATCGAAGAAGGCTTGACCTATGTTCACATGGATGGCGCCGAAGTTTATAAATTCGCGGTTAAAATCATGGGACGCACCGTGCTTAACGCGTTAGAAAAAGCCGGTTTACAGTTAGAAGATTTAGATCGTTTCATTCCTCATCAAGCCAATACACGGATTATCGATTCCGCAGCACACCGGTTGAAAATGCCGGCAGAGAAAGTGTTTGTTAATTTGCCGAAATACGGCAATACATCGGCCGCTTCGGTAGCTATTGCTTTAGATGAAGCAGTGAGATCCGGCTTTGTTGAACGAGATCATACAGTCGCCTTTTCCGGCTTCGGAGCCGGATTAACTTGGGCCGGCTTGGTAATGAAATGGTACTAAGGAGGACAACCATCATGATTAAGACTGATATTTGCGATTTGTTAGGGATTGAGTATCCTATATTCCAAGGTGGTATGGCTTGGCTTGGTACCGCTGAACTTGCTGCGGCTGTGTCCGAAGGGGGCGGTCTCGGTATTATCGGTGCCGGACATATGCCACCGGACGTATTCCGTAATGAAATTCATAAATTAAAAGAACGTACTAATAAACCTTTCGGTTGTAACATCATGTTGATGTCGCCGTTTGTTAAAGAAGTTATGCAAGTTGTCTTGGAAGAACGCGTTCCGGTAATTACAACCGGTGCCGGTAATCCGAGTACATACGTGCCTGCATTAAAAGAAATCGGTACTAAAGTTATTCCTGTAGTAGCTTCCGTATTGCTCGCTAAACGTTTGTTGCGCGGCGGTATTGATGCGGTAGTTGCGGAAGGTACCGAATCGGGCGGTCACGTAGGGGAAATCACAACTATGTGCTTAATTCCTCAGATTGCTGACGCTGTAAACGTACCGGTTATCGCTGCCGGCGGTATTGCTGACGGTCGCGGTGCGGCTGCAGCCTTCGCTTTGGGCGCCAGTGCGGTACAAATGGGCACACGTTTTGTATTATCCGAAGAATGTATTGCTCATGCTAACTATAAAGAAGCCGTATTAAAGGCAAAAGACCGTTCCACCGTTATGACTGGTCTTACGACAGGTCATCCGGTTCGTATTTTAGAAAACTTATTATCCCATCAGTACCAGGAATTGGAATTCAGCGGTGCTCCTAAAGAAGAATTGGAAGCTTTGGGTGCCGGTGCACTTCGCAAAGCGGCTATTGAAGGGGACGTTAAAAACGGTTCCGTTATGATTGGGCAGATTTCCGGTATGTTACAGGATGTAAAACCTTGTGCTCAAATCATTCGCGATATTATGGCCGAAACCGAAACCGTAATCGGCGGCTTACAAAAGATCATTAAATAATACAGGAGGCGTTACTAGTGAAAACAGCATTTGTATTTCCTGGCCAAGGTTCTCAAAAAGTAGGTATGCTTCAAGATTTATATAATGCCTATGACATTGTAAAACAGCGTTTTGCTGAAGCTGATGAAGCATTGGGCTACTCCATTACGAAGCTTTGCTTTGAAGGTCCTGATACCGAATTGGTTAAAACGGCTAACACACAACCGGCTATTTTAACAGCCAGCGTTGCTTGTTATGAAGTATTGAAAGAAAAGGGCTTTACTCCTGATATCGTGGGCGGTCACAGCTTGGGCGAATACAGCGCTCTAGTGGCAGCGGCGTACTTGATTTTAAAGATGCTGTTTACCTCGTTCATAAACGCGGTGAATTCATGCAGGATGCTGTTCCATTGGGTGAAGGTGCCATGGCGGCTATCTTGGCTTTACCTCGTGAAGAAGTAGTGGCGATTTGTGAAAAAATCGACAAAGAAGTCGGTTCCGTTCAGGCAGTAAACTTCAACTGCCCGGGTCAAATCGTAATTGCCGGTGCTACGGTTGCCGTAGAAAAAGCTGCTGAAGAAATGAAAGCAGCCGGCGCGAAACGTGCCGTTATGTTACCGGTAAGTGCTCCGTTCCACAGCCGTTTGATGGAACCGGCTGCGGCCCGTTTGAAAGACGAATTGGACAAAGTAACTGTTAACGATGCCAAGATTCCGGTAGTAGTTAACGTAACCGGTGAAATTTTGACCGATGCGAACGCTATTAAAGAATCCCTCGTTATCCAGGCGGCTCATCCTGTTCTTTGGGAAGATTGCGTAGCTACCATGATTAATTATGGCGTAGGCAACTTCGTAGAAGTAGGTCCGGGCAAAGTTTTGACCGGTTTTACCAAAAAATTAACAAAGAAATGCAATTGGCTAATGTAGAAGATGTAGATTCCTTAGGGAAAACTATTGAATTTTTAGAAGGGGTTCGATAAAATGCAGTTAACAGATAAAGTTGCTTTAGTTACCGGTGCCTCTCGTGGTATTGGCCGTGCCATTGCTTTGTTAATGGCTAAACAGGGTGCCGACGTAGTAGTGAATTACAGCGGCAGCGAAGGGGCTGCGCAAGAAACCGTAGATGCTATTTTGGCTATGGGCCGCAAGGCTATCAAAATTAAAGCTAATGTAGGCAATGCCGAAGAAGTAGCGGCTATGGTTGACGAAGCGCACACAACTTTCGGTCGCATCGATATTTTAGTAAATAACGCCGGCATTACCCGTGACGGTTTGCTCATGCGTATGAAAGACAGCGATTGGGATGATGTTATCAACATCAACTTGAAAGGTGTTTATCTGATGACCAAAGCGGTTTCCAAAATTATGATGAAACAGCGCAGCGGTAAAATTGTTAATATGACATCGGTTGTAGGTGTGACCGGTAATGCAGGCCAGGCCAACTATAGTGCCTCAAAAGCGGCGTAATCGGTTTTACTAAAACTTGTGCTAAAGAATTGGCATCCCGCGGTATTACCGTGAATGCGATTGCACCGGGTTTTATTCACACCGACATGACGGATGTTTTACCTGATAAAGTGAAAGACGCCATGGTTCACACGATTCCGTTGGGCCGTATGGCAGAGCCGGATGAAGTAGCTGCTGTAGCTGCTTTCCTAGTCAGCGATATGTCGAGTTATATTACGGGTCAAGTCATTAATGTTGACGGCGGCATGGTAATGTAGCTAATATATATAGAGCAAACAATGAAAGGAGGTGAAATCACAATGACCACGTTTGATAAAGTTAAAGCGATCGTTGTGGAACAGTTAGGCGTTGACGAAGCTGAAGTTAAGATTGATTCTACATTCATTGACGACTTAGGAGCTGACTCCTTAGACATCGTTGAATTGATCATGGCTTTCGAAGAAGAATTCAATGTTGAAATTCCTGATGATGTAGCTGAAAAATTAAAACAGTGAAAGATACGGTAGAATACATCGATTCTATCAAAGAAGCGTAAGACTTACTTGTGCACCGGTAGGAGGCGGCAACGCCTCCTAGTCGGTATACGTAACAGGAGGAATTTATAGTGAAGCTCTCTGAACTTCGCATCGGAAATCTGGTAGCAAAGGTGCCAATCATTCAAGGCGGCATGGCAATCAGATTGTCTACGGCTCGTCTTGCAGCAGCTGTAGCTAATGAAGGTGGCATCGGTCTAATTGCGGCCTCCGGTATGCCATTTGATGAATTACGTTATGAAATTAAATTAGCTCGAAAATTATCACCTACGGGTATTATTGGTATAAATGCAATGGTAGCAGCTTCCGAGTTTGCTGGCCTAGTGCGAACGGCTATTGAAGAAGGTATTGACCTCGTTGTAGCCGGTGCAGGTTTTTCTCGTGATATGTTTGGTATGGGGAAAGAATCGGGTACTCCCATTGTTCCGATTGTGTCCTCCGGGAAATTGGCTCGTATTTCTGAAGGCTTGGGTGCGGCCGCTGTCATCGTTGAAGGCAGTGAAGCCGGTGGTCATTTAGGTACAAATCGCTCATCGCGTGAGATTGTACCGGAGGTGTTGAAGGCCGTTAAAAATATCCCGGTAATAGGAGCGGGTGGCGTTCTCGACGGGAAAGACATTGTCGAAATGATGAAATTAGGAGCAAACGGCGTACAAATGGGTAGTCGTTTTGCAGCTAGTGAAGAATGCAATGCATCGGATGAGCTTAAAAAAATGTACTTACGTGCTAAAGCGCCTGAAGATGTTGTATTGATAGAGAGTCCGGTAGGATTGCCGGGGCAGGCGATTCGTAACAAATTCGCTGCTTCTGTATTGGACGGTACTGTACCGCCACCAACTGAATGTGACCGTTGCTTAAAGCATTGTTCTCACAAATTTTGCTTGATTAAAGCCTTAGAACGGGCACAGCAAGGTGATGTGGAAACCGGTTTGGTATTCTCCGGCAATAATATGCGCAAAGTAGATGAGATTTTGCCGGTTAAGGAGATTTTCCGTCGTTTGTTAGCGGAAGTATCTCAGATTGATTAATGTATTTCAATGCATAGTTTACATGTGAGGTGAAATAATTGGAAAAACGTGTTGTTATTACCGGTTTAGGGGCTGTAACGCCTGTAGGTATCGGTAAAGATGCTTTTTATGAAGCTTTATTGGCGGGTAAATCCGGGATTGGCCCGATTACTCATTTTGATGCTTCTGAATATGCTACCCGCATTGCCGGTGAAGTTAAGGATTTTGATATTACGCAGTATGGTGTAGAGAAGAAAGAGTCTCGTCGTATGGACCGCTCCTCTCAATTTGCAATCGCCGCAGCAGTTCTTGCTTTACGCGATTCCAATCTCGATTTGGATAAAGAAGATCGCGACCGTTGCGGTACTGTAGTTGGTACCGGTATCGGTGGGATTGACTCCATCCACGATGTTTATGTTACATTATTCCAGAAAGGACCTAATCGTGTAAGTCCTTTTGCAGTACCTATGATGATTGCCAACATGGTATCCGGCCGTGTGTCCATCGAACTCGGTCTTCGTGGTCCGGCTATTACGGATATTACGGCTTGTGCATCCGGTACAAATTCCATTGGTGATGCATTCCGCATCGTAGCTCGCGGTGACGCAGACATTATGTTTGCCGGCGGTACTGAAGCAGCTGTATCTCCAGCAGCAGTGGCCGGTTTCGCAGCTATGAAGCTATGTCTACCCGCAATGATGAACCTGAAAAAGCATCCCGTCCATTTGACGCCGATCGTGACGGTTTCGTTATGGGTGAAGGCGCCGGTATCGTTGTGCTTGAAGAATTAGAACATGCTAAAGCGCGTGGTGCTCATATCTACGCTGAAGTAATCGGTTACGGCAGCAATGGTGATGCTTACCACATTACAGCTCCGGCTCCGGGCGGTTTACAAGCTCGTAAATGTATGGAATTGGCCATTAAAGATGCAGGCATCGATCCTAGTGAAATTAACTACATCAATGCTCATGGTACTTCCACAGGTCTTAACGACAAAAACGAAACTATGGCTATTAAGGAATTATTCGGTGACCATGCTAAATCCTTGGCAGTTAACTCGACTAAATCCATGACAGGCCATTTATTGGGCGCAGCCGGTGCTATTGAAGCCATCGTTATGGCTATGGCGATTGAAACCGGTAAAATTCACCCAACCATCAACTTGACTAATCCGGATCCTGAACTCGATTTGGACTATGTTAAAGAAGGGGTTCGTGAATTGAAAGTGAATTGCGCATTATCCAATTCCTTCGGTTTTGGCGGTCATAATGCAACATTACTCGTTCGTCGTTACGAGGACTAATTGAAGGGCCGTAAGACTCATAAGACAATCTCGCACCAAGCTCGCGAAGCAGCGCTTCGAGAGCTTGTGGCGCGTTTGCGTATCCCTTTGACAGATATAAATTTGCTCGACAGAGCGTTTACGCATACGTCTTATGCAAATGAAAATAGAGCAGCTCGCGTTAAGCACAACGAACGTCTGGAATTTCTGGCGATGCCGTTTTGGACTTAATCATCGGTGAGTATCTGTTTAAAACATATCCTCAAATGACTGAGGGTGAACTGACAAAAATAAAGGCAGCCACTGTTTGCGAAACCTCGTTGGCCACATGTAGTTCCAAATTACATTTTGGTAATTATTTATTGCTTGGGCGAGGCGAAGCGACTTCGGGCGGTCGGGAACGGGCGTCGATTTTAGCGGACACCTTTGAAGCCGTTATCGGTGCTTTATATGTAAATACTTCCTATGAAGTAACGGCACAGTTCGTATTGAGTCATTTGCAAGGATATTTGGAAAAAGCGAAAGACGGTAAGCTCGGCAAGGATTATAAGACTATGTTGCAAGAATATGTGCAGCAGGAAGGCGAGAAACAAATCGTCTATACCTTGCTCAGTGAATCGGGACCCGACCATGATAAGATTTTCTGCATGGAAGTGCGGATTGAAGGCAAGGCCTATGGTTCCGGTACCGGTAAAAGTAAAAAAGAAGCTGAACAAAATGCGGCTCAAGTTACACTTGATTATTTAATCGGCAAAAATGCTTGTCGATTGACGCAGGATTAATTCAGGTATATGGTAAATAGAGGAGCGGCTAATCCGCTCCTTTTTCATATTCTGATATAATGTATAGTGGTAGAAATTTTTAACAAAAATGAGGTAGGTAAAAATGAACCAACACAAAAATAACAGCATAGCTAACGATAAGCCTCACGGTTTGATTCCTTTTTACATACCCCATGCAGGCTGTCCGCAGCAATGTGTATTTTGTAATCAGCATCGCATTGCCGCCGGCGGAGCAAGAGCTTCTGAGGTTGATGTGAAAGCTACCATAGACGAATATATCGGCAACGAGCGGCATGAAAAATATTGGGAAGTGGCCTTCTATGGCGGTAGTTTTTCCGCGTTGCCGGAAGACTTACAACGCTCTTTGTTGGAACCGGCCTATGAGGCCTTGCAAAACGGTGAGATTGATGCCATACGTTGTTCCACTCGTCCTGATGCGCTTGGCGAGACGGAGATAGCACTGTTAAAAGCCTATGGTGTGAACACCGTTGAGATTGGTGTGCAGTCCATGGACGACACGATTTTAACGAGAGCTAAACGAGGTCATTCGTCGGCAGAGGTTGTGGGAGCCGTTCAGCGATTGCAAGAACATGGTTTTACCGTTGGTATTCAGCGTATTACCGGGGTTACCCGGTGAAAACTGGCATACGTTAGTGAATACGGCGGTAGCGTGGCTGAGTTGATGCCTGATTTTGTGCGCATTTATCCGGTTCTAGTCATTGAAGATACGGAGCTGGCCGATGATGTGAGAGCCGGTCGCTACACGCCGCTAACGGTGGCGGAAGCGGTAACGTATAGTGCCTTTTTAAAAGAGTATTTTGAAGAGCATCATATCACGGTGATTCGTACGGGACTGCAGAGTACGCCGGAATTGGATGCAGGTATCGGTTTAGTAGGCGGTCCTTACGAACCGGCCATGGGGGAACTGGTGACGAATTATCAGTGGTTACAGCGATTTTTAAAAGTCTTACGGGACCATAGAGCGGCGAGCTTACCAATGCATTCGGTGACCGTCCTGTATCCGCGTCAACTTACATCAAAAGTGCGTGGCGAAAAGCAACGGAATATGAAATATTTGGCAGAATGCTATACAGACTGCACTTGGCAATGGTATGAACAGGGCTCTAAAAAAGCGAAAGCTATGTTCGGAATAAAGACAAACAAATTTTCGGATAATGTTCTACTTTTTATCGATAATTTTAGGTATAATGTGATATAATAAAAGGTACGTTATTAGATATATTTAAAGTGACTTAAGACACACGGAAAGGTGGTTTGCATGCACTCTTACGATTAGAGTTAAAAGGATTTAAATCCTTTGCGGACAAAACAATTGTAAAATTTTCACCCGGCATGACGGCTATCGTAGGTCCTAACGGGAGCGGCAAAAGTAATATTACCGATGCCATGCGTTGGGTGCTGGGCGAATCCAATGTGCGCCATTTACGTGGTCAAAAAGCGGAAGATATAATTTTTGCCGGTACGGAAAAGCGTCGTCCCATGAGACCGCGGAAGTAACCTTGGTGTTCGATAACAGCGACAAACGTTTACATCCCGATTTAGCGGAAGTTGCCTTGACGCGTCGTATCTACCGTAGCGGTGAAAGTGAGTTTTTTATCAATAAAAAAGCTTGTCGCTTGAAGGATATTCAGGCTTTATTGGCTGATACAGGCTTAGGACGCGATTCCATGGCCATTATCGGGCAGAATCGGGTAGATGCTATTTTAAACAGCAAACCGGAAGATCGCCGCCTTTTTTTGAAGAAGTGGCCGGTATTTCCCGTTTAAAATGAATAAAGATGAGTCATTGCGCCGCATGGGGCAGACGGACCGCAACATGGAACGGGTGGCCGATTTGATGGCGAATTTGGAAGAGCAAATGGAACCGCTCCGAGAGAAGGCGGCCAAGACACAGGCTCATGCCGAATTAAGTCAAAAGAAACGCCTCTATGACGGAGCGTTGGCTTTTCACGATTATAAAGTGGCGGATCGTTTATTCACAAAACAGGAAAATGAAAAGATTGCGTTGCAGCAGGAAGAAATAGAAATCAATACGGAACTGGCCGGTTTAGGTGCACGGGAACAGCAGTTAAAGTTAAAATCCGAGGAACAACAGCAAGCTTTGCGGCAACAAGAAGAATTATATGCGAAAGCTCAAAAAGAAGAAGCCCGGCTCGAAGGGGAAAAAAATGTGCTGGCCGAGCAATTGCGGAATGCGGACAAAGAACTGCAGGAATTGCGTGATCGTATTCATGAAATAGAAGCGACTATCGCCGGTGACAAGCAAAAAGTGTTGGTCCATCAGAAACTGTTGGCCGACGGTGCCGGTGAATTGACGGCCAAAGAAGCGGCTTTGCAGACGGCTGAGCAAGCGTATGAAGCGGCTCGTCAAGAATTGCAGCGCATTCAAGGTGAGTTCCAAACGGCGCAAAAAGCGGTGGCCGCACGCCATGATGAACAATTACAGTTAGTCGGTCAAGTGGAAAAATTCCGCGTAGAATTACAAACTTTAAACGGCGAACTTACCAAAACAGGCGAACTGGTAACCACTTTGACGGAAGAATTGCAAACGGTGGGGGCCGAAGAAGCGGAAGCTTTAACGAAGCAGCAGACTTTGCAAGAGCAGCAGGAAGCTAATCGCGCCGAACGGGACCAAGAGCAGCAAACATTAGGGGAATTACGAAAACTTCGTCAACAGTTGGAACGGGACGTTCAAACCGGGCGCCGTGAAGAACAACGCATGGAAGGACGTTTACAACTCTTGGCGCAGTGGGCTGAACAGCATGAAGGTTATGCAGACGGTACGCGTAACGCCCTGGCCGCTAAGGAGCCGTGGCAGCAGGACTTACTGGGGGCTATCGGTGATTTGTTTACGGTAAAGCCGGAATTTGCCACGGCTCTCGATATTGCCTTAGGGGGCAGTATTAACCATGTAGTATCGCGTACCTCGCGAGCTGCCGCTGATTGTATTGCCTATTTAAAACGGACTCAAGGCGGTCGCGTTACTTTTTTACCGTTAGAAACGGTGCACGGTCAGGCCATTAATACACCGGCTCTCAATGAATCGGGCGTATTGGGGCGGGCCGTAGATTGTATTACTTTTGATGAAACGTATCGTGGTGTTTTCACCTACTTGTTGGGGCGTACTCTCGTAGTGGAAACGATGGAGCAGGCTATTGCTCTACAGAAAAAATATAAGCAACAGCTTCGTTTAGTGACACTGGGAGGCGAACAATTCCAACCGGGCGGTTCTTTAGCCGGTGGTGTGACCAAACGGCGTAAAGCCTCCGTTATGGCTCAAAAAGAAGAGATGGGCCTGTTAAATACCAAATTGCAGGTATTACAAGCAGAGTTAGTTAAAAAACAACAAGCTGCCGCTGACTACGAAAAACAGTTTGAAGAATTAAGTGAACAGTTGGCAGCGAAACAAAATAGTTGGGATGAGCAGCATACCTTGCTTTTGACGGCGGAATCCATTTTAAAAACAACGCGGGAACGAAAGTTGCGCAAGGAACAGGTGCTGCAAAACAATTTGGCGGAGCAGGACCGTTTGACCGGTGAACAGGCTCGTGTTACGATGACATTGGCACAAGCGGAAAGTGCTCTTAAGACTTTGAATGAAAATATTCAGGCTGATGGCGGTCATTCGGTGACCCTGGCTGAATTGGAGCGCTGTCAAAAAGCGCAGGACGAAGTCGGTCAGGTGCGTCAAGATGCACGTTTGCACTATGAACAATTAAAGCAGCAACAAAGTTACGGTGAACAGCAAATCAATGATTGGCAAAGCGCTATCGAGCAAAATGTAGCGCGTATGAAGCCGTTACAAATGCAGCTGGATGTTCGTGAACAACAGGTAAATACTGAATTACCACAGAAATTGAGTGATTTGGAGCATGCTTATGAAGCCCAAGCTAAGGCGACGGCGGAATTAGCCAAGCAGCGCGACGCGCTGTATGAATCACATAGTGAACAGCAGCGAACGTTAGCTGATTATTCCACGGAGCGCGAAACTTTGGATACTCGTCAAAAAAGGGTTCAACAGCGTTTGGTGCAGATGGAAGGTCAGCTGGCAAAATATGAAATGAATAGCGAACAGGCTTTACAAAAAATCGCCGAACTCGGTTTTTCACGAGAAGAAGCACAGGCTTTACAGCCGGAAGGGGCTGTAGCGGATTGGCGTCTCGAAGAAGGTAAGTTGAGTGCTGAACTGGAAGCCTTAGGGGCGGTTAACCCGGAAGCGGTAGCTGAATATGAAGCGGCGCAGACGAAACAGGCTTTTTATGAAACGCAGCAATCCGATTTGGAACAGGCTAAGGCTCAGTTGGAAGCGGTTATTGCAGAGATTGATAAAGCGATGGCCTTACAGCTCGGCGAAGTCCTTGAAGTGGTGGGCGATCGTTTTCAGGCCGTGTTCAGCAAGTTGTTCGGCGGCGGCACAGCTCAGATAGTGCTCACCGATCCGGATAATATTTTGACCAGCGGCATTGATTTTTATATTCAACCACCCGGTAAAAAACGCCAACAGTTAACGCTGTTGTCCGGTGGTGAGCGGGCCCTTACAGTTATAGCCTTGCTGTTCTCCTTCTTGGATTACAGACCGGCACCGTTCTGTGTGCTCGATGAAGTGGACGCGGCGTTGGACGAAGCCAATGTAGAACGTTTTGGCAGCTATTTACAACGACTGGGTGACGATACGCAGTTTATTGTTGTATCGCATCGTAAACGAACTATGGAGGCGGCCTTGATATTACAAGGTGTTACCATGGTGGAACGAGGTGTTTCCCGATTGTTAACAGTAGCCTTTGATGAAATAGAGGAGGATATGTAATGAGTTTTTGGAATAAAACCAAGAAATTTCTTGGTTTCGGCGATGCCTTAGAAAATACGAAAAAGAAGTTTACCGAAGCCATTGAAACGGTCATTATCGCTATGCCAAGATTGACGACGACTTCTTGGATGATTTGGAGGTCGCCATGATTACCGCCGACCTGGGCAGTAAGACGACGGAACTTTTGATGAAAGAAATTCGTCGCGGTGTTACGGAAGGCAAAATCAATCATACCAATGAAGTGATGAACTACATTGAAGAATACATTACGAAGTTACTGGAAGAACAGGAAGAAACTTTGGAAATGCATTCGCCGGAAGTTATTTTGGTAGTGGGCGTTAATGGGGTAGGTAAAACAACGACTATTGCCAAACTGGCTCATTATTATAAAGAAGCCGGCAAAAAGGTGGTGTTGGCGGCAGCCGATACGTTCCGTGCAGCCGCTTCCGAACAGCTCACTATCTGGGCGGAACGAGCCGATGTGCCTATCGTAAAACATCAGGAAGGGGCCGATCCGGCCGCTGTCGTATACGATGCCTTGGCATCGGCGAAAGCACGTAATGCAGATATTGTGATTATCGATACAGCCGGCCGTTTGCACACAAAAACCAACTTGATGGAAGAATTGAAGAAAATCGGCCGCGTAGCAGACCGTCAGGTTCCGGGAGCGCCGCATCAAACCCTATTGATTTTGGACGGCACCACCGGTCAGAATGCGGTTAGCCAAGCTAAATTATTCGGCCAGGCTGTACCGATTACCGGTATTATTGTGACTAAATTAGACGGCACCGCCAAAGGGGGCGTCGTAATTTCCATTAAAGAAGAACTGGGGGTTCCCGTTCGTTGGATTGGCATCGGTGAAAAAATTGATGACTTAAAACCATTCAATGCGAAAGAATTTGCCAATGCCTTGTTTGATAAAGGAATGAGTACGAATGAATAATCAAATGAGCGTGCTGAGTTGGTAGCTTATGCACGGGCTGAAAATATAGCTAATCATTTCGGCGCACCATCCGAAGCGCTGGATACATTAGGCGATTTATTGGCTTACATCGCAATGAAATGTATCGTCCGGTGACACGCTTGATGCTTCAAAATTGGAATCAATTGAATGATCGCATCGAACATTTTACGCCGGAAGAGTGGATTTTACCAACTGAGATTGCCAATAAAGAAGGGCTTGATAAAAAGCCGTAGCCTTATTGATTGAAGTCTTGGAAGGTGTGGATACACCCATTCAAGAAGCTGACGGTAAACGCACGGAAATGAATGAATTGGAAAAGCAACGTTTGCAAGAGCATATCGAAAAGGTGAGAGCGGAAGAAGCTGCCATGGCTCAGGCCGAAGCAGAACGCCTCATGCGTGAAGAAGGTAAATAATATGGCACATCCACATATTCATCGTAATTACGAAGGTAATATGACTCCTTTTAAGGTTGAAGCACCTTTTGAACCAATGGGCGATCAGCCGGCAGCCATTCAATCGTTGGTGCAGGGCGTCAATAACGGCGACTGGGCACAGGTTCTGTTGGGGCTACCGGTACGGGTAAAACCTATACCATGGCCAAGTTAATTGAAGGCGTGCAAAAACCGACTTTAGTTATTGCTCATAATAAAACCTTGGCTGCGCAATTATGCAGTGAGTTTAAAAGCTTTTTTCCCAATAATGCGGTGGAATATTTTGTGTCTTATTATGATTTTTACCAACCGGAAGCATATATTGCGTCAACCGATACATATATTGAAAAAGATGCATCCATTAACGATGAAATCGATAAATTGCGTCACTCGGCTACAATGAGTTTGTTTGAGCGTCGCGATGTGATTATTGTGGCTCTGTAAGCTGTATTTACGGCTTAGGTGACCCGGAAGACTACAGCGATTTGGTTGTATCGCTCCGTTTGGGGCAAGAACGAAGTCGTGACGATATTTTGAAAAAACTGGTGGATATTCAATACAGTCGCAATGATATTAATTTTACCCGTG
>ENA-OQIC01000723-OQIC01000723.1-human-gut-metagenome-genome-assembly--contig:-NODE-723-length-13707-cov-2.691900_pt1 | contig 13707 bp, 17 predicted proteins | sample MGYA00242572_ERZ504736 | MGnify/ENA primary metagenome ERZ504736 (study PRJEB26092, sample SAMD00036201) | human gut metagenome | host: Homo sapiens | study: EMG produced TPA metagenomics assembly of... | reverse complement strand
AAGTTGAAATGTTGTGGTTGCCAGACCAACTTCATTGTATCATTAGGAGGTTCTTTCCTTTTCTATAAGAATTTTTTACCGACCCCCAGTTTAACTGGGGGTTTTGTCATGCCTATTCGGCGTACAACAAAAAAGACGCTGTTTTATAACAGCGTCTTACTAATTAACAATATATAATTATTAAAATTTTTTCTGATTTTTGCAATTTTTATATTTGAAATATAAAATTAGTCGTTATGAGAAGTTAAGAACTCAGCTAATTTTTCAACAGCTTCAGCTTCATCAGGACCATCAGCTTTTAACACTACTTCAGAACCTTTAGTAGCGCCCAAAGTTAATACAGTCAAAATAGATTTAGCATCAGCTTGTTTTTCACCGGAAGAAATCGTAATCTTCGAAGAAAATTTAGCGGCCAGTTGCGTAAAAAGCGTGGCAGGGCGCGCATGTAAACCGGATTCATTGGTAATAACTACTACTTTTTCAGTCATATCGGATACCTTCCTTCAGTAAAATCAACAAGGGACAGTAATAGGTTTCTTCCCTTATATCTTAATATAAATTTTGCCATTATAGCAATGTTTTTATTTTTATAAGCCTTTTTCAGCCAAAATCGATTTGGCGTAAGCCACAATTTCGGAAGCGGTACTCATAGTCAGTGCTTTTTCTGCAACGGCTTTACATTCTTCAACAGTTACGGAACGAACAATGTTCTTAACTACCGGAATCGCCGAGGCACTCATACTGAATTCATCGAGGCCAAGTCCCAAAAGAATCATAGTCGCCACCGGATCACCGGCCATTTCACCACACATACCGGTAATCTGTTTCGCCTCATGACTGGCTTCGATCGTATGTTTAATGAGGCGCAATACGGCCGGATGCAACGGCTGATATAAGTGACCGATATTTTCATTCATACGATCCACCGCTAAGGTGTACTGGCATAAATCATTGGTGCCGATACTGAAAAAATCCACATGCGGCGTGAATAATTCGGCCGCTGCAGCCACCGCCGGGATTTCAACCATAATACCGATTTGAATATCTTCATTAAAGGCGATACCTTCAGCTCGCAGTTCTTCTTTAGCCGTTTCCACAACCGCATTAGCGGCTTTAATTTCTTCTACCGAGCAATCATCGGATACATAATCTGAGCATCGCCAAACGCACTGGCACGCAAATTGCGCGCAATTGTGTTTTAAAAATATCCGTCCGATCTAAACTGATACGAATGGCACGATAGCCGAGGAATGGATTCATTTCTTTCGGCAACTGTAAGCATTTAAGTTCCTTGTCACCGCCGATATCCATAGTACGAATAATAACCGGACGCCCACCAAGGCGTTCAACCGCTTTTTTATACGCTTCAAACTGCATCTCTTCAGATGGCAGTTCATCGTTTTTCATATATAAGAATTCGGTGCGGAATAAACCGATGCCTTCAGCACCTAAATGGCAGGCATGGGATGCATCTTCCGCCTTGCCTACATTGCCGAAGAGCAAAATTTCTTTGCCGTCTTTGGTTACGGCCGGTAAGGTAGCCGACTCTTTTAATACTTGGAGATGCTCACGATATGCCTTAGCTTCGGCGGTGTATGTTTCAAAATCGGCATCACTCACGTGGAGCAACACTTCACCTTCCGTGCCTTTAACAACCGCTTTTTCACCGTTTTCAAAAACAGAAATGTCCCCTAAGCCCATAACGGCCGGGATTTCCAACGTACGTGCCATAATAGCGGCATGACTGGTCGGGCCACCACTGGCCGTCACCAAACCTTTAACGATATTTTTATCCAACGCCGCCGTATCGGATGGTGTTAAATCTTCGGCCACCAGAATCACTTCACCGGTCAAATGAGCTAAGCCACGCGGCTCATGCCAAGTAAATTACGCATTAACCGATCGCCAATATCCTTAATATCGGCACCGCGTTCACGCATGTATGGATCTTCCATGGCCAGGAACATATCCGCAAAGGTATTGATTGTCTGTTCGGCAGCAGCTGCGGCCGATTGCAAGCCATCTTTAATCTGCCCTTTAATGCTGTCACTGAGGTCGGATCTTGCACGATTAAACCATGCGCTTCAAAAATGGCGGCTTCATCCTTCCCCATTGTAGCTCGGGCATGCTCTTCAATGGCTTTCAACTGTTCAATTGTCAACTGAATAGCCGATTCCAAGACGCTGATTTCAGCCTCCACTTCGGCTGCAGTAATCACACGTTTTTCAATTACAATGGCTTCTTGCTTATACACATACACTGTACCGGTGCCAACACCGCGTGCTCCGGAAATCCCTTTGAGTGTTACCTGCTCCATATCGTTCCTCCGCAATCGTTCTTACACTTTAAAGTTCAATGTCGGTTTCAAACACTTCGGTCGCCGGCCCCGTCATGAATACGGTACCGTCATCAGCATACCGAATATGCAATGTCCCTAAATATACTGCCACGTCGACTTCGCGACCGGTAAAACCATTCTGATGTGCCATAACCACACTACCGCAACAACCGGTGCCGCAAGCAAGGGTTGCGCCCGCACCGCGTTCCCAGGTGCGCACTTTAATATGAGTATCATCCACTACTTCAACAAAGTTAACATTCGTGCCTTGCGGAAATAACGGATGTTTCTCAATCTTAGGACCTAATGTCAAAAGAGGCACCTTCGTTACATCCTCTACAAATACTTCCGTATGAGGTACGCCCATAAGCACAGAGCTCACTTTATATTCCACGCCATCCACCGTAATCGGGAAATTCATAACTTCCGGCAAATCGGTATCCATAGGAATATCTTTGGCGGCAAAACTTGGTTTGCCCATATCAACGGTTACCTGTTCAACCTTGCCGTTTTTGATATGTAATGTCGGTTTCATGATGCCCGCCAACGTTTCAATGGTAAACGTTTCTTTTGTCATAATGCCGTGTTCATACGCATACTTAGCATAACAACGAATTCCGTTACCGCACATTTCTGCTTCACTGCCGTCGGCATTAATAATGCGCATGCGTATATCGGCAATATCCGAAGACACTACCACCATCAAACCGTCTGCACCGATGCCTGTTTGACGATGGCAAAGACGCTTAGCCAGCTCGCTATAATCTTTATTGCCACCGGCAAGCTCCGTAATAATCACGAAATCATTGCCAAGGCCATGCATTTTTGTAACTCTCATAATATATCTCCTATTTTCTGCAATTTTTATGCTTTACTATATTTTTACTATAATATTATATTTTACATAACTACTTTATAGTATCCGGTTAAAAATATTCTTAAATCTCTTCTAAAATTGCCTGTTACCGAAAATCTCTTATTTGAGTTATATTATATCACACTTTGACGCATGATAATCATATAAAACGCTCATAATCAATCAATAAAAATCACATTGATTCACAATAAATCATATTAGAAAGTCTTATGTCAGAAATCAGAAATTGTAAAAAGTCTATTTTCAATGCCCATTTGGTATTATCATGCATACATTATAACTAATCTGAATAGTGCAGTATTCCAATTCTTTGATTTCTATGCTATACTGACATTATCCTAATCTGACAAACTTTTCTATAGAGTGTACACAATCACAAGGAAATCACCTAGATTAGTCCCCAACTATTATGTAATATGATACCTATATTACAAGGTGCCTTGCCATTGTTTATACTCTTATCATTTTGTAAAAAGGAGGTCCCCCAACAGTCTAACGTTTTGTTTTAACCGAATGTATGCAAACTGTATAAGTTTTTAACTATATTGTTTTTGTACGACACAATTCTTTAAAAGATAGGTTTTCAATACTAAGTAATTTTTTTATCATACGTTATTATTTTAATTTGTAGATATAAGCCTTTTAGGAATTTATTTCATAATATACACGTAAGGCCTTATATAGACGCTAATCTTAATAAAATGCTTAGTATAACTTGTTACTTTAAGTAAGTTACCCTCTGCGTTTAAGCGTGAAAGGATGATTGCACCAATGTTGACAACATTTTTAGCATTACTGCCAATCTTATGGTTAATCGTCGCATTAGCCATTCTTAAAATGCCGGCTTGGAAAGCCTGCGGTATCGCCGCTATCGGCTCTTTTATTCTTGCTATCACTTACTTTGAAAAAGGTGCAGGCGTTATGTTCTCCGGCGCCTTAGAAGGTGTTGCTCTTGCGGTATGGCCTATTTTACTCGTTATTACCGCTGCTATTTTCACTTACAACTTAGTGGTTCATACGAAAGCTATGGAAACCATTAATTGATGTTATCCTCTGTTACTTCCGATACCCGTATCCTCGCCTTATTATTGGTTGGGGCTTCGGCGCATTCATGGAAGGTATGGCCGGCTTCGGTACTGCCGTAGCGATTCCGGCGGCTATGATGGTAGCTGTAGGCTTTGACCCGCTCAAATCCATCTTAGCTTGTCTCGTAGCTAACTCCGTACCGACAACTTTCGGTTCCATCGCGATTCCGACAACGACGTTGGCATCCTTAACCAACCTTGATCCGGTTCATCTCGGTACCTTCATTTCCTCGCAATTATTTATTCTTAACGTAATTGCTCCATTCTTCGTTGTTGGTATCATCGGTGGCGGTTTCAAAGCGTTAAAAGGCGTTTTCACCATTACCTTATTATCCGGTTTGGCTTTAGCTGTGCCTGAGTTATTAATCAATGCAGCAGCCGGCCCTGAATTATCTGTAATGGTTTCTTCCGTTATCATCATGGGCGTTATTATCTTAGGTGCTAAATACTTACCTACTAATGACCCTGAATACAAAGTTGAATCTACAGCAACAACATCTGTAAGCGCAAAAGACGGCTTCGTTGCGGCTTTACCATTCATCTTAATCGTAATTCTCTTGATTTTAACTTCCAAATTGGTACCGGCTATTAACGGTCCGCTTTCCACGATTAAAACGGCTGTACCGATTTACCAAGGTCCTGGCGCTAAACCTTACACCTTCATGTGGTTGCAACCCCTGGTATCATGATTTTCATCGCAGCTTTCATCGGCGGTTCTGTTCAGAAATCCAGCTTTGGTGAAATGTTTGGCGTATTGAGCAAAACATTTGCTAACTTGAAATTCACGTACTTAACCATTATCTCCGTAGTAGTTACTGCTAAATTGATGACTTACTCCGGTATGACTACCGATATTGCAAAAGCTTTAGTAGCTGCTACCGGTTCCTTGTATCCGGCCTTTGCTCCACTCGTTGGTGCGCTTGGTGCCTTCTTGACCGGTTCCGGTACAAATGCGAACGTACTCTTTGGGCCATTGCAGTTGGCAGCTGCTCATGACTTGGCTCCTGAATACAAAGACTTACCACTCTGGTTGGCTGCTATTAACTCCGGTGCAGCCGGTATTGGTAAAATGTTCTCCCCTCAGAGTATCGCCATCGCTATCGGCGCCGTTGCTCCTGCATTAGATGCTTATATCGAAAGCAACAAAGTTGACGCTGCTAAAGCAACTCAGTTACGTGATAGCATTAAAGCCAACGTTATTATGGTGTCCGTATTAAAATACTTCATCATCTTCATCGTGGCCAATGGCGTTATCTCCTACTTCGGTCATAACTTCATTGAACACATTCAGTCTTTCTTGTTGTAATTTACAACTGAATGGATATAACCCGCCTAAGTGTAAAACTTGCGGTTTAGGTTAAAAAATTAGCCCTCGAGTCGTCTCTCTTGAGATGATATGCTCCCTTTTAGGTAGACACAAGAAATAATAAAATCTTGTGTTACTTGAAAGGGAGTATTTTTTATGCCTAGACAGAAAATTTGTGCAGAAGAAAAAATAAAGACCGTAGAAAATATCCTTGAAGGAAAAGAATCTATGTTAACAGCTGCTGAGCGGTTAAGAATTGATTGAACTGCTATTAGAGATTGGATTGTCAGTTATAAAGGCAATGGACCAGATGCATTTACCCATGTAAAAAATAAGCATTATTCTTCTAAAGAGAAAATAGAAGCAGTATTAGCTTATCTAAACGGAGAAGGCTCTTTGAACTCTATAAGCCAAAGATTTGGATTACGGACAAAAACACAACTACGAGATTGGATTAAGCGGTATAATAGTCATGAAGAATTGAAAGCATCCGGAATAGGAGGATTTTCTACCATACTAAAGGCCGAAAACAAACATTCGATGAGCGTGTTGAAATAGTACAGTATTGCATAGCTCATAACCACAATTACGCAGAAACAGCAAATAAATACAATGTTTCATACCAGCAAGCCCGTAATTATACAGTAAAGTATGAATCTAGTGGGCTAGACGCATTACGAGATAACCGCGGGAAAAGAAAAGCACCGGATACTCTTACTGAGGTAGAACGATTACGCGCCGAACTTAAGATAGAACATGCTCGCCGAATGAAGGCTGAAATGGAGGCATCTTTCTTAAAAAAATTAGACAAAATAGAGAGGAGGCGGGGCTAAGCCAAGTAAAATATCTTCATATTTACTTGGCAATAAAAGAAGAGCACGCAGAGCATCACTATGCTATTTCAGCTTTATGTAAATTAAGTAACGTAACAAGAGCAGCTTATTACAAATGGCTTCATAGACAACCATCTTTTAAAGAACACGAAAACATAATGATTGCGGAAAAGATAGAATCCATTCACTCAGAAAGCCCGGATAAAGGATACCGCAGAATTCGAGATGACCTGGATCGCTACTATGACATACACGTCAATGATAAGCGAGTACTGCGAATTTGCCGAATACAAAACATTAAATCTACTATTAAATATTGCAATAAGGGATGCACTCGACATGCGTCAAGACCACAATATGTAGCAGAAAACCTTCTTGACAGAGACTTTACTGCTACGGCTCCTAATGAAAAGTGGCTTACAGATGTGACCGAGTTTAAATATTACTTGGGCTCTGAAGTGCATAAAGTATATCTCAGTGCAATTCTTGATTTATATGACCGCAGAATTGTTTCATTTGCAATTCGAGACAGAAATGACAATATATTGGTATTTGATACTTTTACCAAGGCAGTAGCTTCTAATCCAGATGCACATCCACTACTTCATAGTGATAAAGGATACCAATACACTAGTCGAACATTCCATACAAAGTTAATAGCAGCAGGAATGATACATAGTATGTCTAGAGTAGGAAAATGTATTGATAATGGTCCTATGGAAGGCTTTTGGGGTATCTTAAAACGCGAACGGTACTATGGGCATCGCTTCACAGATAAAGAGTCTTTAGTTAAATGATAGAAAATTATATTGAATATTACAATACAAAACGACTACAAAGAAAGCTTGGTGTTTTAACACCTATGGAAAAACATGCTAGATATTGGTTTGTAGCAATGAAAAAACTGCCACCGGAAATCGGTGCAGAAACAAAACTAATTTTATTTTTTCGAGTGTCTACTTGACGGGTAGCAGTTCAAGATACAACTCGAGGGCTTTTTGTTTCTCATAGGTGAGTTATAGGCTTAGGGTGTATAGGAGAGTTATAGGAGTTATAGGACAAAACGTGTTGGTAAAAAAGGCGATGAATCCAGTTATTTACTGGTCTCATCGCCTTTTTAAAATTATTGCTAGTCTACGCTTTTCTTAGCCGGAATATGTAACGATTTTAAATATGCTTTTTGTTCCGGTGTAATCCGGCGGCTTTCCACCGCTTTTTGAATAGCCTTATTATGAGTCCAATCATCTAAATGCTGTGTCTCTAAATACGGCACTACCTCATCATAATTGAACGCCAGAGCTCTAGCAAAATACCAAGCTGTCATCATATTTACGTAATACTCATGCTACGAATTGACGCGATTGCATCAGCCTGCTTAGTTTTAAACAAATCACCCAAGAAATAGGACATGAAGACACAAATCCCAAAGCGAATCGTATACGGATGTGAATCTTTCAGCCATTTAAAGCTAACGGTTCCAATTCTTTTGTATGTTGAGCAGAGATTTTAGGTGAAATCGTATCACAGGTTCCCCAATCTTCTACATATGGTAAGAAACGTTCCACATCTTCAATTAATTGATCAAAATCCTGTATTTCGGAAAGTAAAATGGCATGCAATAAGTTTTCTTCAAAATATTTATGAGGGAGCCTAGCATGAAGATTCTAATCTGAGTATCATCCGTTTTTGCTTCTTTTAATAGCTTTTTAGCCAACTGACGTAATTTAGGAACTCGAATGCCAATTACCTTCTCCTGTGGTACTACCGGATTTACCTTACCCGTATATTCTTTATATGCTAAATCCTGTAATGCCAAAAGTTCCTTCGTTATATCTATTGCCATTGCTACACCTCCTGTAGGTTTAATCGGGCCTATTTATCTTGCACCTAAAGAATCGGATATTCTTTTATAATTTCTCCGTTATAATGCTCATTCTTCAAAAGAGTCTCCAAATCTTCCACATCAATTACCGTAACCCCCGCTTCACGCAAGCGTTTAGCAAAAATACCTTCTCCCGCGATTAGCTTTTTACTAAACGTTCCGTCATAAATCTCTTTAGGCCCACAAGATGGGCTGCGTGATTGTAAAACGGCGATTGTTACTTTATTTTCTTTAGCTATATCAAGGGCTCTTTCAGCACCAAGACGAAATTCCCTATCTACCGATTCCCCGTTCTTATTCGTCACTATACCGTTTACAATCTCGGCCGGAATACGTGGTGTCGAAAGACCACCCAATACTTCGGGACAAACAGTGATTACTTCAAAGTCCGCATCAAGATTCTTTTGCTTAGCAATATACTCGGCCAGAGCTTGATTGAAGTTATTACCACCATTATATTTGCAATTTTCACCAAGTAGACAGGCACTAACTAAAATTCGTTTAGCCATAATAACTCCTTAATTATCGGAACCTTCTAAAAAATTATCGTTCCAGATACTTAACCGGCACTTCTTTGGTAAGCCACACATTATTTACAGATAAGTAAAAAATATAACCGTCACGCTCATCTCGCCGCTTTTTACTTTGTATATAACCGGTTTGCCATGCCTTTTACCTACTCGTGTAGCCGTCTCTTCATCCCTGATAAATGCACATGCAAGCGATTCATCGACAACAAACCTTTTTCATCAATCGCTGCTACGGATTTTCACCGGTTCCATGATATAAAATTTCCGGAGGAATTGCCTCCTGTAACTCAACATCTACATCAATCGTATGGCCTTGGTTGGCACGAATTCTCGTATGTGTTTCATCAAAAGCAAATCGTTGCTTATTATTCGTCCGCACAATTTCTTCGAGAATCGCCATATCGATGGCATAACGCGGCTGGATCTTGGTGAGCAACTCTTCTACATTTGCCCAACCGTGTTCATCAAGCTTAAGACCAATTTCCTGAGGTTTGTGCCGTAGAACCAGGCTTATAAGCTTGCTGACACGCATTAAGTTTAGCGGTTGAGGGTTATTATGGTTATGAGGCATTACATTCACTCCCTTCATGTATTATGTCTTACTTAGTCGATTATCTCGTATATTTAAATTACAAAGCTATAACTTTTTACAGCTAAATATCTAATATGTTTTTTAAAACATATCATTTACTAAAAGAGATGTCAATTAAACAAAAACCCCTTGGTTCACACCGAGGGGCTTAACATATCCGAACGCATCATTTAGATGTCGTCTTATTCACTTATAAAATCTGCTATTAATTCCTTAACTATACTTTCGCAACTTTTTACGTCCTTAATCAAATCAATCACTGTGTTCACAGAAACAATACCTTCTTCCAAATTACCTTCCAGCATTCCCGGGCGTAGCCCATCAATTTGGCTAATTTTTTCATCAAGTTCAGCTGTGGACATTCCATCTTCATACAGACGTGCTAATTCTCGAGCAAATTTATGAGGTGTAGAACGTTGAGTTCCGGAAACAAAAACCAAATCTTTTGCCTTTGTCTGAATGATATCTTGTTTGCATACATCCGAAGCCGGGCATTCATGCGATAAAATAAAGCGAGTTCCTACATAAACCCCTTCGGCACCAAGTGCAAATGCCGCCCTTACGCCACGAATATCATTAATGCCACCGGTTGCCATTACCGGAATTTGAACAGAATCTACGATAGTCGGCACAATCGAAAACGTACCGATTTTATTTTGAGGAATCCAGCCTCCTTCATCATAGCCGGTAGCAATAATTATATCTGCTCCTGCACTCTCAGCGAGTCTGGCCGCTTCCGGAGTCGGAGTCAGCTCACGATGAACCCAAATGCCATTGTGCTTTTCATTTGCTTAACTAATTTTTTATTAACTTGCCCAACAGTTACAAAAATATTGACCCCTTCTTCAAAGGCAATATCAATAATCTTTTCAGAATACGCTTCCATTTCCGTATTTCCGTCTTCCGGCAAGAAAACGTTAACACCAAATGGCTTATCAGTTAATGCTTTAATTTTTCGGAACTCATTACGATATCGTTCTTCCGTACTGATTCGTTCATTTCCTTCAAATTTAGCACCTGCATTAGGCCCTAAAACACCCATCCCACCTGCATTTGATACAGCTGCCACCATATTTGCATCGGTAATCCAGTTCATCGCAGCTTGAACAATAGGATATTTAATTTTAAGTATATCAATTATTCTGTTTTTATCTTTCATGATCATAACCTTTCTATATTTACTACAGTTTTTACCTAAATTACATAAAACCGAGAATTACTCTTAGTACTTTACTCATTCAGCTATATCAATTCGTTCAATCTTAAAAATAACCGGACGAGTACCATCATTACAACAAGCAATCATCATTTTCTCGTCATTCGTCCAGCCTTTCATAATAGAGCCGCCCTGTAAAGCCGCATAGACATAACGGCTAATACAATCCCAAGCTTCAGAACAAAATTTACCATCCAACATACGCCAAAAATCTGTCCCATCTAACACAAACTCTTGGCCTGCCCTAAAACAAGGACACGGACCCGATTTAGGATCGGACAAATATTTTTCTTGAAGTTCCGGAAATACTCTTGTTTCTAATACTGTTATTTTGCATTTATGTTGCATAATTAGCCTCCTTAGACTGTTCATGGACTGCGACTCTACTTAGTCGCTCAGTCTTTGATTTACTTCCTAGAGATATCATTAGCTCAGCAATAAAACATATTTACATTCGTGCCTATAATTATATTTTACAAAAAATTAATTCCTCTCATCTGCTACATTTGATACAAATAAAAAAGCCCTTAGCCCTGAGATTCTTCTCACAGCTAAGAGCTTTATTTATAATATAGATTTATTCGTTACGCAACGACTTTTCAATTATTCCCACTCAATGGTAGCCGGTGGTTTGGAAGTAATATCATACACGATACGGTTAATATGTTTTACTTCGTTGATGATACGTACAGAGATTTTGTCCAACACATCGTACGGAATACGTGCCCAGTCAGCTGTCATGAAGTCAGTGGTGGTTACGCCGCGAAGTGCCAAGGTGTAATCGTAAGTACGGAAGTCACCCATAACGCCAACAGTACGCGTACCGGTCAATACGGCAAAGTACTGATTGATGGAACGATCGAGTTTTGCGTTCGCAATTTCTTCACGGAAAATCGCATCCGCATCACGAAGGATATCGAGTTTTTCAGGGGTGATTTCGCCCATTACACGAATCGCAAGACCTGGGCCCGGGAATGGTTGACGCCATACTAAATAGTCAGCCAAGCCAAGTTCGGAACCGAGTTCACGTACTTCGTCTTTAAACAAATTGCGAAGTGGTTCAATAAGGCCTTTGAAGTCAACTACTGCAGGTAAACCGCCTACGTTGTGATGACTCTTGATAACGGCAGCATCACCCGCACCGGATTCAATTACGTCCGGATAGATGGTACCCTGTGCCAAGAAGTCAACGGCACCGATTTTGCGACCTTCGTCTTCAAATACACGAATGAATTCTTCACCAATAATTTTACGTTTTTGTTCCGGTTCTTCAACGCCCGCTAAACGACCTAAGAAACGGTCGGATGCATCTACACGAATGAAGTTCATGCCGGAGTCTTTGAAAGCTGCTTCTACTTCGTCACCTTCGTTTTTACGCATCAAACCATGGTCAACGAAGATACAAGTCAATTGATTGCCTACAGCTTTAGAGATAAGAGCTGCCGCTACGGAGCTGTCTACGCCACCGGACAAAGCCAATAACACTTTGCCGTCGCCAACAGTTTTGCGGATGTCTTCAACCGCGGTTTTAGCGTAGTTAGCCATTGTCCATTCACCATGGCAACCGCAAACTTCAAATAAGAAGTTGTGGATCATTTCCTTACCGTGTTCACTGTGAAGCACTTCCGGATGGTATTGCATAGCGTATAATTTGCGTTCCACGTTCTGCATAGCCGCTACCGGGCAGTTAGCCGTATGACCGACGATTTCAAAACCTTCCGGTACAGATGCTACATAGTCAACATGGCTCATCCATACGGTTTCGTTTTCGCTGAGACCTTTGAACAATGGGGACGCCGTGTTTACTTTCACCGGGGTTTTACCAAACTCGCGAGCATCAGCGGATTTAACTTCGCCGCCCAAAGTGTGCGCCATGAGCTGCATACCGTAGCAAAGGCCGAGTACCGGAATACCCAATTCGAACACTTCCGCTTCAATGCGAGGCGATTTTTCTTCGTAAACACTGTTAGGGCCGCCTGTGAAAATTACGCCCATTGGTTCAATTCTTTAATTTTGGCAACCGCTTTATCATATGGATACACTTCGCAGTAAACGTGGTTTTCACGAACGCGACGCGCAATCAACTGATTGTACTGACCGCCAAAATCGACAACGATAATAAGCTCTTTTTGGTTCATTATGCCCTCCATTAATGTAACAACTGCCTATGTTTACGCTTTTGTCAAAACTTCAAAATCATATTCATAGCTACATTTAAATAGTTCTATTACGTATTTATTCAATCTATTATACCATAGAAAGCAAGGTCTCGCCTAACTAATAAAAAAAAATTCACCGATTACGTCCGTCACAGACAAACAAAATAGAGGCAAATCATAACCGCAGTTACAGTTACCTCTATTTTAAAACTAAGGTGGGGCGACACTCCCACATCTCCTACTCAAAGGTCTTGCACCTTATCCGGCGACGGCTACCCGTTCCGTCCTCTTATTCATTATCTGCTTATATATAGATTATATCACAAACCTCTATCGAATCGACACGTCTTCCCCGGCCAAGATATGTTTCATGGTACGAGCCGGGCACATTTTACCGCACATGGTGCAAGTGCCTTCGCATTCCGGTTTACTGGATTCATAGTAACGACGAGCTTTTTCAGGATCGATAGCCAAGGAAATCATAGTATCAAAATCTACTTCCGCACGGGCTTTACTCATGCATCGTCCCAAGCCTGAGCGCCCGGAATGCCTTTTGCCAAATCCGCTGCATGGGCGGCAATACGCGTAGCGATGATGCCTTCTTTCACATCTTCAACGGTTGGCAAACGCAAATGTTCAGCCGGCGTTACATAGCAAAGGAAGTCGGCACCGCACGAACCGGCAATAGCCCCGCCGATAGCACTCGTAATATGGTCATAGCCCGGCGCAATATCTGTAACCAACGGTCCCAGCACATAGAATGGAGCATTATGGCAAAGACGTTTTTCGAGCGTCATATTAGCCGCAATTTCATTGAGCACCATATGACCCGGGCCTTCCAAATCATAAACCCATCGATGATGTACAGCTACGTACGTCTGAGCATCGA
>ENA-OQIC01000722-OQIC01000722.1-human-gut-metagenome-genome-assembly--contig:-NODE-722-length-13708-cov-1.737206_pt1 | contig 13708 bp, 14 predicted proteins | sample MGYA00242572_ERZ504736 | MGnify/ENA primary metagenome ERZ504736 (study PRJEB26092, sample SAMD00036201) | human gut metagenome | host: Homo sapiens | study: EMG produced TPA metagenomics assembly of... | reverse complement strand
TGACGAATGGACAATATGACTCGAGACTTTCGAAGTGCGTGCCCGTCCGTTGGAGAAAGTCGCTGATCTTCGTCCGGGAATGTCCGTGATCTTAAAGAAAAAAGGGAAAGAGATCGTATGACCTATAAAGAAAGTTTGCATAGAATCTGGCTTATCGCGAAGCGTGAGGTGCATCGGCTGGTGGCTCAACCGATTTACTTCTTTTGTATGCTGATCGCTCCGGCTATCTGTGTCATTTTCTTTGTATCGTTGATGCATGAGGGATTGCCGACCGATCTGCCGATAGCAGTGGTGGATATGGATAACTCTGCTACCTCGCGCAATTTGATTCGCCAGTTGGATGCCTTTGAGCAGACAGAGGTGTATATGAAAACCATGTCGTTTACCGAGGCTCGTCAGGAAATGCAGAAAGGGAATGTATATGGAATTTTTTACATTCCATCCGGTTTCGCCGTGGACGCCACATCTGGAAAGCAGCCCCGGTTGTCTTTCTATACGAATGGTACCTATTTGATCGCCGCTTCCTTGCTGTTTCGGGATATGAAAACGATGTCGGTATTGGCGGGGGCCGCTGTGGGTTTACAGACCGGACAAGCTAAAGGGTATACCGAAGCGCAGATCATGGGACAGCTACAACCGATCGTGATCGATACGCATCCGATCGGCAATCCGTGGTTGAATTATTCGGTATATTTGAATAATACGGTTTTGCCGGGTATCATTCAGTTGATGGTATTTCTAGTGACAGTATTCAGTATCGGTACGGAAATTAAATATTCCACATCCCGTAAATGGTTGGATATGGGAGGGAGTTCTATCGCAGTTAGTTTGTTGGGAAAGTTATTGCCGCAGACGGCTATTTTTACGGTCGTAGGCTTTATGTATTGTGCGGTGTTATATGGATTTAATTCTTTCCCGTTAAATAGCGGTTGGTTCCGATGCTTTTGGCGATGTTTTTGCTGATTATATCCTCTCAGGCGGTAGGCGTATTTATGATCGGCGTATTACCGACTCCCCGTTTAGGCTTAGCTTCGCCAGCCTGTTCGGAATGATCTCGTTCTCCATTGTCGGATTCTCGTTTCCGGTACAAGGTATGGATACGTTGCAAGCGTTGGCTCGTTTGTTTCCTCTACGGCATTATTTCTTGATTTATGTCGATCAACCTTGAACGGGCGGGCACTATTCTATACGTTGGGCGAGTACGCTTGGTTGTTGGGATTTCTGATCTTGCCGTTCCTTATCGGGCGGAACTTGAAGAGGGCGTTGTTGGATTTCAAATATCTACCGTAAAAACAGTATGTGATGAAAAGAGAACATCGTTTACGATATATCATAAAGGAAGGTCTTCTGGATACGTTTTATATTTGGAAGGATGAATTGAGAAACGTGTTTAAAGATGCGGGGGTCATGATTTTCTTTTTCTTGGTGCCTTTCGTATATCCGCTGCTTTATTCATTTATATATAATAACGAGGTAGTACACGAGGCGAAGATGGTGGTGGTAGACCAAAGTGATTCCTATTTGAGTCGTGAGTTTACCAGACGGGTTAACGCCACGCCGGATGTGGAAGTAGTGGGTGTTTGTCCGGATATGGCGGAAGCCAAGAAGATGTTGGATGAGAAGAAGGCCTATGGAATTTTGCTCTTTCCCCCGGATTATAGTAAGGACCTGCATGAAGGGCGACAGACAACCGTCTCGTTGTATTGCGATATGAGCGCCTTATTGTTTTATAAGGCTTTCCTTTTGGCGACGACAGAGGTGTCATTGGATATGGGTAAGGAACTTCGGATGCATAATAATCCGTCGTCTACGGATAAGATGGACCAGATCACGGTAGACCCGATCCCGTATGAATCGGTAGCGTTGTTTAATTCCCAGAATGGCTTTGCCAGTTTCTTGGTACCGGCTATCTTGATCTTGGTGTTGCAACAGACTTTGATATTGGGTATCGGAATGTTGGGAGGAACGGCCCGGGAAAAGAACCGCTTTCATAGTCTGGTGCCTATTTGCCGGCATTTTAATGGGACTTTGCGTATCGTGTTCGGCAAGTCGCTGACTTATCTTTTGCTGTATGTGGTGGTTTGCATCTGGGTATTGGCTATTGTCCCTAAGTTATTCTCCTTACCTCAGGTTGGTGAGCCACTGACTATTTTGTTGTTTTTACTGCCTTACCTGTTTGCCTGTATTTTTATGTCTATGACGCTATCTGGATTTATGACGAGTGTGAGTCACCTATGTTGGTATTCGTTTTCACGTCTGTCATCTTGTTATTTATCTCGGGTGTCTCTTGGCCGGAGGCGGCTATTCCTTCGTTTTGGAAGTGGTGGGTTATTTGTTTCCTTCTACTCCGGGTATCCAGGGATTTATTCGTATCAATACGGCTGGCGCTTCCTTGCATGAGGTGGCGCATGAATATCGGGTATTATGGATTCAAGCGGGCGTATATTTCATCTTGTCTTGTATCATTTACCGTTATCAGATCATACGTAGCCGCAAGATGATTATTAAGCAATATCGGTATATGAAGATGCGACGGATGTTGCGAGAGAGAGAATAATCCCTCGTTTAGGTCTACCCTAATCGCTCATTTAGGGTGTCCCTAAACGGGGGATTAGGGTGAGGGTAAATGTGTGATTAGATTTTAACTTTCGGTTTATACATATCCTCAGCCGTCAGGCCACATTCTTTCATCATGCGGATACTGTAAGACAGATCGCTGACGTTTGGTGTCACGTTGTTACTTCCAAACGTGAATTTAACGCCGGCGCTTTCGCCTTCATAATGATCGCTTTATTTGGAATGTTGTATAGTTCGTTGATCTCTAAAGCTTTTCCGCTTTTTGCCAATGCCTCGACGAAACGGTTCATGCGGGCCTCCGTCCAGAATTCGTCAAAACGCTTATCCATCGGAGATGGCAAGAAACAAGGATTTACATAGATATCTACCGGCTCTTCCAATACGGAGCAGATACGATCTACGATCATGTCCATATATTGCTCCTCATTCTCGATCCAAGTCTCTTCCGGAATCCATAGGCGGGTACGGCGACCTTTATTGTCCTTGAACGTCAAAGCGTCCGTAAACACATAGTCGAATTCTTTAAGAGTCTCGGGAGAGAATGTGGTTATCCATTCGCGTCCTTCCGCTTGCATACCAAGGATGAAAGGCTGTGAGCGCATCTCATTTAGGTAATCCATGACTTGTTGGTCGTTCGTGATCGGGAAACCGATGCCGCAGTTCGGTGCGATCGTATAATTGATACCGGTCTTGCGGGATTGCTTAGCGGCAACTTCCTTGGTTAATCCTCCTTTTAAATGCACGTGATAATCCAATACAGGGAAATCCGATTGATGTAATTTTATGATCTCGTCATTTTGCTCATCGTTAGCTTCCGCCAATTGTGCGTTGATATCGATCGTGGATTCATCAATTACGTTCACGGTGATGTTCTTGATCTGGATCTCACCGCTACCATCACTCTCTATGCCAAATGTCCCTTCCGATAATAAGGCATAGGTGTTAGCGTCCGTACGATACGGTGCGGTCGGTTGGATATACTCTACAACCGGTTCGCCGTTTATATTTACATCGATCTCTTGTCCGGCTACCCGGATATCCATCTTGAACCATTGATCTTCTTTTACGAAGCTTTTGGTCAAATTCCTCACGGAAACAAGACTTCCTGTCATTTTCCACCAAACCTTATCAGCCCGGTCATTATTGATAGCGATACGATATCCTTTCTTCAAGTTCGGGTCCGTATGGAACCAGACGGCGCCTTTGCCTCCCGGGGTAGTACGTAAATCAAGGGTCAGATCGAAGTTTTTGTATTTGCCGTTTTTCAGTACGACCAGCGCATCCGTACCTTTCAAGGTCATTATGTCGTCTTGAACGGAGACATCGCCTGTCATTTTCCATTTGTTACTATCTTTGCCATCGAATAAGGTGCCACTGCCAGAAACACTACAGGCTGTGGTCAGGACAAAGAGAAGGCCCATCGCTAGAATTGATAATTTTTTCATGATATAAATGATTTAAGTAATAATATATCCTCCAAAGATAACGAAAATTAAAATACAATGTCCTTTTTGAAGATTTTAACTTCCATAAAGATATAAACCTAAGAATATAGTCTTACTTTTGTAAAAATTCTCAATCAAACTTAATTAATAGTACTATGCAGAACAGACGTAATTTTTTGAAGCAAGCCTCTTTGATGCTTGCGGGTGGTTGGTAGCCCCGCAGTTATTATCTTCTTGTGGCGGTAAATCAGGACAAGCTGCCGCTACAGCATCGGAGTCTTCTAAATATATAGGGCTTCAATTGTATTCTTTAAGAGACCTTGTAAAAGAAGAAGGTATCCAGAAAGTATTGGAAACCGCCGCTAAGATGGGTTATAAGAATCTGGAGACAGCAAGCTATGATAACGGTAAGATTTACGGTTTAGCTCCCGCTGAATTTAAGAAAATGGTGAATGACCTAGGTATGAAGTGCACGAGCGCTCACCTTGGACAGGCCTTTACGAAAGAAAAAGAAGCCGAGGTTATGAGTTGGTGGGATCAAGCGATCGATGCTCATAATGAGTTAGGCGTTAAATATATGGTTCAACCGTGGATGCCGGTTAACGATAAGACTACATTGGATGACTTGAAGATGTACTGTGATTATTTCAACACGGTTGGTTATAAGACCGCTGCCGCTAGTATCGCATTCGGTTATCATAACCATGACTTCGAGTTCCGTAAGATTGACGATCAGTTGATCTATGATTATCTGTTGGATAACGTAAGCCCGAACCACGTATTCTTCGAGATGGATGTATACTGGGTAATGATGGGTGGCGGTGATCCTGTCGCTTACTTGAAGAACCGTCCGAGCCAGTTCAAGGCTATCCATATCAAGGATGAGAAAGAGATCGGCGCAAGCGGTAAGATGGATTTCAAGCCTATCTTCGATCAAATGTACGCTAATAACGTAAAGGATTGGTATGTTGAAGTGGAACAATATACTAACAATGATCCGGTTGCCAGCGTTCAGCAAAGCTATGATTTCTTGAATAAGGCTGATTATGTGAAATAATCCGTTCGATGATAAAAAAGAAGAGGCTACTTCATTATCGGGTAGCCTCTTTTTTTATGTTCGCTTATTTGGAATACTCGTTCAATCGGGTGGATTTCGCAAGCTCGATGATTTGTTTCCAATCTTTAGCTAAGTTTTCCATATCCGGATATAGTAAATCCGCTCCGGCATCTAATAAAACTTGATCGGGGAGAGGTCCGGTGTTTACGGCTATCGTAAAGATATTGGCTGCCACGGCAGCTTCTACTCCCATGGGAGCGTTCTCTACCACAAAAGTTTCATTAGGCTTCGCATGCGCTTTTTGAAGTCCCATTAAATAAGGTTCGGGGTGTGGCTTGCCATATTTCACGTCGAAAGCCGTAACCATTTTCTCTCGGTTGAAATGTCCCGGATAGGTATGGTTTAGCTTATCGATCAAGCTATGTTGGCCGGAACCGGTGACAACCAATCGTTGCAGTCCGGATGCTTCCACTTCTTTTAGAACCTCTGCGGCGCCGGTCATGGGGGCACCGTCATTATAGGTATTGAATAGATCCGCTTTCTCTTTATAGATCGTTTGCTTCTCCTCGGCGGTAGCGTCTCGTTGGAAAGTGCGTTGGTATAGCTCGTTGATCGTGCTTTCCCCAGTACGTCCTTCGAACATATAAAAGTCTTCCGGCCGAGAAGTTAGCTGATGGAGGGTCGCTACCTCATGCCATGCCCGTGCATGAAAACGCATAGAGTCATATAATACACCATCCATATCGAAAAGAACAGCTTTGGGAGAAAGGGATTCCTGCCTGTGTTTACGCAGATATCGGATAATCGCTTCTTGAATCATGTTATTACCTTCTTAAAAACCAATACAAAGGTACGTAATAAATCGGAATTAACAGAAATGGGAGGAAAGCTTCTTGAAATTAAATAAATATGATATATAATGGAATTTCATTTTATGAAACAAAAATGGTTTAAATGGGTGCTCACTTTTGATCCACCTACATGTATACCCTAACCGGATTGATTAATTCTATAATTATCTGGATGAGTTGATAGATGTATTGAAAAATAAGGGATATAAATTTATTTCGTTGAGATAATCAATCAATAAATTATGACGTAGTTCGATGAGAACTCTAGTAAGCGCATTAATAACGAATTTTCAAAGGCTATAACTTGCTATGAATAAGTAATATCATAATACTGTATACTATTTCTTATTAATTATATTTCTACCAAAGTCTCACTAGTCTATCTGAAAGGGGTTCAATTATACCTACATTTAGGTATATGATATTTCTGTATGCATTGATTTTTAATATATGATATTTTGATATTCCCCAAATATTCATATATTTGCAATGATTAAACAACTAAGTTCTCATCGGACTCTTTTCTGGTGAAGAATGGTATATTTATTATCTAGTATGAATAGAGGAGAATTAGTACAATCTCTTGTGGAAGAAACAGGATTGCCGAAAAATGTTGTTAGAACCGTAGTGAATGCGTTACCGACTGTTGTGGCGAAAGGAATGCGGGAAGGAGAATCTATTTCCATGAAAGGATTTGGATCTTTTGTACCTTGGCAACAATCCGAGCGATTGGCACGTAATCCGAAAACAGGGGAGGAAGTAATGATTACTCCACGTGTCTCGGTCAAATTCAAGGCCGGGAGCGATTTACTTAAAGAATTAAATGAGTAATAAAAACTATTCAAACGAAAAAACGGTTTCCTCGTGATGAGAAAACCGTTTTTTTATGGGGTAAATCGTATTATAAACGTGCTTTGATAGCTTCGCTTTCTTTCTCGTATCCCGGCTTATTCAACAGGGCGAACATATTCTTCTTATAAGCCTCGACACCCGGTTGATTGAATGGGTTAACGCCCAACATATAACCACTGATGCCACAAGCTTTCTCGAAGAAATAGAACAACTGACCAATATAGAACGCACTTACTTCCGGCATAGTTACCTTGATATTAGGAACGCCACCATCTACGTGAGCTAACTGAGTACCTAACTCAGCCATCTTGTTTACCTCGTCTACATGCTTGCCTGCCAAGAAGTTCAATCCATCCAAATCAGCCTCGTCTGTAGGAACCAATACGCTATGATCTGTAGCTTCCACGGAGATAACCGTTTCGAAAATCGTACGCTCACCGTCTTGAATCCATTGACCCATGGAATGCAAATCGGTTGTCAAATCTACAGATGCGGGGAAAATACCTTTACCGTCTTTACCTTCGCTCTCTCCATAAAGTTGTTTCCACCATTCTGCGATATAATGCAATTTCGGATGGAAGTTAGCCAAGATCTCAATCTTTTTACCGCTCTTATACAACTCGTTACGAGTAGCGGCATAGATAGCGGCCATATTATCAGCGAAAGGAACGCTCGCGTCTGTAGCTTTTCCATGGAAACAGCTCCAGCAACCAAGTCGCGGATGCTGATACCTGCCACGGCGATCGGAAGCAAACCTACCGGAGTTAAAACAGAGAAACGTCCACCTACGTTATCAGGGATGACGAAAGTCTTGTAACCTTCTTGATCCGCCAAGGTACGTAAAGCGCCTCTCTTAGCGTCCGTGATAGCTACGATACGATGTTTAGCCTCTTCCTTGCCAACAGCATCTTCCAATTGTTTCTTCAAGATACGGAAAGCCAAAGCCGGCTCTGTAGTCGTACCAGACTTGGAGATATTGATAATACCGAATTGCTTACCTTTCAAAACTTCGCTTAATTCATAAAGATAATCCTCTCCGATATTGTGTCCGGCGTATAACATAACCGGGTTTTACGGTCGTTTTGCAACCAGTCGAAGCTGTTGTTTAACGCTTCTACTACCGCTTTGGTACCCAAATAGCTACCACCGATACCAATGGCTACGACCACTTCACATTTAGAACGAAGCACGTTCGCCGTATTCTCGATGTCGGCCAACTCTGTGTCCGTGATAGAAGAGGGAGATGCAACCAACCCAAAAAGTCGTTACCTGCTCCGTTACCGTTATGTAATGTGGCAATACATTCCATTGCCTTGGCCTCTTGAGCGTAAACCTGTTCCTTGGAGACAGTGCAGAGCCTTGTCGATGTTTAAACTGATGTTTTCATATGCTATTTTATTTAAACGTTTTCCGTTAATTGACGAATGACCGTTGTTGGCGATTTCTTCTCGTACAATATATCATAAACAGCGTCCAGTATCGGCATGTTCACTTTATATTTCTCATTGATCTCACGCATACACTTGGTTCCATAATATCCCTCGGCGATCATTTCCATCTCCAGCTGCGCTGTCTTCACGGAATATCCTTTACCGATCATGGTTCCGAAAGTACGGTTACGGCTGAACCGGGAATAAGCGGTAACCAGCAAATCGCCAAGGTAGACGGAGTCGGTGATATCCCGCTCCAGCCCGTGTACGCGTCCACGAAATTACGCATCTCCTCAATAGCGTTCGAGATAAATACGGCTTGGAAGTTATCGCCATATTTCATCCCATGGCAAATACCGGCGGCGATAGCGTACACGTTCTTCAGTACGGCGGCGTATTCGATACCGGTCACATCCTTACAGAAGGAATTCTTTAAGTATTGATTCTTGAAAACGGGGGATATCGTACGGACCTTCTCGATGTCGGAACAAGCCAACGTAATGTACGAGAGCCGCTCCAGAGCGATCTCTTCCGCATGACAGGGACCACCGATAACTGCTATATTTTCTGTCGGAACCTTGTAATACTCCGCGAAGTAATCCGTAATCAACATATTCTCATCCGGTACGATACCCTTGATCGCCGAGATGATAAACTTATCTTTCAAAGAGGTCTTCACCTTCTTCAAATGTTGTTTCAAGAAAGGGGAAGGCGTAGCGAAGATCAAGGTATCCGAGTCCTTGATCGCTTGGTTGATATTGGAATAGAAGTTTATCTTGTTCGTGTCGAATTTCACGGCGGTGAGGTAACACGGGTTGTGTCCCAACTGCTTGAACTCCTCGATACGATCGGGCCTACGCATGTACCAGTTGATACTATCTTGAGTTGAAAGTACGATCTTGGCTAAGGCGGTAGCCCAGCTACCACCTCCCATTATCGCGATTTTTCCGGGCAAATCCATCGTATCACGCTTTTATTCTCCTACATTGGCTATCCAAGCTTCTATTTCTTGGATCGTAGGATTTTGCAGTTCTAACTTATATTTTTTATTAAGCTCACAAAGCTCTTGTCTTAATTTGTTGGCGTTCGCTTCTTTCAGCGTGTCAACCGTCAGGTAGCCGGCTTTCTGCAAAGCGGGAACCCACTCCTCGGAAATACCCAAGGCTACGTATTTGTCGGCGTTATCTTTCTTTGCGGTTTTCTCCGGACGCATTTGCGGGAAAAGCAATACCTCTTGGATCGTTGTCTGTCCGGTCATCAACATAACCAGACGGTCGATACCGATACCGATACCCGACGTAGGAGGCATACCGAATTGAAGGGCGCGTAAGAAATCTTGATCGATGAACATCGCCTCGTCGTCCCCTTTCTCGCTCAAGCGTAATTGCTCCTTGAAACGTTCTTCTTGGTCGATCGGATCGTTCAGCTCGCTATAAGCGTTCGCCAATTCCTTCCCGTTTACCATCAACTCGAAGCGTTCGGTCAATCCCGGTTTGCTACGGTGCATCTTAGTCAGCGGGCTCATCTCAACCGGATAGTCGATGATGAAGGTCGGCTGGATAAACGTACCCTCGCAGAACTCCCCGAAGATCTCGTCGATCAATTTACCTTTACCCATCGTATCGTCGATCTCCATCTTCAATTCCTTGCAGATCGTACGGATCTCGTCCTCGCTCTTACCTTCCAAGTCGTAACCCGTCTTTTCCTTGATCGCCTCCAAGATCGGCAAACGGCGGAAAGGAGCCTTGAAGCTGATTGTCTTACCGTCGATCGTGCTCTCGCTCGTACCGTTCACGGCGATACAGATACGCTCCAACAGCTTCTCAGTGAAGCTCATCATCCAGTTATAGTCTTTGTATTGGACATAAAAGTTCCATACAAGTGAACTCCGGGTTGTGCGTACGGTCCATACCCTCGTTACGGAAATTCTTACCGATCTCGTATACACCCTCGAATCCACCGACGATCAATCGTTTCAAATACAACTCGGTAGCGATACGTAAATATAAATCGATATCCAAGGAATTATGATGTGTCGTAAACGGACGTGCGCTAGCTCCTCCGGCGATAGATTGCAGGATCGGAGTCTCTACCTCCGTATATCCGGCCTCATCCAAGGCGGTACGCATGGTCTTGATGATAGCCGCACGTTTCATGAAAATATCTTTTACACCCTCGTTTACTACCAAATCCACGTAACGCTGGCGATAACGAAGCTCCGGGTCATTAAAACCGTCGTAAGCGACACCGTCCTTATATTTAACGACCGGTAGCGGACGAAGTGATTTAGACAGAACTGTCAATTCTTGCGCATGAACGGAAATCTCTCCCATCTGAGTACGGAAAACGAATCCCTTGATCCCGACGAAATCACCGATATCCAGTAATTTCTTGAAAACGACATTGTAGGTGTCCTTATTCTCATCCGGACAAATATCGTCACGGGAGATATAGACCTGTATTCTGCCTTCGGAATCCTGTAATTCCATGAAGGAAGCCTTACCCATGATACGACGGCTCATGATACGGCCGGCGATACTTACCGGGCGTGGCTCAGCGTCGTCTTTGAATGTCTCTTTTATTTCTTTGGAAAATGCGTTCGTTACATACTCAGCTGCGGGATAAGGCTCTATCCCCATCTGACGCAACTGCTCCATGCTATTACGTCTTATTATTTCCTGTTCACTCAGTTCTAATAGATTCATTATGCTATTATTTTGTATAATACGGCGCAAAAGTACAAAATATTTCTGATTTATGCTGACTTATGTGGTAAAAGGTTGAGGTCACCGATCTTGTTTGTTCATGGATAAAGTATCTTAGGTTCATCGGTAAAGTATCTTAAGGATCCTTGGTGAAGTATCTTAGGTTTGTAGGCCAATGAACTTAAGACCCAATAATTTTATCTTTCATCACTAAATACAATTCTCTATTTTGAATCCAAGGTTGAACTTTTCTCGAAGTTCCTCTTTGGAATAGTTTACTACTTCATTCATATCATGCATCGCTTTTTCGCTATGTATCCTTGAACGGAACATCCCATTTTGATCCCGGGGATGAGACAAATGGAATAAACAGCCCTCACTCCGATAAATCCGGTAGCCAAAACTCAACCAACGGTAATGTCTTTCTCCGTCCTCCAAGCCCCAGCCATAGAAATCCTCATTCTCCATACCCGCTTGCAGGTATTTTTCCGTTTGGGCGAAGACCGCTCCCCCGACTGCGCCTATCACTCCCTCTACTGTGTACAAAGAGTTCATCTTTGCTTGATTTTTTTTAGGAAATCTAAGTCACGATGGAGCCAATAATGTTCCCTCAATATATCTGACGTATCTAAAAATTACCATCATATGGATAAGCGACATCAGAAGTCCTAGTTCTAAGCTGTTTCACCGCATCCAATATTTGAAGGTGGTCCAGTATCACATCTGCGTCCCAAATACAAACAAGTGGAGTATCAACCTGCTTTGCGAGGATATTCAAGTATTTGGTCTTGTAGAATACAGGATCTTTATCCACGAGGAAAGTGTACTTCACCGTATCATCTTTTATTAACGAGGGGATAATCTCATTTTGGTATGATGAGGCCTCCAGAATTAAGATGCGTGTCCGGAAATAACGTACTATTGAGTCCACGGACATCAACAGGTTCTCCAAACGGATCATGGAATCGATCCGTACGGGAATAATAAATGTTGTATCTGTCAAGTCTATTCGCATAAATATCTTTGCTTAATGTTTAACAATGTCAACACCGTACCGGGGAAACCATTCAGCAATCCTCGGTGTATATTATAGTAGTATTCGTTCTCCATTAGGGCATCCCAAGCGTCAGACGAGATGATCCGATCGTAAATTAAGTGCGGATTGAAAGGAATAGTGTATTTAGGAAAGTCCTTGTTTAATCCCTCCAACAAGAAATATAGAGAAGCGTATCCATTGCTGATATAGATATCCCTGCCTTTGATCTCTCTATTATATATTATGTCTAGGTTGATTGATTTTCTTAGTTCGTCCACATATCTTTGCCAATCCGGCGAACAATCCCGTAAAGGTAGCATGCCCCATAACAGATATAGTCGGTTTAAATGCAGATGAGGCAAATGGGAGAACATATACAGAGATAGTTGTTCCAGAACCTTTTGTATCCGATCCTTGTAAAAATCATATTGTATAAGACAGGACAGGGTTTTCATCAATATCGGTACGTGATATTGGTAAATGGAAAACGTATAGGATTCCTCGAAAAAGGAGGCGTCTATCAAATCGGCCAATTGATTAACTAACTTGATTGCTAAGCCTCGAAAGGGAAACGCTCATTATCGTTTGTCTGGATTTCCAGCCTTTTATAAATGTAATATAAGAAATGGATGAGTTGAGACAGGGAATACCTAGATTCCATATTTCCGAAAACCAGCTTCTTGAATAGCAAATCATCGATACCACTTAGCAAATCATTAATATCACCGTCTACAAATTGCTTTTTTACAATATAATCCAATCCTAACGCAACTCCGCATAAACCTTCCTCCACGGTAAGTTCTGCGTTTTTAGAGAGAGCGTTTTCCAAGAGATCGTCCAGCAATCTCTCAGCCTTCTCTTTATAAATAGCTTCTTGCGTATAATCATACAAATGGTATAAATAGATGAGTAATCCCATTTTGCCATGAGCCAATCCGAAAGGGTAGCTTGTATGTAATGAGCCTATCAAATGCTTATTTAGCGAATCTATTTGTGATGCTAATTTATTCATAGTACTTAATTTATTAAATACGACATATCCTTTAACTCATATTCTTCCGGCAATAAATAACCATTTATCAGAATTGTAGGAGTGGAACTTATCGTATTGCGTTTAACCCATTCGTTTTGTGCTTGTATGTTGGCTAACATTTCTTTGTCATTTAGATTTAACTTGTATCTCTTATAGCAACCTTCTCTTTTATGACGCTCTTTTGTATACCAGTCGGACAGGAATCGTAAATAATCTGATTCCTTATTTAGTAGATACATGGAGGTTAGTAGCATAGCGCTAGGTTCTAATTCCTTGCTAAAAGAGGTCAAGACGATTTGTATGCAAATCTCCTCTTTATATTCTTTGAGTAACTCTTCTATTTGGGGATGTAACCTTGCGCAAGGGGCACAATGTGGATTCGAGATAATGGTAATCCATTCCTTGGCATCCGTATTTCCCAATAATATTCCTATATTTTTATCAATGTCATATTGAGGCTGTTCGTTTAATAATGTCCTAAATACAGAGGCATTCAGTTTTATGCAGCTAAGTTTATTGTTGCTTTGTTGGGTTTGCTTTTCTTTTACATATAATGCGACAATAAAATGGATCAGTAGAATGACGAGTCCATACATGCATCCAATGGAAATAGAATCAAATAAATTCCAATTGATTGAAATCTATGCCTATCGCAAATAGAGAGATAAGAAAAGGTGATCCATACGGTAGCTTGTACAGATAAACATAAAGCGCACCCATTA
>ENA-OQIC01000721-OQIC01000721.1-human-gut-metagenome-genome-assembly--contig:-NODE-721-length-13712-cov-9.755024_pt1 | contig 13712 bp, 12 predicted proteins | sample MGYA00242572_ERZ504736 | MGnify/ENA primary metagenome ERZ504736 (study PRJEB26092, sample SAMD00036201) | human gut metagenome | host: Homo sapiens | study: EMG produced TPA metagenomics assembly of... | reverse complement strand
CAACTAATTCGCAATACTTTGTGTATGAATTAGTTGGCTGATTTTGTAATATTTAATGAATGTCCCTATTTACATATTTAAATTTATGTATGAGTACAATGTTTTTTCATATGCGTCATTAAACATAGCCAATATAGGTAAAGAATAAAAGACCATGAGTAAACTGAATATGAAAGAGTGGATAAACGAAATTATCCAAAAGAAAGAAGTGGTGGCTATGCCCATCATGACCCATCCGGGCATAGAGATGATAGGGAAAACGGTACGCGATGCCGTCACTGACGGACAAGTGCATTACAACGCCATCAAGCATTGAGTGAGAAATATCCCACAGCCGCCGCAACCGTGATTATGGATTTGACGGTAGAAGCCGAGGCTTTCGGAGCGGAGATTGTCTTCCCCGAAAATGAGGTTCCCAGTGTGGTGGGGCGTCTTCTCAATGATGAAGAAGCTATTGACAAACTGGAAATCCCTGCCTTGAATAAAGGAAGAATCCCCCAGTATCTGAAAGCAAATATGCTGGCAGCCAAGACCATTACGGACCGGCCCGTCTTTGCCGGTTGCATCGGCCCTTACTCATTGGCAGGACGTTTGTATGACATGTCTGAAATCATGATGCTTATTTATATCAATCCGGAAGCGGCCAATTCGCTGTTGAAGAAATGTTCGGATTTCATTCTCCGTTACTGTATGGCATTGAAGGCCACAGGAGTGAATGGGGTAGTGATGGCCGAGCCGGCTGCCGGACTCTTGTCTGATGAGGACTGCACGCAATACTCGTCTGTTTTCATTAAGGAGATAGTAGAGAAAGTGCAGGACGATCACTTCACGGTCATTCTGCATAATTGTGGAAATACCGGTCATTGTACCAAGGCAATGGTAGCTACAGGAGCTGCCGCTTATCATTTTGGAAATAAAATAGATATGGTCGAAGCTCTGAAAGAAGTACCTGCCGATGCCCTTGCAATGGGAAATCTTGATCCGGTGAGCTTGTTCAAGGCGGCTACTCCGGAGGTGATGAAGAAAGCCACACTCGATTTGTTGGAAGCTACCCGGTCCTATCCCAACTTCGTGCTCTCCAGCGGATGTGATACACCGCCTCATACGCCATCTGAAAATATTGATGCATTCTTTGCCGCATTAAATGAATTCAATAATGCTTGAAAAAGAACTTTCTTTTGCTGATCTGTCTATCTCATTGTCCGAACTCTATGAGGCAATGGGGTATGCAGATGCTGTGCCCGACGAAGCGGTAGAAAAAGAAGTCCGTGGGGTGCTTGGACGGGTGGAGGCAGTAACTTCTCCCCGTTTTTGTTTTTTCATATCCGGTGGAGAGTTGGATGAATCGAAAGACTCGCTTTCTGTCGGCGATACGTGTTTCAGTATAGGTAAAATAATCACCCGGCAGCTGCGTGGTTCGGAATCCTTCGCTTTCTTTGCCGCGACTGCCGGAACCGGTTTTGAAAGGTTCCAGCATACGTTGCAGCAAGAGGGGGATATGGTAAAGGTTTATATAGCGGATGCCATAGGAAGTGTCATAGCCGAGAAGACTGCGGATTGTATGGAAATTGCGTTGGATGAATACATCCGCGACAGAGGGTGGAGGCATACCAACCGTTTCAGTCCCGGATATTGCGGCTGGCATGTGTCGGAGCAAAAAAATTATTCCCTTTATTTCCTTCAGCGGAACCTTGCGGCATCCGGTTGACAGATTCCGGTTTGATGCTTCCTATAAATCGGTCAGTGGAGTAATAGGCCTGGGGGATGGTGTCCGTAAACTGGAATATACTTGCGGTCTCTGTACGTACGATAGATGTTACAGGCGGAAGCAGCGAGGATAATAGGATGACTACAAAAATCAGAGTTCCCAAATGGCTAGATGTTGTTATTAATCTCATTGATTTTGCAATTTGTTGCAACCTTAATGAATCTCCTGTCCTATCAGACAGGGTATAACAGCCGTTCCCATCTGTTATAACAACCACTTTCATCTGATATTCCACCCCGGTGAGACTCCAGTTCCACCGGGGTGAAGCTGCAATCTCACCGGGGTGGGACTGCCTCACCACCCAAGTGGGATATCAAATGCAGGCATATAAAAATACAATCTTTTCAGCCTTCTGCTCCTTCTTTTAATGCCCATTGAAGAATAGATAAAGCCCGACCATGACAATAGCCAGTAACGCCCATGCAAGGATAACGGATTTAGCCGGCTTCTCCATGACTTTCTTCATATTTAATGTACATTCTTGTCGATGTTTATCCCATAAGGATACCAAGATCATGCCTGCGCTGATGATAACGAACAGGTAGAAAGACAGCATCATGAAGTGAGGCCATGCTGTATATTTTTCCGCAGGAAATACCCATAAATAGAGAATACCCACTCCCATGCTGAACGCCGTGCCAAGCGTCAATGCCATGTTGGCAGCCATCGTGGTAGTTCGTTTCCAGAAGATGCCGAACAGGAAAACAGCCGCCATAGGCGGTGCGATAAATCCCAGTACCGATTGGAATACATTGAACAGATTCAATCCTTTGATACTGTCTATGGCAATGGTGATGATCACCGAAATCAGTGCTCCCGCCACTGTAACCACGTGTCCCGTACGGATGATCTCTTTCTGGCTGGCAAGTGGCCTGAATTTCTTGACATAAATATCCATCGTGAAGACGGTACTCAGCGCATTCAGGCAGAGCCGACAGTGCTGATCAGTGCGGCGGTCAATACGGCCAGTACTAATCCCACCATGCCTACAGGAAATAAGTTAGTGACCATAGTCATGTAGCCTCATCGGGGTTCTTCAAGCCCGGGTAGAGTGCCAGACAGATGATACCCGGAAGGATATAGAGAGGAACATCCAGTATCTTCAACTAGCCGGTGAAGTTGGCACCCATTTGGCCTTCTTTCAGATTCTTGGCAGCCAATACAGGCTGTACCATGGATTGGTCTGTGCACCAGAACCAGACTCCCATGATGGGATAACCCAGAATGATGGGCAGCCACGGGAAGGCAGGATCGTCATTCGGGCGGAACAGGTTCCAGTAATCGGCCGGAACCGCTTCGGCCAATGCGCTGACTCCACCCACCTTGTAAAGCCCTGCTATAGTAAGCGTGGCCGATACGAAAATAAGCAGAAGCATCTGGAATACATTGGTATAGGCTACCGCTTTCAGCCCTCCGGCCATGGTGAAGAATGCGGAGATAACGAGCAGGATCAATGCCGATTGCCACATGGGAATATCGAAAACCTGACGGATAAGGATACCTCCGGCGAATAAGGTCAGGGCAAGCCACGAGATAAGGATCGTCACAATGGTGTACCAGGCAAGAATGTTGCGGGTGGACTGTCCGAAACGCCGCCCCATGAACTCCGGCAAGGTGGTGATACGCGCTCCCAAATAACGGGGGGCAAAGACAAAAGCCAGCAAGCAGATGAAAACAAACGCATACCAGGCATAATTGCCCGAAACGATGCCGGTGGTGAATCCGGCACTGGCTGAGGCTATCAGCATGGAGGGGCCCACATTGGTTCCCCACATGGAGAAACCGATGTGATGCCACTTCAGGGAACGCTCGGCGAGAAAAAGGCTGCTGCCTTTTTGCGTTTCAGACTGGCCCATATACCGATGCCTATAAGAATCAGAAAGTAGGCAATAAGAATGCCCCAATCTAACGTATCTAAATAATTAGCGTGCATAATTCATGTATCAGATTAAGATGAATATTCCGTTTATTTATGAAGCCCCATCAGTTCCTTGGCTACCGCTACGGCCGTATTGGCATTGTCGCTATACCCGTCTGCACCTATTTCATCGGCAAATCCCTGGCTTACCGGAGCGCCGCCTATCATCACTTTTACCTGATGACGGATACCGGCTGCTTCCAAAGCGTTGATCACCTCCTGCATATAAGTCATGGTTGTTGTCAGCAAGGCGCTCATGCACAGGATGTCTGCCTTGTTTTTCTTGACCTCTTCCACAAATTTGTCGCAAGATACATCTATGCCTATGTTGATCACCTCAAAGCCGCAGCCTTCCAGCATGGAAGCTACTAGGTTCTTGCCGATATCATGCAAGTCGCCTTTCACGGTCCCGATGACCACCTTGCCTATGGTGGTCGAGGCACTCCCTTGCAATAAAGGCTTCAGAAGTTCCAAAGCTCCCTTCATGGCGCGTCCTGCCATCAGCAGTTGGGGCACGAACGCTTTTCCGTCCTGGAAGCGTTGTCCCACTTCGCCCATAGCCTTTATCATGTAGTTGTTGATAATTTCCTGGGGCTGTACTCCTTCGGCGATGGCTTTCTTGGTTACTTCTATGGCCGGTTCCAGCTTTCCGTCCACAATGGCATTGAACAAAGGTTTCAAGGCCTCATTCCCGGCTGCCGCAGAGTCTTTGACGACGATTGTTTCTTGTTTTGTTGCAGCGGCTTCTTCTTTCAAAAGGTCTTCTTTGGATACGTCAGAGGAGGAAGAGGAGTATTCCTCAACAATGCGCATCGCTTGTTCCACTTCTCTCTCGTTATGGAAGTCCATTTCCAGATGCACACCGTCCGCACCGATATTGTCCAGCAAGGGTTTCAGTTCGTCCAAGGTTACCCAACAAGCCATGATACTTTTGCCTCCGGCAAGGATCTTCTTGTAAAGGTCGTACCATTTGGGTGATCCTCCTTGTGGCTCACCTACGCCCGGAGTCCATTGAATGGCATTCAGTTCCTCAATTTCAAGAAGGGCGGGCAGGTGATGCATGGCGCCCACACCGTCCAAATGATACAGGGTGTAGTCTATCTTTTGGCATTGTTCGCGGATGAACGGTTGCACGAAGCGACGATAATCATCTTCGCTGATCATGGTAGAAATATCGCTTTGTAATTTGCTCATTTTACCGGGAGCCCATGAAGAAAAATAGCAGAAAGCCATTTCGTCCCCTTCACGGATGATGTCGTAAAGTTCATCAAAGACTTTGAAATAGATATCATTGATTTGTTGCATTTGCTGTTCCAGCACTTCGGGCTGCATCACGGTATCCAGCAAAACTTTGTCTGTACCTTTCAAGGCGGCCAGTACGTCCAGCCCTTCCATCAAATCGGGCATTCCTACGTAATAGTGACCGTTTGCTTTCGCCTTGCATGCCTTCAGCAATTCTTTATGCAAGATCCAGTTGGGATGCTCGGGATTGAAAACAATCTCATCGTTGAAATCGGGATCGGGATGAATCCAAATGGTATCTTCCCCTCCTTCGAACACGCCGCCCAAGATGGCTGCCAATGAACCGGGGCCTAACTGGGTATTGGCTACCGGCAGGATATCTGCTTTCAGACTGCTGTGTGCCACGTACCAGTCCAGGTATTCTGCACGCCATTGCGGATCGAACCATTTCTGATTCAGGTCTTTTGCCGGGGAGGGTGCAGGGATATCCGCATGAGGTTTCACACCTTCCTGAAAGTGCTCCCACATGTTCAGTATGATTCCTTTATGGTTCCACCAATCTATATATCGTTTCTTTGTCTCGTCTAAATTCGTTTTCCAAGTTTCCATATTCGTCAGTTCTTAAATATTCCTTTAAAATGAGGGTCTATGTGTAGACCGATGCTTTTGCTTAAATCCATATCGTCCGTGCATTCCACTTCATCCGGATAAACGGGGATGGTCGCTCCTTGACGTACATATACGGGCATTTCGTCCAGAGGGACATCCAGATTCTTCAGCCAGCGTCCTCCTTCCAAGCGTTCACCTGTGAAGAAATTCACCCATTTTCCTTCGGGCAGATAGACATCCCGGCGGTTCTCGCTGTTCATGACCGGGGCTACTAGGAAGTCGTTACCAAAATAGTATTCATCGTCGATGTGCCAGCACAATTTGTCTTCGGGGTGATGAAAAATCAGAGCTTGCAAGAGAGGTGCTCCGCTTGCGATGGCCTTACGGCTTTGTTCTACGATATAAGGTATAAGCGTATAGCGCAACTTCCACCACTTTTTTATCATAGGTGCGATAGCGGGATAATGCCACGGCTCGCGTTTGTTTGTTCCGTGATAACGGATGTGGGAGGAGAATACACCGAATTGTGTCCAGCGCATATATACATCATCGTCCACTATAGAGTTCATGAAGTTGGGCAATGTGTGGAATCCGGGGACATCATGACTCCAGAAAGCGAAGCCGGAAAGCCCGAAATGCAAGCCGCCTTTCAGCGAGCCTGCCATCCCATCCCATGAACTGCATGAGTCACCTCCAATGCAGGGGATAGCGTTGGCATCCCGCCCATGCCGAGCGTGCCCATACGATGCCGTCACCGGTTACGTCTTTTGTGATTTCATAAGCGGCTTTCTGATAAAGCAATGCATACAGGTTGTTCAGCAATTCGGGTTTCATGCCTTTATAGAGGGCATCCATGTGGATGTTTTCTCCAAAATCGGTTTTGATGCAGGTCACGCCCATATCCAGCAGATTCTTCAGCAGTCCTTTATACCATTCGGTTGCTTGGGGATAAGTGAAGTCAATGGTTCCGGCATAGTCCAAAGCGGAGAAATTGGAACCTTCCGAATCTTGTTTCTTTGTCAGCGGAGCTATATAATCGTTTTTGCGTGCTTCGTCTATCTGTTCGGCGTTCTCCGCCACGTAGGGGAGTTGCCATAAGGACACGCGATATCCTTTTTTCTTCAGTCCTTGGATGAACCCTTTGGGATCGGGAAAGCGTTCTTCGTTGAATTTCCATTCGCACAGCCAGTCGGTCTTGAACCAGCCGGTATCCAGATGGATGACATCGCAGGGGTAATGTTCGGCACGCATCCGGTCGCATATCTCATTTACTTCATCAGCGCTGAAGTAGGTCATGCGGCTCATCCAGATGCCGAAACTCCAGAGGGGAGGCATGGAAGGATATCCGGTCAGATCCCGATAACCCCGGAGGATTTCTTCCATCGTGTCGCCTGCTATGACGAAAACATCCAGCATGGCCTGGTCGCTTAGGAACTGTACCGAGCGGGTGGATTGCCCGGCCAGTGACAGTTTGCTGTGGGCACAGGTGTGATAGAATGTTCCATACATCCGGCTGGAGAGGTAGAAAGGAATATTCTTATAGGTACGGCGGTTGTTCACACCTTGTCCGTCCTGGTTCTTTAAGAAGAACGTTTGTCCGCTTAAGTCCATTTTGGCAAAGCGTTCCCCTGTTCCGGCAAAACATTCATCGGGTTTTGATTCAAAGGAAAGGGTGGCACGTTCCTTCACTCCGTTTCGTTTGCAGAAAGCCAGTGGCAGCGCATCGTAACGGGGAGGGGAGAAGTGGTCGTAGGCAGCCAGTCGGATTTCACGTTTGCCGTCGGGGTAAAGGCGAAGATCCAAGGTCTCTTGAGGATCGGGCAGCAGTTCGCTCCAACGGTCCAGTACCGGGGGCTTTACATGGATAAGTGCCCGTTGGATTCCGTCTTGGGTAGTGATCAACATTCCCCTTCTGTTTGTGTCACTTGCAAAGGGAGTTTCTTTACCCGGTCACTGAATTGGAGCATTTCCGACTGATCCGTCATGCTTTCTTCACCGAATCCGATAAAGAGCCGGGTGATACCTGAGGTGTACTGACGGATGACCAGCGTATACTCTTCACGGGGCGATGTCGTATCGGGCGCCATATCGTTAGAGAGCACTTGCTTTTGAAAGGGGACGTTTATACAGATATCCCCGTCTTTTTCATAGACAGAGGTGGGCTTGTATGCTTTCCATAATGATTCGTCTCTTGACAGATCGGGATCAAAGTCCAGAAAATCGAATAAGTGGTAATTGGTTGGTTTCATTCTCTTTTTGTTATTTTGTTTTTATAATGATTCTTGGTTGTGACACCCCACCTACAGCGACCCTGCCTGCCTTTTGTCTTATACTTTCATCTACTTGCGGACCATTCTTCTTCCACACATTATGAGGTCCCGGACGGTTGGAGTCGAAACGTTCGGACGGACACCAGTTGTTTTCTACGGTATAGCCATCCGTTGCTTCATCAAAGTAGATGTAAAACGCACGGTCGTTGGTAGCGTAGGGCGCGTCAATTAAATGTTCAATCCGGTTATTGCGCATCACGGAGCCGGGTTGGTTGGAGAGGGTATAAAGTCCTCCTGTATCATACAGCCTCCGGGCAAAGTGGTGGACGTAATTGGCTTCAATCCGATTGCCGCTCATTCCGCTTTCCTGCAGGGTCCATCCCCAGCCCACACAGATACCTGAATAATTGACGTGGCAGACTTCATTATGTACGATATGGATATTCTTTACATATCCGGCTCCGATGCCTACACCTCCCCAATCTTCATTGGTCACTTCCTCAATCAGGTTGTTCCGTATGGTGATTCCCGTACATAATTCCTGTTCATGAAAAGGTGTATAAGGCACATGGGTTTCAAATCCTTCATCGGGAAAGGTGCCCACCAGTAAGGCTGTGCCACCAATATCGGTGAAATGGCAATTCTCGACAATGGAAGTCGATACGGCGCGTTCATAATCTACTCCGGTGGCTGCTAAATGCTGGAATGTGCAGTGGTTGAAGTTTATGTTATTGCCGCATTTTATCTGTATTGCAGCTTCGGGTCTGCCTATCCATGCCTGGTTTTCCAGTTCCGCTTTTTCGGGTAGCCCCGGTATGGGTAGTCTGTAAGCATCCAGCAGATGGAAGCCTCCTTGCAATGTAACGTGTCCTTGATAAGAGGGGCGCATCCATGAAGTATGTTCGAAAGATATATTTTGAAAATGTATATTCCTTACCGGGCGTTCTAATGTTCCGCTTATAGTCAGTAAAGTCTCTAAAGCCGGAATAATGACTTGCGCCTTCGTCATGTCTTCGTGAGGACGCGGGTAATAATAGATGCGTCCGGAAGGGTAATCCTGATACCATTCTCCGGGCTGGTCCAATAGTTCCAGAGCATTGACCAGACAAAAGGAGGAGTTTCCTTTTTCTCCGTCAATGACAGGTTGAGGCCAGGGATGGGCAAACTCCAACCGGCTTTCGGGATCATGAAAACGGACGATTGTATTTGCCCCTTCAGTAATCATTTCCTTCACTCTCAGTATGGCGATGGCCCAACGTTGGTGAACGATCATCTCTACTTGTGAAGCGGCATTCAACCTGCTGTTTGTGGAGTGGGAATGGTGATCGTCTCTTCCTCAGGGTTAAAATCAATCATGCGTTCCATTACTCCGTCGGGAAACTGTGCGGCCCGCTGTGCTTTTGTTCCGTTGACCCACATTTGCCGGGTTTCCAATATCCTGTTTCCCATACGGGGCGCTTCCGCTACCCATATTTTATTTCTAAGTGTTTCTGGTATTCTGGTATCTTTGCATCCTTGTTCCCAACCTGTCACAGGAACTCCGCCACTTAAGACTACACGGGCATTGGGAACAGCGGTGATACGGGTGGGAGAGTCTGTTGTCCCGCTATCTTCGGGGCGGATGAACAGGCTTTTATATTGTGGGTATATTCCTTCCTCCAATAGGATATTTATGCCTCCGGTTGTTTCGGGTGATTGCAATCTTCTCCATTCGCGCGCTTGCTTGATGGCTTGTTCCAGAGTCTGGAGGGGAGATTGGCGTGTACCGGCAGCATTGTCGTTACCGTAGGGAGAAACATAAATATCTCCTGCGGTTAAATAAAAGGTATAACTGACAAATGCGATAAAGCAGATTATTTTTGTTTTCATGGGTTCTCCGGATTTAAAGGTCTTTTTAATCAGACGGAAGGAATCTGGTTTTGTACCCATTGGATAATTTGCCAATGTGTCAATTTGCTGCATTCTACTCTGCGTGGTCATGGGCATATTAGCAAATTGATGCATTGATATATTGATTGAAGTATAATAAAAAACAGGCCATACCTTAAAAAGGTACAGCTGCGTCATTTAATAAAAGAGATTTATTTTTTATGAGTTCATGCTCATCAGGAATTCTTCGTTGTCTTTGGTATTTTCCAAACGACTCTTTACGAAATCCATGGCTTCGATAGGATTCATATCTGCCAAATACTTGCGAAGAATCCACATACGGTCCAAAGTAGTCTTGTCGAGCAGCAAGTCGTCGCGGCGGGTGCTTGATGCCACGATGTTTACTGCCGGGAAGATACGTTTGTTGCTCAAGTTGCGGTCCAGCTGGAGTTCCATGTTACCTGTACCCTTGAATCTTCGAAGATTACTTCATCCATCTTGGAACCGGTGTCAATCAGTGCGGTTGCGATAATGGTCAGCGAGCCACCGTTTTCAATGTTACGGGCAGCACCGAAGAAACGTTTGGGCTTATGCAGGGCATTTGCATCCACACCACCGGACAATACTTTGCCGGAAGCGGGAGAGACGGTATTGTATGCACGTGCCAGTCGGGTGATAGAGTCGAGGAAGATTACCACATCGTGACCGCATTCTACCATGCGTTTCGCTTTTTCCAGTACGATACCTGCAATCTTTACGTGACGTTCTGCCGGTTCGTCAAATGTAGAAGCGATCACTTCGGCATTTACGCTGCGCGCCATATCTGTCACTTCTTCGGGACGTTCGTCAATAAGCAGCATGATCATGTACGTTTCCGGATGGTTGGCTGCGATTGCGTTAGCGATGTCTTTCATCAGGATCGTCTTACCGGTTTTGGGTTGCGCCACAATCAAAGCACGCTGTCCTTTACCGATAGGTGAGAACATATCTACACACGGGCTGAAAGGTTATCACTATATCCCCTTTGCAAAGTTTGAACTTTTCATCGGGGAACAGCGGGGTCAGGTGATCAAACGGAACGCGGTCACGTACCAATCCGGGATCCAGACCGTTTATCTTTTCCACCTTTACCAACGGGAAATATTTTTCTCCTTCTTTGGGCGGACGGATAGAGCCTTCCACTACATCACCGGTCTTCAAACCGAACAGTTTTATTTGCGATTGTGAAACGTAAATATCATCGGGTGAGGAAAGATAGTTGTAATCGGATGAACGGAGGAAACCGTATCCGTCGGGCATGATTTCCAATACCCCGGTACCGGTCAGGATACCTTCAAATTCGTAAGGCTTTTCCACCTGTTTGCGTTCCGGTTGTTGAGGAATGCTGGCAGACGCTTCTCCCTCAGCCGTCGTATTGTTATTATTGTTTGCCTGACGAGGATTGTTGTAATTATTGTTGCGCGGATTGTTGTACTTCTGATTTTGATCGCGCTGCTGGCGTGGTTGGAATTTGGGGGCAGGTGTCTGTACCGGAGCCGGTGTTTCTACTTTGGTAGCCTCAAATTTGCCGAACAACTCAGTAGGAAGTTCTATTTTTTCTGAAGGAAGATCCTCGATGGGAATAAAATCATCGGTTTCACTGCCGAATTCCAGTTCGGGAAGAATCACTTCTTTTTCTTCGGGAATAGCCGGTGTTTCTTCTTTTTTTGCTTTTTTGGGTGTCGGTTTCGCCGGTGCTTCAGCTTTCACTTCCTCTTTTGCAGTTTCTTTCGTTTTCGTTGCAGGTTGTTCTTCTGTCTTGGCTGTTACTTTCTTACTACCCGGTTTGCGTCCTCTTTTTTTAGGTGTTTTTTCTTCCGCGCTTGTTTCGGCCACGGCTTCTGTTTGTGGTGTTACCGCTACAGGAGCAGTCTCTTTTACTGTTTCGGCAGCTGCGGCGGCAGGCTGCGGGGTATTGGCTTCCAGTTTCTGTGCCTTGTCCTTGGTTGCAGTATAGACCTTGTCACCGTCTTTTTTAACGTTGATACGTGATCTTTTACGGGGTTGACTTTCATTGGCTTTTTCTGCCGCTACTTTTTGGGTTGCTCCGACTATGGCTTGCTCGTCCAGAATTTTATAAACCAGATCTTCTTTTTTTAGAGAGTCTGTTTTCTTGATACCCAACTCTTTGGCAATCGATTGTAATTCCGACAAGTCTTTGTCGTTTAATTGAATAATGTTATACATAGAGTATAGTTATTAGTAATATATTTCTTTATAATCTTTTAATGGTATAATTAAGGAGCGCAATCTACACAAAAATGTGTTAGAAGGGGGAAATGCACTCATAATTACGATTATGGGATTGATGTTGTTTTGATTGTTATCAGGAAGTAAACAGACTTTCCCGGATAGGGAACTGACGTATTTACCGAGGACAAAAGTAGATATTTTTTTTAATCTCATGCATATTACAGAAGATTTTTTGCCGAATTTAATGAAATTAATAAAAAAACGACGTGGGGAAACATCCTTTCTGTCTGTGAAAACCCTGATGTTAAATGAACGTAAAAATAGGTCAGATTGTTCAGTAGAGTCTGCATGAAATAGCGAAAAAAATACTAATTTAGCCCGTCAAATTTGATTTTTACTTAATTATAAATAGAGAAAAGATGAAAAAAGTGATTTTTACAGAAAAGGCTCCTGCTGCTATAGGTCCTTACAGTCAAGCTGTTGAAGTGAATGGTATGGTATTCCTGTCAGGTCAGATTCCCGTTGATCCTGCTACCGGTGAATTTGTTCCGGGAGGAGTGACTGAACAAACTACCCAGGTTTTTGAGAATATCAAGAATGTATTGGCAGAAGCCGGTCTGACTACCGCTAATATCGTAAAAACAACCGTATTTTTGGCAGATATGTCTTTGTTTGCTGAAATGAACGCTGTTTATGCCAAGTATTTCGAAGGAGATTTCCCTGCCCGTTCTGCTGTAGCTGTTAAGGCTTTGCCGAAAGGAGCGCTTGTGGAGATAGAGAGTATCGCAGTGAGATAACGAGCTTTTCGCCACCGATTGCACGGATTGATGCAGATTGTTTCTATTGAAAAGCAATTGCTTGATATGGAACCTGTGTCAATCAGTGTAGTCTGTAGTGAATGATGGTGGATGGGGAATCATAAAAACAACTGATTAACAGATAGCGTAGAAAAGTGGAATATGAAACAACTGAACAAGTGGCAATGGTCCACATTAATATTATCTGCTATACTGGTAATGGCATTTTCAGTCTTTATTTATCGGTATGAGCCTTTTAAATCCGGGTTCGAGATTACCGACCAGCTGGGTGGTAATATTTTCCCTGCAACCATTCTTTCTACCGCAACCACAGATGCCAGTTTAATCGTACCTGCCGATTCCGATTATATCGGAAATCCCAAGTCGTGTATCGCCATCCGGCTGAAGAACAGTTATGCCAATAGCAAATTGCGTATAGAAGTGGCCGAGACTCCTTTTTTCTCTCAGTCTGTATCTGAGTTTATTTTACCCAAGGCGGGGAAAGAATATCTGGTTTTCCCGGATATTATATGGAACTATCAGGCTTTGCGTGATAATAATCAGGCAGTGCCCGTTAGCATCTCCGTCAAGGCGGAATTGAATAAGAAAGAACTTCCACAGCGTTTGAAAACCATCTCGATGCGCAGTATCAATGAGTGCCCTTTAGGATATGTGGACGATAAAATGAAGTTTCACGATACGGGAGAGTTTTTTGCGGCCTACGTCAACGAGGAGCATCCTCAGATTGACAAATTATTGCGTGAAGCCTTGGATACACGTATCGTCAATCGTTTTCTTGGGTATCAAGGTAATGCACACCAGTCGGAGAATGTGGACAAACAGGTCTATGCATTGTGGAATGTGTTGCAAAAGCGGAACTTTAAGTATAGCTCCACCACCAATACCAGTCTTTCGTCCAATGTGGTTTATACACAGCGCGTCCGTACCTTGGACGATGCGCTGGAATCCTCGCAGATAAACTGTGTGGATGGCAGCGTGTTGCTGGC
>ENA-OQIC01000720-OQIC01000720.1-human-gut-metagenome-genome-assembly--contig:-NODE-720-length-13727-cov-1.530147_pt1 | contig 13727 bp, 18 predicted proteins | sample MGYA00242572_ERZ504736 | MGnify/ENA primary metagenome ERZ504736 (study PRJEB26092, sample SAMD00036201) | human gut metagenome | host: Homo sapiens | study: EMG produced TPA metagenomics assembly of... | reverse complement strand
GTTTATTTGCTGCCATCCGTTTAGCATGTAACCGTCCAAGTTGAAATAATACCATGTGTTATTGATTTTTTCCCAGGTATTAGAGGGGTAACCCCCATCATAATATCGGTACCACCATCCATACTGGTTCTGGATCCAGGAACCGTTACCATTGTTTGCCAGAAGGTGCGCCGATAACGGTATCGCATGTGTGAAATTTGATTTCTACGGATGCGGCGAAAGCGACGGAGACTTTTCGGAAATGAGATATATGGATGAGGTGGAGCAGGCAAAGGCTATTTATCTGTGGGCCAGTGAGCAGCATGGTGTGACAGGGACAATATGTTTCCCGCAGGTCACAGTATGGGAGGGGCCATTGTCTCCAATATTATACCGCAGCTTCAGCCCAGGGGAGCCGTTATGTGGGCTCCGGGAAACGTGGTCTACTATGATATCAGCAGCCGTGTCCATGCTGTTCCGGGCCACTACGAGGAGCTCTATGACATAGGCGGACTTATGATGTCCAGTGAATTCCTTTCACAAGTGAGAAAGACAGATATCGTCAGGCAGGCGGAAGGTTACGGCAAAGAGGTGCTTATCATACATGGGGAGTTGGATGAGAAGGTTCCGGTTTACGCGGTGGGACCATATCTGGACCTGTATGGGGAAAAGGCCCGTCTGGAAATAATAAAAGGGGCCAATCATCAGTTACTTCGGTTGAATGGAAGAATAGGGTATATGAATTGAGTATTGATTACATAAAAGAAAAGGTGGGCTCGACAGAAAAATATCTGTTAGAAGATTGAGTGCGGTTTTAATAGCTGAAAGCCAACCCCTGCCCGTACCATTCCGGACAGGGGTTTTGCCCTCCAACTCATAAATATACAAATTGGAATTGTCGTTGTTTTTGGACAAGAATAACCAATTTATCGGAAAATATCACAAAGAGGGAATGGAAAAATTGTAAATAATACATAAAAAATACTTTGTTTGGCGAAAATCTTTTGGTAGTATATTGACATTTTGAGATTAAGATGTAAAATGTATACATAATCAAAAAGCTCCAGCAGGAGAGAAAAATTTTTGTTAATTTTAACAAGAGTTTGGCAACCTTTGACAAAGCGTTGCGGCTCTTGTTTTTTTGTTCATGTTTGTCTAAAAATTAACGATAATAACGGTGAAATCAGGAGTTTAAAGCTGTTCAGCCGGATAAAGCATGATGGGGACCCATGAAAAATATGGGCCTGAAATAAAACACAGGACAAAGAGGTGAGAAGGATGCTGTTAAGAAATGGAACCGTTGTCAGCGGGACGGGCTGTGTGCGGCAGGATATCCGCATAGGCGGGGGACGGATTGTACAGACCGGTCCGGGCCTGGAACCCCTTGAGGGGGAAGAGGTAATGGATGTATCCGGCTGTCTGGTTGCGCCGGGAGGAATCGACGCCCACACCCATTTCGACATGCCCTGCGGCAGCATCATGACTTCCGATGATTTTGAGACCGGCACCAGGCGGCTGTGGCGGGGGGAACCACCACCGTGATTGACTTCTCGGAGCCGGACCATGGGGCCAGCCTTCAAAGCGGCCTGGACCGGTGGCATGAGAAAGCGGACGGACGGTCATTTACGGATTATTCCTTCCACATGACCGTGGCCCGGTATGACCAGGGGATAGAGGAGGAAATCCTCTCCATGATTCGCCAGGGAGTCACTTCCTTTAAAGCCTACACGGCTTATAAGGGGGACCTGGGAGTGGAGGACCGGGATATGTACCGGCTCCTGTCACTGATGAAGAAACACGATGTCCTTTTGATGATACATTGTGAAAACGGCGATATACTGGATGTGCGCCGGGAGGAACTGGCAGCCGGACATCCGGCGGATATATCCCTCCATCCGCTGTCCAGGCCAAATGAGGTGGAACACGAAGCCGTGTCCAGGATGATTGACATGGCAAGGCTTCTCACGGTTCCGGTTTACATAGTCCACACCAGCACCAGACAGGCGCTTGAGGAGATAGAGGAAGCAAAGGAAGAGGGAGTGAGGGTCTACTGCGAGACATGTCCTCAATACCTGTTCCTGACAGAGGAAAAGTACCATCTTCCGGTTTCGAGGGGGCCAAATATGTCTGCAGCCCGCCGCTCAGAAGCAGCAGGGACCAGGAAGCCTGTGGAGGGGACTTAAGAAGGGGATTGTGGATACGGTTTCCACGGATCACTGTTCCTTTAACTACAAGGGCCAGAAGGATTTGGGCCTGGGGGACTTCCGCCTCATACCTAACGGACTTCCGGGTGTGGAGAACCGGCTGGAGCTTATGTATTCACAGGCTGAGAGCCATGGCCTTACATACAGCGACATCGCCAGGATGACAGCAGAAAATCCAGCAAAAATATTTGGTTTATATCCAAGGAAAGGAGTGATACAGCCAGGCAGCGACGCTGATCTGGTGGTAATCCGGCCAGACAGCAGTCATGTCATAGATGCCGGCACACAGAGGCAGTATGTAGACTACAACCCTTACCAGGGCATGGTAGTTTCACATAAAGTCCGGCATGTATTCCTGAGAGGGCAAAAAATCATAGAGGACGGCGCATTTAAGACAGATGTGCCGGCCGGCAACTATTTACTCAGGAACACATTGGTCAGATAGGCTTTTCTCCGGCTTTAGTCTATCTGTCAAGCCTGTACACTGGACGGATAAAGAACCATACCACAGGCACATCCTGGTACGAATCAGGGTGGGTAACGACGAAGTCAGGAACACCCGAAGGGAAGAAGCCCCCTTTCGTATTCTTAATCAGTTAAAGGAGAACAACATGAATAAGAATGCATTCAAAAGTACTTCAACTATCAAAACCGGCTCCATTTATGAGTTAAATGGACGCCCGCCATTCGCGCAGGCATTTCCGCTGGGATTCCAGCAGCTTTTGGCCATGTTCGTGGGAAACATAGTCCCCATGATTCTGGTGGCAAATGCAAGCGGTATGGACGCTTCACACGCTACGCTGCTTCTGCAGTGCTCCATCCTGGGAGCCGGCGTGGCCACACTTCTGCAGGTATTCCCCATACGGTTCGGCAATATTCAATTCGGATCAGGGCTGCCTGTCATGATGGGACTGACATACACATTTCTTCCCATCTGCATTTCCGTATCTGTCAATTATGGGTTAGGGGTTTTATTTGGGGCGCAGCTTATAGGCGGTCTTGTGTCTATTGCTATCGGTTTTGCCCTTCCAAAAATTAGGAGATTTTTTCCGCCGGTGGTGACGGGGACCATTATCACCTCCATCGGTATCTCCTGTTTCCCCATTGCTGCTTATAATCTGGCGGGAGGACAGGGTGACCCGTCCATGGGACAGCTCCACAATTTTGTCATCGGCCTGGTCGTCATTCTGGCTATTCTGATTATGAACGGCTACGGCAAGGGCATGGTCAGCGCGGCAGCTGTACTGGGCGGCATGATTGTGGGATACGTCATAGCGGCTATCTGCGGATACATCAATTTTTCGCCCATCAGCGAATCGGCATGGTTTGCTGTTCCCAGGCCAATGGCTTTTGGAAAACTGGAGTTCCACCTGAACTTTGTTATGGTATTTGTCCTGCTGTTCTTCATCAATGCGGTGGAGATGTCGGGAGACTTTACGGTTTCGGCCACAGGCGGCCTTAACAGACAGCCGAAGAATGAGGAGCTGAGAGGCGGCATCATCGCCAACGGCATTGCCTGTATCTTTTCCTCCTTCTTTAACTGTTTCGCCACAGGAACCTACAGCCAGTGCTCCGGTATCGTGGCATTGACAAAGGTTTGTAACCGCTGGGTTATGGGCTGGGGCGCCATCACACTGACAGCGGCAGCCTTCTGTCCGAAGCTGGCCAGCGTGCTTTCCACCATACCCAACTGCGTTATCGGCGGGGCAACCATCGTGGTATTCTCCATGATATGTATGTCAGGCATGAGCCTGGTGGCGAGAGCCAGATTCACCAACAGGGCCATGCTCATATGCGGACCTGCCTTGCGCTGGGGCTGGGAATCTCTCTGGCAAAGGATACGCTGTCTGGTATGGGTGAGTATGTGCAGATGTTCTTCGGGGAGTCATCCATCATCTGGTGGCCGGATTTGCCATTGTCCTGAATCTGATACTTCCAAAGGATAAGACGGACCAGGAAGTGGAGGCAGAATATATAAGGGAAATCAGCCAGACTGAAGAGGATGGCGCTGCATCTGCAAAGGCACATGAAGTTGAGACGGCGTAAGCTATCGCGTGTGAATCAAAGAGAAAAGGAGTTTAGACTATGCTCAGCCATTTGTTTAAAAACGGAATCATTGTAACGGTAAATCCTGACAGGGAGATATTTTTTCACGGTGCGGTAGCCGTAAAGGACGACCGGATTGTGGAGGTGGGACCTACCGAGCCCTGGAGGCCAAGTATACGGATTGTGAACGCGTGACGGACCTGGAGGCAGGGTGATGTTCCCGGGCTTTGTGAACACCCACAATCATCTGTTCCAGACACTGCTTCGGGGACTGGGGGATGATATGGTGTTAAAGGACTGGCTGGAAACAATGACCTTTCCCGCGGCCGCCAACCTGACTCCCGATGACTGCTACCACGCGCATGCTGGGCCTGATGGAAGGCATCCACAGCGGTATCACCACCAACCTGGATTACATGTATCCCCATCCGAGGGAAGGGCTGGACGACGGCGTTATAAAGGCCATGAGGGAGCTGGGAATCCGCGGCATCTTCGGCAGGGGCTGCATGGACACCGGAATCCAGGTACGGCGTGCATCCGGGCATCACACAGCAGAAGGACGACATCGAGAAGGGCGTCAGGGATATCTTTGAGCGCTACCACAACTGTGACAACGGCCGCATTAAAATCTGGGTGGCGCCGGCAGCCATGTGGTCCAACACCAGGGAGACGCTTCAGATGCTCTGGAAGGTGACCAACGAGTACAAATCAGGCATTACCATACATATCTCTGAGACAGAGTTTGACAGGGAGGCAGCCAAGGGCATCCACGGACTGTGGGATATCGACGCATGATTGACATGGGAATCTGCGGACCCAACGTACTGATGGTGCACTGTGTGCATCTGACGGATGAGGATATCGAGAAGGCCAGAAAATATGACCTTAAGATCTCCCACAATGTATGTTCCAACATGTACCTGTCATCAGGTGTGGCACCTATTCCAAAGCTTTTAAAGGCAGGGGTCACCTGTTCTCTGGGCGTGGACGGAGCTGCTTCCAACAACGCCAACGACATGATAGAGCTGATGAAGAACACGGCCCTGCTGCAGAAGTGCGCTACCAGGATCCGCTGTCCATGTCGGCTGAGAAGGTGGTGGAGATGGCCACTATAGACGGCGCAAGGGCCATTGGAATGGAAAAGGAGATTGGTTCCATAGAAGCAGGCAAGAAGGCGGATATGGTAATCTTTGACCCGTATGAGTGCGTCAAGGCAGTACCTCTTCACAACCCATGCTCCACCCTGGTGTACTCCGCGTCATTAAAGAACATTACAGACGTGTATGTGGACGGCAGGGCAGTCATGGAAAAGGGTGTTATCCTGACAGTAGAGGATGAAAAGACAGAGCTTCGGGCAGCCCAGAAGGCAGCGGAGGAACTCTGCGTGAGAGGCAATATCACCAACCGCTTAGAAGGGCATAAGTGGAATGATACTTATAGAAAATATGAGAGGCAGTAAAGAATGATAAAAAATGGAAATCTGGCAGCGGCCATTATAAAACCAGACTATGTATTGACGCCACAGGGCCTGAAAGAGGGCTGGGGCGTCCGGATAGAAGAAGGACGGATTGCCTGTGTGGGTCCATGGGATACCCTGGGCAGCGGAAGCAATGAGGAGGTGCAGACAGTCTGCCTTCCGGGACAGATGCTTCTTCCGGGCTTTGTCAATGGACACAACCATATGTACGGCGTCCTTTCCCACGGCATCACGGCAGAGGCAATGGTAACGGATTTCTCCGATTATCTGGAGGATTTCTGGTGGCCCTACGTGGAGGACAGAGTGGACCATGACCTGGCGCGTATCACCACCAGGTGGGCCTGCGTGGAGATGATTGACTCCGGGGTTACATCCTTTGTGGATATCCTGGAAGGACCTAATTCCATTCCCGGCGCTCTTGCGGTAGAAAAAGAGGAAGTGGAGAAAGCCGGTCTGCGGGGCTTCCTGTCCTTTGAGGCCTGTGAGAGAAAGAGCGGGGAAAACGGCCGGCTGGGTCTGAAGGAAAACTTCGACTTTGCAAAGGCCTGTAATGAGGAAAACGGTCTTGTGAAAGGCGTCATGAGCATCCACACCCTGTTTACCTGCGGCGAGGATTTCATACGTGAAGCAAAGCGCATGGCAGACGAAGCCGGATGCCTGCTTCACATGCATATGAGTGAAAGCGACCTTGAACCGGCATGGGCCAGGGAACATTTAAAAACCACGCCGGTGGAAGCATATGACGGCATGGGATGCCTGGACGAAAACGTCCTGGCTTCCCAGCTGGTACAGGTCACTGATAAGGAAATAGCTATCCTGGCAGAAAAAGACGTGAAGGCCATTTCCATGCCGCTGTCCAACTGCGAGGTGGGCGGAGGAATAGCTCCCATAGAGAAATGCTGGAGCCGGCATGACCGTTGGCCTGGGCACGGACGGCTATGTGAACAATTTCTTTGAAGTAATGCGCGGAGCGTTCCTGATTCACAAGGGCTACCATAAGGATCCCCAGGCCATGCCTGCAAGGAAGGTGTACCGTATGGCAACGGAGCTCGGCGCAAAGGCAGTGGCATAGAGGCGGGAGTCATAAAGGAGGGCATGCTGGCCGACCTGATTACCGTGGATGTGGCAAGACCCACTCCCATCAATGAATATAACGTATATGACCAATTAGTACTTTTTACCAACCCCCAGAATGTGATAAACGTGATGGTGGGAGGCGCATGGCTTAAGAGGGACGGAAAGCTGATGACTCTTGACAAAGAGGCTGTGCGCAGAGAGATGGAAGAAAAGACAGAGAGGTTCTGGAAAGGAGATTCAGAATGTCGTTAACAAAAGTAGGCGAAAAACATTTTTCTGTGGTAAACCACTGCGTACCCCGTATTGACGGGGTGGATAAGGTAACGGGAAGGGCGCGCTACGCAGCGGACATATATATGGAAGGAATGCTTTACGCTGGCGTTTTAAGAAGCCCCTATTCCAGTGCCAGGGTAGTGTCCATTGATGCCGCGAAAGCAAAAGCGATTCCGGGCGTGGAGGCTGTTGTTACCTGTTTTGACATGCCCCGCACCAGAAGCTGGGCAGGATACATGTATCTGACGGATATGATCCGTTATCCCGGCGACTGCGTGGCCATGGTTGCGGCCCGGTCAAAGGAGCTGGCAGACGAGGCTCTGGAGGCGATTCATGTTGAGTATGAGGAGCTTCCTGGCGTGTATACCATTGAGGAAGCCTTGAGCGAGGGCGCCTTTGCGGTCCATGAAAAATATCCCGACAATATTTTCAGGGAATCCATGTTCCATATCCGAAAAGGAGATCCGGACGCAGCATTTGAAAAGGCTGACATTGTTCTGGAAAGGGAATACAGGACCCAGTACATTGAGCACTCTTACATTGAGCCGGAGGCATGCGTCTGCTATCTGAACCCCAACGACGGAGCCATGACCGTGCATTCCGCTTCCCAGAATCCCTTCTTTACAAGAAGGTATGTGGCGGATGTGCTGGGAGTGCCCATGAACCAGGTCCGCATGGTCCAGGAGACCCTGGGCGGCACCTTCGGAGGCAAGGAAGAAGGAGCAGGACTGGTGGCAGGAAGATGCGCCTACCTGTGCAGCCTGACGAAAAAGCCGGTAAAATTCGTGTTTAGCAGGGAGATTCCTTCCTGGAATCCGCCAAGCGCCATCCCTTCCGCCTACGCTACAAGGCCGGACTCACAAAGGACGGACGGATTGTGGCCTGGCAGGGCGAGCAGGTGGATAACTGCGGAGCCTACAACAACCAGACCCAGTTCATGAACTGGAGGCCAATGTCCACTCAGCAGGCCCTTATGAGATAGATAATATAAAGACGGATACATACGGTGTGTTCACAAACAATGTACACTCCGGCGCCATGAGAGGCTACTCATCCCCTCAGCTGATTTGGCGCAGGAGCAGTTCATCGAGGAGCTGGCCATGGCCTGCGGTATGGATGAACTGGAATTCCGCCGCAAGAACCTTCTCCACGACGGAGCTCTGACAGCCACCGGCGTACCCGTGGAACACTGCGTGATCCAGGATATCATGGACGCCACCGCAGAACAGACCGGCTACAAGGAGAAACACGCAGCCTACTTAAAACAGCCCGAGGGAAGCCGCAAGCGCAGGGGCATCGGCCTGGCCGTCTGCCACAGGGGTTCCGGACTGGGAGCCGAATCACCGGACGCGTCAGGATGTATGATGATCTGCAACGAGGACGGTTCCGTGATGATTAATTCCGGTCTGGCAGAGAACGGCCAGGGCTTAAAGACAGCCTATGCCCAGATTGCGGCGGAAGCCCTGGGTGTGAGCTATGAGGCGGTCCGCTTCTTCGGCACCGACACCCATTCCATACCGGACTGCGGCATGACAGTGGCTTCCAGAGGAACGGTCATGGGAGCGCAGTCCGTCAGGAAGACAGGAGAGAAGTTAAAAGGGGTCATGATCCAGAATGCCCTGGAGCTTCACAGCCTTCCCCTGGAGGAAATTGAGAAGGCATACGGCCTTAAGAAGGGAACCCTGGATTACGGTAAGCTGACAGCGGACCAGGTGGAGCTTTTAGACAGCCAGTTCTATTTGAAGAAATACCCGGATGTGAAGGTTCCCTTCTCCGGCGTCTGCAATGCCTGCCTCTGGACCGGCAGGCAGATGGCTGCCTTTGAGTGGTTTAAGCCGCAGGATCTGATTCAGGATCACGAAACAGGACAGGGAAAAGCATTCCCCACCTTTGCCTACGGCTGCATTGTGGCCGAAGTGGAAGTGGATATGAAGACCGGCTACGTGGATGTGCTGGAGGTAACAGCCAGCCACGACGTGGGAACCGCCATCAATCCGGCTCTTGTAAAGGGACAGATTTACGGAGGCATTGTAATGGGCCAAGGCTTTGCGGTGACAGAGGACGTGGTAACCGGTAAGCGTGGACAGAAGACGAAGAATTTGACAGCTACATCCTTCCCACCTCCATGGACGCCCCGAAAATGAACATCAATATATATGAAAACCAGGATCCGGCAGGAACCTATGGAGCCAAATCCATCGGGGAACCAGCCACCGAGGGCGTGGGGGCAGCCATTGCCAATGCCATCTTTAACGCCACCGGCCGACGGGTCTATGAGAATCCTGCAGACCTAGAGACAGTATTGCTGGGACATAAATTACAGTAGAAGGGAGATTCGGCAAATGATTCAGTATAAGTATCACAGGGCCGTTTCCCTGGACGACGTAGTGAACGTGCTTAAGGAATACGGCGGCAAGGCCCGTATCGTCGCCGGGGGGACGGATATCTTAGTCCAGATTCACGAAAAGGATAAACGATGGAAGGACCTCCGGTGTCTGCTTGACATCACCTATTTAGACAAGGAGCTGCGCTATATCAGCGAGGACGAGGAGTATGTATACATTGGCCCTCTGTCCACCCACACGGATTTGGAGCAGTCGGAAATCATTGCAAAGCACATTCCTTTCCTGGGATGGGCCAGCGCCACCGTGGGTTCCCCGCAGATACGCAACCGCGGGACTGGGCGGAAGCATCGGCAATGGGTTTCCGGCCTCCGACCCCCTGCCTGCCCTGATTGCGGCGGACGCCCTCATCAGGGTGTACGGTCAGGACGGGGAGCGGGAATGCCTGCTCAAGGATTTTTATGAGGGAAAGGGAAGCCTTAAGCTTGAACCGGGAGAATTCATCCGCGAATTCGTGGTGAAGAAGCTGCCGGAGGGAACCAGAATGGGATTTCCAAGCTGGGCAGAAGAAAGGCTCTGGCCATATCCAGGCTTAACTGCGCTGCGGCCCTTACCATGGACTCTGAGGGAACCATCACAGAAGCCAGAATCGCTCCGGGATGTATCTTTATACTGCCTGACAGAGTGGAGAAGGCCGAGCAGGTCCTGATAGGGCAGAAGCCGTCTGAGGAGCTGTTTGCCAAAGCAGGAAAAGCCGTGTCAGAGGTCATGATAGAGCGCACCGGCGTCCGCTGGTCTACCCAGTATAAGGAGCCTGCGGTCCAGGAAATCGTACTTCGCGCCCTGTGCCAGGCAGCGGGAATGGAGGTATAGCAGTGGAGAAGATGAAAATAAGTTTTACATTAAACGGAAAGCCCTGCCAGGTGGAGGTAAAACCCCACCAGAGGCTTTTGGATATGCTGAGAGACGACCTGCGCCTGACCGGTACCAAGGAAGGCTGCGGAATTGGTGAGTGCGGCGCCTGTACCGTGATTATGGACGGCAAGGCAGTTACGGCCTGTCTGGTGCCGGCTCCGGCGGTGGATGGCCGGAACGTGGTCACCATCGAGGGCGTGGGCTGCGACGGGAAGCTGGATCCGGTGCAGGAGGCAGTTCTTGAGAACCATGCGCTCCAGTGCGGATTCTGTACACCGGGATTCATCATGAGCGCCAAGGCTCTCTTAGACGAGAATCCGGATGCCACACGGGAGGAAATCCGCCGTGCCATATCCGGAAACCTGTGCCGCTGTACAGGGTATGAGCAGCTGACCGACGCCATCTACCAGGCGGCAGAGGAGCTTAAGAAGCTCCATATGGAGAAGCTGTAACCGGTAATAAGGGGCAGGACGCGTCTGACGTTTGCCTGTAATATTAAATCAAGGAGATATTGGAACATGAGCTGTGAAATCAAATGGGCTTTAAACAAGATGCCTAAGACAGAAGACAAAAATCTTCCCATCATGTCTGTGGTGGAGGTAAAGAAGGCAAGGGCTTTCCATGAAAGCATTCCCCAGTACCAGGTAACACCTCTGGCAGACCTTAAGAATATGGCGGAATATCTGGGCCTGGCAAAGGCCTGTGTAAAGGATGAGAGCTACCGGTTTGGATTAAATGCATTCAAAGTATTAGGCGGTTCCTATGCCATCGCCAGATACATTGCAAAAGAGACAAAACGCGACATCAGCCAGATGCCTTACAGCGTGCTCACTTCCAAGGAGCTTCGCGACGAGTTCGGCCAGGCCACCTTTTTCTCTGCAACAGACGGAAACCACGGCAGGGGCGTTGCCTGGCCGCCAACCGTCTTGGCCAGAAATGCGTTATCCGTATGCCTGTGGCTCCACTGAGAACAGGCGCCGCCACATCGAGGATGAAGGCGCTGAGTGCACCATCGAGAAGGTAAACTACGACGACTGTGTCAGGATGGTGGCCGAGGAGGCCAAACACGCGGAGCGCGGCGTGGTCATCCAGGATACTGCATGGGAAGGCTATGAGGAGATTCCGTCCTGGATTATGCAGGGCTATTCCACCATGGCTGACGAGGCAGTGGAGCAGTTTGAGGAGCGTCCCACCCATGTGTTTGTCCAGGCAGGCGTGGGAAGCCTGGCAGGAGGCGTGGTGGGATACTTTGCCAACAAGTATAAGAAGAATCCTCCGGTGATGGTAGTGGTGGAAGCAGAGCCAGCAGCCTGCCTTTACAAGGGAGCCGAGGCAGCAGACGGGGAGATCCGCATCGTGGACGGCGAGATGCCTACCATCATGCAGGCCTGTGCTGCGGCGAACCCAATATCACTTCCTGGGATATCTTAAAGAACCATGTAACCGCGTTCCTGGCAGTGAACGACGATGTGGCCAGAAGAGGCATGCGCATGCTGGCGGCTCCGTTTAAGGGAGACCCCCAGATCATTTCCGGTGAGTCCGCGCGGCCACATTCGGCGCCCTGGCCACCATCATGAAGGATGAAGCCTGCCGCGGGCTGCGTTTGGAGCTTGGACTGGACCAGGATTCCAAGGTACTTATGTTCTCCACCGAGGGAGACACGGATCCGACCGCTATAAGACCATTGTATGGGAAGGCGGACTGAAGTAAACAAATGCTGGAGGTAAAATATGTTAGATAAATCAAAATTAACCGGAGCGGATATCTCCATTGACTTCTGCGGATGCCATCTGCAGAGCCCCTATATTCTCTCATCAGGACCCTTATGCTACGGGGCGGAGGGAATGATTAAGGGCCATGAGGCCGGCGCCGGCGCGGTGGTGACAAAGACCATCCGCCTGGGAGCGGCCATCAACCCGGTGCACCACATGGGCACCGTGAACCAGGATTCCCTGATCAACTGCGAGAAGTGGCTGATTCCGACCGCCTGAACTGGTATGAGAACGAGATACCCAAAACCGTTGCAGCGGGAGCCGTTGTCATTGGTTCCGTGGGCCATACCTTAAAGGAGGCCCAGGCCATTGTAAAGGATGTGGAACGTGCCGGAGCCATATGATTGACTGGTATCCTATACAGAGGACACACTGCTTCCCATGCTGGACTACACCAAGGAGCATGTGGATATTCCCGTTATCTGCAAGCTGTCCGGCAACTGGCCCGACACTGCGGCAACCGCCAGGAGATGCCTGGAGCACGGCGCCAACGGAATCTGCGCCATTGATCCATCGGACCCACACTGAAGATTGACATTGAGAAGGCTGCTCCTGAGATGATGAGCGGGGACGGCTTCGGCTGGATGACAGGCGCTGCCATGAGGCCCATCGCCATGCGCTACAATTACCAGATTGCCAAAGAAAATCCCCAGCTTATGAACCTGTACGCGTCCGGCGGAGTCATGAAGGCGGATGACGCCATCGAGTACATGATGGCAGGAGCCATGGGTGTAGCGTCTGCACGGCCGGTATCCTTAAGGGCGTGGAGTATGTGGAGAAGATGTGCTATGACCTGTCAAAGCGCCTGGCAGAGCTGGGATACAGCTCCATTCAGGAAGGTAAACAGGGCAGCCCATCCAAACTTCCCCAGTGAAGAGCATATTTCCGGTCTGAAGTTCCATTTCACACCATTTAAGGAAGACGGCACCACAAAGAAATGTGTGAGCTGCAAAAGTGCGAGACCGTCTGCTGCTATGACGCCAGGAAGCTCACCTTCCCGGAAATGACAGTGGATATGGATAAATGCAGGTGCTGCGGTCTCTGTCTGGACGTATGTCCCACAGGCGCCCTCACCGCAGAGCTGGCTCCTCAGACAGAAAAGGATCTGGAACTGGCACAGAAGTCAAAGGACTTCTACGAGTTGGTTAAGTAGCAGTATATAATAGAAAGGAAGAAAAAGAAATGTCAATGTTAAATGAGAAAAGGGCAGAGGAACTTCTGGCCCTCACAACTAAAATGATTCAGGCTCCCAGCTACAGCGGCCAGGAGAACCTGGTGGTGGACGTCATGAAGAAATTCTGTGACGAGCACAAATTTACCGATATCCACGTGGACAGATACGGCAACTGTATCTGCCACATAAAGGGATCCAAACCAGGTCCGAAGATCCTCTTTGACGGCCATATGGATACGGATACCTGTACCGGATAAGACAAAATGGGATCACGACCCATTTGGCGCTGAGATTGTGGACGGCAGGATGTACGGCCGCGGAACTCCGATATGAAGGGCGCCTGTCCGCCATGCTGGCAGCAGCACTTACTATGCAGAGATCGATGTACAGCTACGTACGTCTGAGCATCATCGATGTACAGCTAGTAGTCCTGACTCGATCGATGTACAGCTCTCGTGAGCATCGATC
>ENA-OQIC01000719-OQIC01000719.1-human-gut-metagenome-genome-assembly--contig:-NODE-719-length-13740-cov-1.567693_pt1 | contig 13740 bp, 19 predicted proteins | sample MGYA00242572_ERZ504736 | MGnify/ENA primary metagenome ERZ504736 (study PRJEB26092, sample SAMD00036201) | human gut metagenome | host: Homo sapiens | study: EMG produced TPA metagenomics assembly of... | reverse complement strand
TGTGGCTTCTGGGGCAAATGCGAATTTACAGCCAACAGATTTAGCGAAGGCAGAGGAAGCTATAGAACAAGCCGAGTTGATATTAATGCAGTTAGAAATACCGATGGATACTGTTGAGTTTGTCGCAAAGACAGCTTGGAAGAAAAATAAGCGAGTAATACTAAATCCGGCTCCAGCTCAACCATTGTCGGCTGCGTTACTCCGCCATCTGTATATGATTACCCCGAATGAGACAGAGGCGGAGATGATCTCCGGCGTGAAGATCACGGATGAGGTTTCCGCGGAGAAGGCTGCGCGAGTTATAATGGAGATGGGGGTACAGAACGTAATCATTACTTTAGGTTCAAAAGGAGCTTTGATTTACTGTGATTCCATGGTAGATATGGTTCCTGCGATAAAAGTGGAAGCCGTTGATACTACTGCGGCCGGGGATATTTTCAACGGTGCTTTAACGGTTGCTTTGGCCGAGGGGCGGGATTTAAGGGAAGCGTGAGATTCGCTTGCAAAGCTTCCGCCATTTCCGTGACTCGTGTGGGAGCGCAATCTTCCGCTCCTTATCGAAATGAGGTAGATATCTTTGATTAATCTAAAAAACAATCTAATATTATGAAACAAACAGTATTTGCGATGATAGCGGCTGCCTCTTTATTTATAGGGGCGATCTCATGTTCCCAACAACCCTCGGCAAAGGATCAAACGACGGTTCCCGCTGAGTTTACGATTAGTAAAGAAAGTTGATGGATAAGATTAAGGGAGGTTGGGCCGGACAAACCATAGGCTGTACGTATGGCGGTCCGACGGAGTTCAAATATAACGGAACGATGATTCAGGAATACGTACCGATCGTATGGCCGGACGGGTATATCAATGTGGTACGAGAATGTTCCCGGATTATACGATGATGTTTATATGGACCTTACGTTCGTAGATGTCTTTGACCGGTTGGGATTGGATGCTCCTGTAGACTCATTCGCCATGGCGTTCGCTACGGCTGGATATACGTTGTGGCATGCTAACCAGTCGGCACGTTATAATATTTTACAAGGGATCATGCCGCCGGCATCCGGTCATTGGCTGAATAACCCGCATGCGATGATCTTGATTATCAGATCGAGGCGGACTATGCCGGACTGATGTCGCCGGGTATGCCGAATACGGCTTCCGAGATTTCTGATAAGATCGGGCATATCATGAATTATGGAGATGGTTGGTACGGCGGTGTGTATGTCGGGGCGATGTATTCGTTATCGTTTATCTCGGATGATATCGAGTTTATCGTGACCGAGGCATTGAAGACGATACCGGAGCAAAGTATCTATTATAAATGTATGAGCGATGTGATCCGCTGGCATAAGGAATATCCGGACGATTGGAAACGCACTTGGTTTGAATGTGAGAAGAAATGGAGCTCGGATATTGGTTGTCCGGATGGTGTTTTTGTTCCGTTCAATATTGATGCCGTGATCAATAGCGCATACATTCTTATCGGCTTGCTTTATGGTGAGGGAGATTTCTATAAAACATTGGATATCTCTACCCGTTGCGGACAAGACTCGGATTGCAACCCAGCCTCCGCGGGTGGTATCTTAGGAACAATCCTTGGTTATAGCCATATACCGGATTATTGGATGAAGAACTTGAGAGAAGTGGAGAATATGGATTTTGCCTATACGACCATCTCATTGAATAAGACTTACCAAATGGGCTTCGATCAAGCGTTGCAAGTGATAGAGCGCAACGGCGGTTCCGTTTCAGGTGACGAGGTGACGATCAAATGCCAGCAACCTGTAGCCGTTCGTTACGAGAAGGCTTTCGAGGGTATGTATCCGATAGAGAAAGTGGCGGTTAATAAGAATTTGCCCGATGTAGGAGAACTGCCTTTTGAGGGAACAGGCGCCGTATTCAAAGGCTTTGTGAACGCTAAAGATGATAAATACGTAGCGAGAGTAGAGATGTACCTAGATGGGGAGCTGGTTGAGACGGCGAACCTTCCGGCATCCTATACGACTCGTAGGAACGACCTGTTCTGGAAGTATCAGCTGCCCAAGGGAAAACATACGGCTACGTTTAAATGGCTAAATCCACGTAATGATGTCTCCGTTCATTTCAGCGAGATACTGATTTACTCGGATGCTCCGAAAGAGATTGTTCACCAATAAATTATAAAGATTATGAAGAAATCATTGTTTCTGATGGGCTTATTTGCCTTGTTGATTTCCTGTAAGGGAAATGTGTCGAAAAATATTCCTCAAACCGATAAGCCTCAACCGGTAAATCTTATTCTAGATACTGATTTAGGTCCGGACTATGATGATGTGGCGCTATGGCCTTGATGCATGCCTTGGCGGATAGCGGTCAGGTAAATATCCTTGCGACTCTTTCCTCCAACCATGATGAGCGGGTGGTACCTTGCATTGAGGTGTTGAATACTTATTTCAACGTCCGGACATACCGGTAGGGGCACCAAAGAGCGAACCGGGGGCCTCCTTGACTACTTGGCATAAAACGAAGTGGACTGACGAGTTACCCGCTAACTATCCGCATCATACGGCGAAGACTTCCGACGCTCCGGATGCTCTGAAGGTGTACCGTAAGATTCTGAGCGAACAACCGGATACCAGCGTTGTTATTTGTACGATTGGTTTCTTCTCTAATTTAAGGGACTTGCTTCAATCGGGAGCTGATGAATATAGCGATCTCTCCGGAAAGGAATTAGTCGCCAAGAAAGTGAAACGTTTGGTTTCTATGGCGGGCCTGTTTCCGGAAGGAAAAGAATTTAATGTGTATTGCGATGTCCCTGCCTCTAAGTCGTAGCGGATGAATGGCCTACAGAGATTGTCTTTAGCGGTTTTGAGATCGGGAACGTAATCTTGACCGGAAAGAACTGGTGCAATGAACGTGGAGAACAGTCCTGTAAAGATGCGTATGCCCTTTGTTTCGCGGAGGGAGACCCGGAAGCGCATGAGCTGGATCATACGGCGGTATTGGTCGCTATAAAAGGTTATGAGCCTTATTTCGATGTAGAGCGAGGTACCTTTCATGTCGTAGATGATGAGGGGACTAACAATTGGGTGGCAAATCCCAATGGCCGTGATCTTCGTTTGATCGAGAAGATGCCGCCTACGGAGGTCGCTTCCTTGATAGAGAATTATATGATGCATCAACCATCTATTAAATAGTATTTTATGTATATCGTACAAGATTATTCTTTAGCTGTCATATTCTGTGTCGTTACGATGCTTTGTTGGGGATCGTGGGGGAATACGCAGAAATTAGCCTCCAAGACTTGGAGATATGAGTTCTTCTATTGGGACTACGTGATTGGTGTCTTGCTCTTTTCTCTGATTTCCGGCTTTACCTTGGCAGCATCGGGACGGAAGGACGCAGTTTCCTGCCGGATTTGGCGCAAGCGAATCTCGCTAGTTTAGGGAGTGCCTTTTTGGGCGGTATTATTTTTAATGCTGCCAATATCTTGTTGTCTGCGGCGATCGCCATTTGCGGATTGTCGGTCGCTTTTCCGGTAGGGATCGGATTGGCCTTGGTGCTAGGCGTATTGGTTAACTATTTTGGGGCGGCGAAGGGGGAACCGACTTATATCTTTATCGGTGTAGCCTTAATCACGATCGCCATCATCTTGAACGGCCTGGCTTATAAGAAAGCCTTGGTCGGTACCAAGAAAGTATCGGGGAAGGGGATCCTTATATCGGTTGTGGCCGGCGTGATCATGGCCTTTTTCTATCGTTTTGTCGCCGCTTCCATGGATATGGAGAATTTCGCTTCTCCGGCACCCGGGAAGTTGACGCCTTATACCGCCGTATTTGTTTTTGCCATAGGAGTATTTGTTAGTAATTTCTTATTTAACACATTGGCAATGAAACATCCGGTGGAAGGTAAGCCTGTCTCCATATCCGGTTATTTTAAAGGAGATATGAGTACGCATCTCGTGGGTGTATTGGGGGGTGTTATCTGGTGTATCGGTCAATCTTTCAGTATGATAGCGTCAGAGAAGGCGGGAGCGGCTATATCTTACGGAGTTGGGGCAAGGAGCCACGCTAGTCTCCGCTTTATGGGGCATCCTTATCTGGAAAGAGTTCAAGGGAGCGCCAGCCATTTCCAATCGTCTGAATGTCGGGATGTTTATTTTATTCGTGATCGGACTTGGGTTCTTAATTTATGCGGGAGCTTAAATAACGTTATTTTTATTTATTCCGGAAAAAACATTACCTTTGTTCTTGTTTCTTGTTTATGGGAGTTTAATAACGAAAAAAGACGATCTATGAAAGAAGAAGGTGATGTATTCAAAAAGTTCCGTGATTCCTTCAGCAGGATGGAGGGACATTTCCATATACTAGAACAGCGTGTGCCGGTTGAACTTCAGATGGAGTATTTCAAATACTCGGAAAACGTACGGAAGGAAAACCGGCCTCCCCGTCCCTTATCGGAGGATGAGTGCGAGACCCTGTACAACACTTTGTTGACGGAGGAAACCACGGACAAGACCGAGAAGAGATATTTGTTATCTCAATTGGCTACCTCGAAATCCGTCCGTGCGTACCGCTTGTTGGAGGAATACACCCAGCATCCGGACCCGGAAGTGACAGATTGGCCTACATGGCTTTGATGGAGTCTCGTATCTCCTTAGAGTCCGATTTCTCCGACGAGAAACAAATTTATATCTCGACCGGCTTGGGAGGAAAAGGGGAGAAGCTGCGTTTCTATGTCTTGATGACGTCTAAAGGCAAGAAACCTTTCCAAGAATATCAGCGGCAGACAATCGAGCGGGAGTTTGCTTATTATCTGCCGAAAACGGACTGCGAGATCGAGCGTTTGACGATCGGTGAGCAGTATGTGGAGCTGGTGTTCTTGATCCCGGTACGTACGGATATAAAAGCCACGTTGGACCGGGTGATCAATGAATGTAACCAATACGGCGATTTCCTCTCGAATGTTTTCACGATCACGAATGTCAAGGAATTGACACCCGAGGAGATTTCCGAGATTATAAGTAAGAATGGAGACGATTAAGCAAGCTATTAAGTATGGTGTAGTCGGGTTGAGCAATACCTTGATAACGATGATTGTTATCTGGGTGATGATGAAACTCTTCGGATGCCGGGAAGGTTTATCTAACTTAACGGGATATGTGGCAGGCATATTAAACAGTTTCATCTGGAACAAGCAATGGACTTTCAAGGGAAGTTCCACCGGATGGACGAAAGGGGCGGTTCGGTTCACGATCGCTTTCATTATTTGTTATGCTTTACAGTACGGATTGGTACTGATCTTGAATTCCCGACTTACGATCGATCATTACTACAACCACTTGATTGGAATGGCTTTCTATACGGTGATTAATTTTTTAGTAAATAAGTTTTATACCTTTAAAGCTTAAAAGGCATGAAGAAGTTAGCGGTTATAGTCCCGTGTTATAACGAGGAAGCCGTGATCGAGGAATCGTATCGGCGTACGAAAGAGGTCTTGGTAAGTTGCCGAACCCTACGGAGATTATCTATATAAATGATGGCAGTCAGGATAAGACACGTTCTTTGTTGGATCATATAGCCGCTACCGATCCTCATGTGAAGGTGATTCACTTCTCCCGGAATTTCGGTCATCAACGGCGGTAACGGCGGGTATCAATAACTGTGACGCTGATTTGGCGATTATCATCGACGCCGATATGCAGGATCCGCCGGAATTGATTCCGGATCTGCTGGAAGTGCAGGAGAGAGAGGATGCCAACGTGGTTTATTGCGTCCGTAAGTCACGGGAAGGGAGAGTCTTTTCAAGCTGTTCACCTCCAAGGCTTTTTACCGGGTGATGAATTATATGAGCGAGGTCCATTTCCCGCTGGATACAGGAGATTTCCGTTTAGTGGACCGGAAGGTGATGAATGAGTTCGACCGTTTTAAGGAACGGGGAAAATATATCCGTGGCTTGATAAGCTGGGTGGGCTTCCACCAAGTGCCGTTTTATTATGAGCGTGAGGCGCGTATCGCCGGCGAGACGAAATATCCGATTAGTAAGATGCTGAAATTTGCGTCGACGGCAATGCTTTATTTCTCGAAGAAGCCGTTGCGTTTGGCGACGAGTCTCGGGTTTATATCCGTATTGGTCGGTATAATCTTGGCGGTTTGGTTCACGTTGGGCAAGATCTATGGTTTTAGTAACGCCGAGGTTGGCTGGACTTCTATCATGACTTCCATTATCTTCTTTGGAGGTGTGCAGCTATTGACGGTCGGCGTGTTAGGGCAATATGTCGGTATCCTCTTTGACGAGATCAAGGCCCGTCCCGAATACATTATTGACGAGAAGAAAAACTATTAAAAAACATCGGAGGCGAAATAAGCCGTTTTTCTATGATCTGAATTCTGTTCCATGATAAATGTCTTTTCATGATATACTTGTGATATGTAACATAAACAATTCGATATCCGGATAGTTTATACATAGAAGAGATTAATAAAACTTATGTGTCATGAAGTATAGAATAGAGAAAGATACCTTAGGTGAGGTGGAAGTGCCGGTGGACGTTTATTATGGGCCGCAAACACAACGGAGCGTGAATAATTTCAAGATCGCCACCGATATTAGCCGGATGCCCAAAGAGGTGATAGAGGCGTTCGCTTACTTGAAAAAGGAGCGGCTTTGGCTAATAAGACGCCGGCGTCTTGTCTCCGGAGAAATGCGAGTTGATCGGTAAGGTATGCGACGAGATCTTGGCGGGTAAATTAAATGACTCCTTCCCCTTGATCGTATGGCAAACGGGGAGCGGGACCCAGACGAATATGAATGTCAATGAGGTGATCGCCAACCGGGCGCATGTGCTGACCGGAGGAAAGCTAACGGATAAGGAGAAAGTGCTGCTTCCGAACGATGACGTGAATAAATCGCAATCCTCCAATGATACGTTTCCTTCCGCTATGCATATTGCCGCCTATAAGGTGACTGCGGAGGTGACGATCCCGGGATTGGAGAGTCTGTATCGTGCGTTGGCGCTAAAAAGTGAGGAGTTCATGAAGATCGTGAAGATCGGGAGGACTCATTTTATGGATGCCACTCCATTGACATTGGGGCAAGAGTTCAGTGGCTATGCGGCTCAATTGGAATATGGTATACGGAAAGTAAAGGATTCCCTGTCGCATATCTCCGAGTTGGCTTTAGGAGGTACGGCGGTTGGGACCGGTATTAACGCCCCGGTCAATTATGACAAGTGTGTCGCTAAGAAGATATCAGAGTTGACTGGGCTTCCTTTTGTAACCGCTCCGAATAAATTCGAGGCCCTAGCTACCCATGATGCCTTGGTTGAGGCGCATGGAGCCTTGAAATCCGTAGCGGTCAGCTTAATGAAGATCGCGAACGATATACGAATGTTGGGCTCAGGTCCTCGTGCCGGTATCGGTGAGATCCATTTGCCGGAGAACGAGCCGGGTTCCTCCATCATGCCGGGAAAGGTGAATCCTACGCAATGCGAGTCATTGACGATGATCGCCGCTCAAGTAATGGGTAACGACGTGACAATCTCGATAGCTGGCTCCAACGGGCAGTTCGAGTTGAACGTATTTAAGCCGGTGATTATCTCGAACTTCTTGCAAAGCGCCCGCTTGATTGGTGACGGTTGCCTGAATTTCAGTGAACGTTGCGTAAAAGGCATTACCCCGGTGAACGAAAACATCAAACGCCATCTGGATAGCTCCTTAATGCTGGTTACCGCCTTGAATCCGAAAATAGGATATTACAAGGCCGCCGCTATCGCCCAGAAAGCCTATCAAGAAAATAAGACTTTGCGGGAGGCGGCTATCGAGTCCGGTTATGTGACCGCCGAGGAGTTTGATCGTTGGGTAGACCCGTCCAAGATGGTAGGAAAGATTGAGTAGTGTCAAAACTGCTACATCTTCTCCCAAAAATGAAACAAAGAGTTAAGATGATAATGGATATTTTTGTACTGTTATCATTTTAATTCTTTGTATTATGAAGAGCACACGATGTATTTTGTCTATAATCTTAGGGTTGCTGGCCGGATGGCTACCTCTGGGTGCGGTTACCGTATTGAAGAACCTACAGGTTGAGTATCAAACCAATCCACTGGGAATTGATGTCAGTCAGCCACGTTTTAACTGGCAGATGGAGTCCGATCGCTATGGGGCCTGTGGGCAGGCTTATCGGTTATGGGTGGCCGATAGTCCGGAGCAATTGGCTGCCGGGCGTATATCTATGATTCGGGAAAGGTTCTTTCCGGGGAATCGGTCGGCGTAGTTTATCAAGGAAAAGCATTGCAACCTTCCACTCGCTATTATTGGAAAGTTTCCGTATGGGATGAATCGGGAACGGAAATTACCTCCACCGAAGCCTGCGTGGTTCGAGACCGGTCTTCTGGGTTCCGGATGGAGTGGCGCCCGTTGGATCGGCTCGTCGGAGACACAACTCTCCAAATATCGCTCGCATTATGTGATCGACTATGATGTGCGGGTTGCCGAGGGTAATGATAAAGCCGTATTTGTCTTTGGGTCGAGGGACGCTGATAATTATGTGTCTGCTGAACTGGACTTGAATGGTTCGGGGGACGCCCGTTTCATTTTACGTCATACCACAGATGGAAAAACGAGGCAAGATGCGGCGGAAAGTCTGGCCTCTATCATCCAGCCTCGGATAAGCATAAGGTGCATCATATCCGGTTGAAGGTGACGACGGCCCAATATGCCTTGAAATATTTCGTGGATATAGAGATCGATGGAAAGACCTTGGTGAATTCCTCTTTGACTCCCGAGGAGAAAGAACGGAAGAGCGTGGTGATTTCTGGGGAGGCAAGGAAGGGGCTTTCACCGTGTATCCTTATCCGGATGGAGAGTTGGTTTATCATTGCCGCTTGTATGCGATCGGTTTCCTGCAACCTAAAGGGCAGACCGCTACATTCTCCAACTTGCGTATCAGCGAGGATACGTGGAATACGCTTCTGTACAATCCTGCCGAGACTTATGTGGAGAAAGGGGAGGGAAAGCTCAATGTCTGGTATCCGGGTGAGAACGTATCCGCTCCCATGCTCCGGAAAGAGATAAAGATAGAGAAACCGGTCAAGAGCGCCCGTTTATATGCTACCGCTAGGGGTGTCTACGAGTTCTCGGTGAACGGGCGGAAGGTTGGAAAGGATTATCTGAATCCGGGTTGGACGGATTACCGTTACCGTATCATGTATAATACGTATGATATAACGGATTTGCTACGACCAGGCGATAATGGTATCGGGGCGATGTTGGGCGCCGGATGGTGGAGCGAGCATAGCGGTTTCCTTACCGGTTGGCAGGATCAATACGGAACCCGCCAGTCCTTATTGGGAAAGATCGTGATCGAGTATGCCGACGGTACTCGTGAGACGATCGTTACGAATGATAGCTGGAAATGTTATGACCGGGGACCGATCACTTTTAACGGCCTTCAGAATGGAGAGGAATACGATGCCCGGAAAGAGGTGAACGGCTGGGATGCTCCGGGTTTTGATGACTCGTCATGGAAACCGGCGACCTTATTCGCCGCTCCTCCGGTAAATGTGGAGATTCAAGGATATGTAGGCAGCCCGATACAAAATAATGTGACCCTGACCGCTCAGTCCGTGGTAGAGCCTATCCCCGGCGTCTATGTCTATGATATGGGGCAGAATATGGTCGGTGTTCCCCGTCTGACTTTCAAGGGAAAGGCCGGACAGGAAATCACGATCCGTTTCGGGGAGATGAATTATCCGGAAACGATCCCTACCGAACCTGTCGCCCGTACACGATCGCGATGTATAAGGAGAAGAAAGGGCAAGTCTATACGGATAATTACCGGAGCGCCCTTTCCACGGATCGCTATATCTTGAGAGGGGATGCGGCGGGTGAGACGTATGAGCCTCGCTTTACGTTCCATGGTTTCCGTTACGTGGAGATTCACGGGTTGGACAAGCCGTTACCCTTGGAGGCGGTGAAAGGATCGTGCTGGAATCTATCGGTGCGCGGACGAGCGGTTATGAGACGTCGGATGAGCGTGTCAACCGTTTGTTTAATAATATCATCTGGGGCCAACGGGGTAATTTCTTGTCGGTTCCGACAGATTGCCCGCAACGGGATGAGCGTATGGGCTGGACAGGGGATGCGCAGGTATTTGCCCGTACGGCTACTTATAATATGAATGTCGATCCGTTTTACACCCGTTGGCTCTACTCGGTCCGGGATAATCAAGGAGATGACGGTAGTTACGCGAACTATATACCCGTAGTCGGTTTCCCGCCTCACGCGCGGAGGATGGCGGAGGTGCCATGGGATGGATGGAAGCCGGCGTGATCGTACCGTGGCAAATGTATCAACAATACGGAGACGTGCGTATTCTGGAGCAGCATTACGCTTCCATGGTCGCTTATATGGATTATTTGGAGCGTCGTGCCGTACGCTATGTACAGCCCTTCGGTGGTTTCGGCGATTGGCTGGCTATCGAGCCGACGAATTCCATGTTGACGAACACCGCTTACTCCGCTTACGACGCTTTGATTATGGAGCAGGTAGCGAAACGTTTAGGGAAGGACGCAGACCAAAGGCGTTTCCGTACTTTCTACGAGAACGTGAAGAGGTCTTTTAACGACCTGTTTGTAAACGAGGAAGGACGCACGTTCGCCCCGACGGTGGAATCTATCTTTGGTAAGGACTCGCAAGTAGGTATGTGGCCCGGAACGGCGGCTACCGAGGCGAAGATCGTGGATACGCAGACCTCATACGTGGTTCCTCTCCAGTTCGATCTGTTCAATGAGAAAAACAAACCCTTGGCGATCCGGCATCTGGTAGAGAATATCAAGAAACATAATTATACGCTTACCACTGGCTTTATCGGTACGCCTTACCTGAATTTGGTATTATCCGACAATGGTTATGACGATGTCGCCTATAAGCTGTTTGAGCAAACCGCTATCCTTCATGGCTGTATCCCTGTCCTGCAAGGCGCTACCACGATTTGGGAACGTTGGAATTCCTACACGTTGGTAAATGGCTTCGGCCTGTGGATATGAACTCTTTCAACCATTATTCGTATGGCGCTATCGAGGAGTGGATGATAGCTTATACCTTGGGTATCCAGCGGGATGAGGAACAACCCGCCTATAAGCACATCATCCTTCAACCCCGTATCGGCGGAACCTTCTCGTTCATCCGGGGTCATTACGATTCCGCCTATGGCCGTATCGAGAGTGGATGGCAAATCCAAAAGAAGGGCTATATATACGAGGCAACCATTCCCGCTAATACGACGCTACCTTATATCTGCCCGCCAAATCGGAGAAGTCCGTTCGTATGGAGAAAGGGCAGGAGGGGATCACGCCCGTGGGATTGAAGGATGGGAAGGCTGTGTACCGATTGGGATCGGGGAGCTACCGGATATACGTGGATTGAATATTTCCCAAATATCCCGCCCGCGTCGGTGCGCGGTCGAATCTTGGAGAAATGCGACGCTTCTCACCCGGTGTAAGGTCAGATTTTGTAAAAACGATAGTGCCCGGCCTTATTAAAATCTGTACATTCGCGCAAAAATAAATAAGAACATTGTTCATGATTGTTTAATTCTAATTAGATCAAGCGAGAATGTCAATACGAAAATCGGATCGCATTATCAGCGTGGAGCACGTATCGAAGTATTTCGGCGAGAAAGCCGTGCTGAATGATGTAAATTTACAGGTCCGCAAGGGCGAGTTTGTAACCATTTTGGGGCCTTCCGGTTGCGGAAAGACTACCCTGTTGCGTTTGATAGCCGGCTTCAGACGGCCTCCGAGGGCGTTATCACGATGTCCGGGAAGGAGATTACGCAGACGCCGCCGCATAAACGTCCCGTAAATACGGTATTCCAGAAATATGCTTTATTTCCACATCTGAATGTGTACAATAATATCGCCTTTGGCTGAAGCTGAAGAAACTTCCTTCCGCCACGATCGAGAAGAAAGTGAAACAAGCGTTGAAATGGTAGGGTTGACAGACTATGAGGATCGGGATGTCGATTCCCTTTCCGGTGGCCAGCAGCAACGTGTGGCGATCGCTCGCGCTATCGTGAATGAGCCGGAGGTGTTATTGCTGGATGAGCCGTTGGCGGCCTTGGACTTGAAGATGCGCAAGGACATGCAAATGGAATTGAAAGAGATGCATAAGTCCTTAGGCATTACGTTCGTGTACGTGACCCACGACCAAGAGGAAGCGCTGACGCTTAGCGACACGATCGTTGTCATGAGCGAGGGAAAGATCCAGCAAATCGGTACCCCGATCGATATTTATAACGAGCCGGTCAATTCGTTTGTCGCTGATTTCATCGGTGAGAGTAACATCTTGAACGGAACGATGATCAAGGATAGGCAAGTCTCTTTCGCCGGTCATGAGTTCGAGTGCGTGGACGAGGGATTCGGGAGCAAATGCCGGTAGATGTCGTGTTGCGCCCGAGGATATTTACATCTTCGAGCCGTCGGAGGCGGCGATGTTGACGGGTACGGTAACCTCCTCCATCTTTAAGGGCGTGCATTATGAGATGATGGTGCAAACCCCGAACGGATACGAGTTCATGGTACAGGATTACCATTGCTTCGAGGCGGGTAGCGAGGTCGGGCTTCTTATCAAGCCTTTCGATATCCATGTAATGAAGAAAGAGCGTATTTGCAATACCTTCGAGGGAAAGCTCATCGAGCTACGCATGTGGAATTCCTAGGCTGTACGTTCGAATGCAAGGAGGTAACCGATATAGAGCCAAATACGCCTGTGAAGTCGAGATCGATTTTAAAGATGTGATCTTGGAGGATAACGAGGAAGACGGTCGCCTGACCGGAGAGGTGAAATTTATCCTCTACAAAGGCAACCATTATCATCTGACCGTGTTTACGGATTGGGACGAGGACATCTTTGTCGATACCAACGATGTATGGATGATGGAGACCATGTCGGCATAACGATCGCCCCGGATAAAATTCGAATTATTCATGCTTAAAAAGGGAAGGAAGTGATCAATACGTTTTCTGCATTTTTTATGAGACGAAGGAACTGGACCATTCCTTATGTCCTGTTCTTGGCCATCTTTGTCGTGATACCGCTCCTCTTGATCGTGTATTACGCCTTTACGAATGACGAAGGGATGTTTACCTTCGCCAATTTCCGTAAGTTTATGATCCATCCCGAGGCGATAAACACCTTCGTGTATTCAGTCGGGATCGCTTTGATAACGACCATTCTTTGTCTGCTGCTGGGATATCCGGCCGCTTGGATATTGAGCCAAGCCCGATTTAATACTTCCCGTACGATGGTCGTTTTGGTTTATCCTTCCGATGTGGGTCAATATCTTGATCCGTACGTTGGCTACCGTGGCTTTGTTCGATTTCTTGAATTTCCCGCTGGGAGAGGGGGCCTTGATCTTTGGTATGGTGTACAACTTCCTGCCCTTTATGATCTACCCGATTTATAATACACTCCAGAAAATGGATCACAGCTTGATAGAGGCGGCGCAAGACTTGGGGGCGAATCCGTCGCAGGTATTTATCAAGGCGTATTCCCACTATCGATGCCGGGAGTGATGAGCGGTATCATGATGGTGTTTATGCCGACCATCTCTACGTTTGCCATCGCCGAGTTGTTGACGATGAACAATATCAAGCTCTTCGGTACGACCATACAGGAGAATATCAATAACGGTATGTGGAACTACGGGCGGCGCTTCTCTTATCATGTGTTATTAATCGGAATCACGGATTGTTCA
>ENA-OQIC01000716-OQIC01000716.1-human-gut-metagenome-genome-assembly--contig:-NODE-716-length-13797-cov-2.575421_pt1 | contig 13797 bp, 16 predicted proteins | sample MGYA00242572_ERZ504736 | MGnify/ENA primary metagenome ERZ504736 (study PRJEB26092, sample SAMD00036201) | human gut metagenome | host: Homo sapiens | study: EMG produced TPA metagenomics assembly of... | reverse complement strand
ATCGATCGATGCTCAGACGTACTAGCTGTACATCGATCGATGCTTCAGACGTACGTAGCGGGCTGATGATCAGGGAGTATCTCCGAGATGATAAAAGGTATGATGGGATGGTCGATCGCGAATGGACCATTGATGCTTATAATCTGCGTATTTACGCACCGACCAATGGAGATAATATGCTTGCTGTTTATAGTTCGGGTGGAAATGGTTTTTCCAACAGGCTCGACCATTCATTGGTATCTTTGAATAATGCACCGATGTATGAACTTTGGGCATTGATATGGGGATTGCGAAACAATGCTTATACGAAGATTAATATCCGTGACGACCAAAGTTCACAGTTGAATCTCAAACTGATTGACTTTGCGCCGGGTTTGCCGGAGACAGAGAGTACCATTGAGCATGCATACGAAAAGAGCGTGGGATTTGATTTGGGAGCGACTCCGGTTTTAAAGGGTGAGTATCGTTGGGGCAAGTCCATTACATATCAGTTGGCGGAAATGACCCGTGAGGTGACTCGTACCATTACCGATGCGAGATGAGTTATTGCTGGAAGTGGTATCCTGAAACGCTTTTCCGGGGTAGCAAGGCTATGAATGCAGAGGGGATGATCGATGCTGTTACTATGATTTCGCCTGCATGGTATGATATTCTCTATGATCATGTGGCGGGAACTCCGGGTACGGATAATCCTTTCTGTGACTATGACAACGACTTGCAGTTTAACCAGAATCTGCTCAATTACGAGCAGCAATGCGCCATTACTGCCCGGACAACCGGTGCGTCGGCCGGTGTTGTAGCCATCGAGATAACCGATGGAATGGTCTTACAGCGTGGAGGAGCTTGGTTTACGAGTTGGGGAGCGGCGGTGATTCATTCTTTGCCGAGCAGTGCCGGAACAGCTTACAATACCACTGTGGATGTACACAAAACCACTACAGTGTGGATAGACTATAATAACTGGTAAAACGAACCATTAAAAAAAGATTATGATGAAAACAAAAATGATATATATGATACTTCTGTTCTCAAGTATTCTTTTCGGGGGATGCGTTAGGGATGTCATTGATGATGTTCCGGGGACGGATGAGGACTATGCGGCAGATAAGAAGGACGTGGTCCTGATACGTATGGGAACTAACGATGCGGAAGTGAAAGATATTACATCCCGCTTGTTCAACAATATTCCTTCTTCCTGGGAAATAGGGAAGAAGACCATTGTGGACTATGACAAGATGAAAGATCCTGAGACGGAACTTAATGCTGACATCAAGAATCCGAAGATTTATATGACGGTCATTTTGAATATCGATGATGTTATCTCCGGTAAATATCCGATATCTCTGTTCCGTATGTTGAAGTTCTATAAAAGGGATTTTTATGTGATTGCCACTCAGTCCACTCCGGAACAGAAGGAGGAGATGCTTTCACTGATAGGAGTCTATATGGAAGCTGGTTATTACGCGATCAACTATGATAACGTACAGCATTACCGTATTTTTCCTTCTGCCGATCCGTATGCCAAAGATAATATGATTGGTAAGGGAGTGGCTTCCTTCAATCAAAAACTGTTGACCCGCTCTGCCGATACCTTACCCGAAGGTAACGATCCGGATCCCGGATATAATGCACAAATGGCGGATAAGGAGGCTTTGAAGAGGATTGAGATTTACAACCGTATCTATGGCTATGCTCAGGGAGACATGAACTACTCCATGCAGGCGGTCCCTTATAAGATGAAACCGGGTGCCGCACCCGATGTGATTATAGATAACTCCTGGGCGATAGATGCTATAACTTCCAGATATACAGTAAGAACAACAACTGTATATTGAGTATCACGAATAATGCCGGAAATGGCTTCACTGCCAATATCAAAGACTATACCACTCCCAAAGGTGCCAATGTCTATGCTTACATCTGGAATTTGATGCGGGAGGCTTCCAGTGAGATAACCGTTCATTCGGACGGAGGAATTTTCAGGGAGATCAGTTATCAGCCGCAGACGGTGAATCACGGTGCCAGCTATACCGAGAACTCTTTCTGGAAAGTGTCTGTCTCTGTATCGCCCACCAAACTGGAAGACAAACCTTGGGAGGCGTTCAAAGTGTCGTTTGGTAAAGAATCGTCTACCGAAGTGTCTTACAAGACTAAATCGATGGACTATTCCTGCAAGGGGCAGTTTGGTAACGGGCTGTACAGTAAACTTTGGCAGTTTATTCCCGGAGAGTTCTACGACAGGGCGGAAGCCTTTGTTTACGAAACGAGTCAGGGGTTGCGTTGGATAGACGCTGCACAAGCGATGACACCCAATTATGTGACATGGGGAGCTGGACCTTCGCCAGAATTATTTAAATCACATCAACAACAGTATGAAGTTGCATCAACAGCAGTGCATTTACTCTCTAGAGTCGGACGCACAGCCCGGAGTCGTTTCTGTGGCTATCACAGACGCCATCGATTTACAAAAGACGTATGTACACTATAACTGCGGCATTCGCTATGGGCACGATTCGGCTAGGACGGATCTCAAAATGTCGAAGATGGTGTGGATTGATTTCAGGCAGTGGGACAATTGACCTGCACCCTTAACTCTACGGCTATATGAGGTTTTTATCCATGCCTAAAGCCTGCTTCATTACAGATTGAGAGATTACACAACTATATAGCAAGAGATAAGTGATAATAGTGTTTCTCTGTGTAATCTGTTAATCTGTGGTGAAGTTTTGGCTTATTAGCACAGGATGGTGGCGTATCGCTTAGAATCTTGTCAGTTGTTTGGGCGATCCATGCAGGAACAGCCCAGACAATATACTTCCGTAAAATCGAATCCTTCGATTGGGATTTCCGGATATTTGGGTACGACTGTTCCATCTTGGGCAATATATACTAACAGACGTTCACCCTGATCGTTTTTTACATACATACCGGCTATTTTACACTGGGGACAAAGCAATTTCTTCATATTACTAAAATGGATTCTTTATACTGTTTTATTTTTATAGTTAGCTCTATCTTGATATTATCCGTTCATATCAGACGGATGATATCCTGAAAGCTTTTTGTATCCCGACTTTCCGTAAATACAGATAGTAGGTTTCAAAAGTGCGCAAATATGCAGGCTTGTCGCTTAATAGACAAATAATTTATCAGAAAAATATCTTCCCTTATCTAAAATTGATTAATAAGCCCTGTTTTCTATACGGGTAAAGGGGACAGAGTAAAAGGAAACGATCATATTGATAAAGATGAATGAGGTGTGACTGCTTATTCATTCTATAATAGAATTTGCCTGTAGATAATCTTTTTGTTTGGAATGTCATCGATCTTCGTAACCGGCTCTTTGCTCTTTCCCTGTAGCGGTAGGTATTTCTTTATTAGTGAACAGTTTTATTATGATTTATACTTTGTGTAGCAAAAGTAACTGTTTTACCTTATGAGGGCCATTGTAAAAAAACGGTCTTTTAAAACTAAGCTCTATCTTTTTTGTTGTTAATCATATGAATAACTAAAAAAATATACGATTATGAGATATGATATAGCTATTATCGGTGGTGGACCTGCCGGGTATACTGCTGCCGAGAGAGCAGGAGCTAACGGTTTGCGTGCTGTTTTGTTTGAGAAAAAAGCAATGGGCGGTGTGTGTCTTAATGAAGGATGTATTCCTACCAAAGCCCTGCTTTATTCCGCTAAGGTGCTGGACGGTATTAAGAGTGCGCCGAAATACGGTGTCTCGGTAGAGGGGGCTCCTGCATTTGATATGGAAAAAATCATCGGCCGGAAAAACAAAACGGTGCAGAAGTTGACGGGCGGAGTGAGAATGACGGTAAACTCTTACGGAGTGACTATTGTAGATAAGGAAGCGGTGATAGAGGGCGAAGGTGAAGAAGGATTCCATATCCGCTGTGATGGAGAGGTATACGAGGCAACCTATCTGTTGGTTTGTACCGGATCGGATACCGTGATCCCTCCGATAAAGGGGCTTTCGGACGTGGATTACTGGACCTCACGAGAGGCGCTGGATAGCACTGTTCTTCCATCATCGCTCGCCATTATTGGAGGCGGAGTGATCGGAATGGAGTTTGCTTCATTCTTTAACAGCATGGGCGTTAGGGTGAAAGTGATCGAGATGATGCCGGAGATTCTTGGAGCAATGGATAAAGAAACTAGTGCGATGTTGCGTGCTGACTATACAAAGAAAGGGGTTAATTTCTATCTGAACACGAAAGTAACCGAGGTGAGTGATAAAGGAGTAACAGTGGAAAAGGATGGAAAGAGTTCGTTTATCGATGCCGACCGGATTTTAGTGAGCGTAGGCCGTAAAGCGAATATCACCCAAGTAGGATTGGATAAACTGAATATTGAGTTGCACCGGAATGGGGTCGTTGTAGATGAACACATGTTGACCTCTCATCCACGTGTATATGCTTGCGGTGATATTACCGGCTTTTCTTTATTGGCACATACGGCTATTCGTGAAGCAGAAGTTGCCATTAATCATATTTTGGGAATAGATGACCGGATGGATTATGATTGTGTTCCGGGCGTAGTCTATACCAATCCCGAACTGGCCGGTGTGGGTAAAACGGAGGAGGAGCTGATAGCTAAGGTATTTATTACCGGATACAAAAACTACCGATGGTTTATTCGGGGCGTTTTGTTGCCGAAAACGAGTTGGGGAACGGACTGTGTAAACTGATTATCGATCATAATGATCGGATTGTCGGCTGCCACATGTTGGGCAATCCGGCTTCGGAAATTATTGTTGTGGTAGGCATTGCTATCCAGAGAGGATATACGGTCGATGAATTCAGAAAGAGTGTTTTCCCGCACCCGACAGTCGGTGAAATTTATCACGAGACACTGTTTGCCTGATGCGGTTTATAAATAGCTCTTTTACGGATGCCGGTTTCAATCTGGCGGCTGAAGAGTATTTGTTGAAGCAGGGTACAGAAGATGTATTCATGCTTTGGCAAAGTGCTCCGTCCGTAATTATAGGCAAGCATCAGCGGGTGGAAACGGAAGTGAACCGGACGATGGCGGAACAAAACAAGATTCCTGTATTCCGGCGGTTTTCCGGTGGCGGTGCCGTATATCACGATTTGGGCAACATCAATCTTACGTTCATTGAAACTACCCGTCTGGCGCGTTTCGAAACTTATCTGGAGCGAACGGTTGAAATGTTGACTGCCGCCGGAGTTGCAGTGAGAGGCGACGAACGATTGGGTATTTATGTCGACGGGCGAAAAGTCTCGGGCAGTGCGCAATGCGTACATCGCAATCGTGCAATGTATCATTGCACACTGCTGTATGATACAAATCTGGTGTTGTTGAATAAGTTGCTTGAGGTAGAAGGACTTGAGGAAAAGGTTGCCGTACATCCTGCTGTCCGTTCGGTACGTAGCGAAGTGACGAATCTGAAAGAGTATATGCATCCGGCTCTATCTACAGATAAATTCCGGGAGTGGGTTTTTCGTTATTTTGCAGGTCCTTCGGTTGCTGAAGCGTTCAGTAAGGAGGAACTGGCTATTATCGAGGGGTTACGGGAAAATAAATACAACACTATCTGTAACTGACGTGAATATCACCAAGCAGTCTGATTATTCAGTATCCGGTGGAGGAGAACTATTTTCCTTTCAAAATTCAGCCTTCTCATACGAAAAGTGTACTTCCATCTTCCACCCTCGATTTGGCAAGCTCGATTCATCGTTTGTATTTGATATACAGATAGGATGTATCTGTTATCCTATCTGTTTATACCATTTAAAGCAGTTTGTTTTTCTTAGTATCTTTAGTGAAAATGGTTAGGTTCTTATCTCGTCTCGCATACCCGGGTTGAGATAAAGGTACTTTAGAAAGAAGTAAAGTAATTATTGATAATGCGTTATGCTTGCTATGGAATCTGCTTGCTTTCTTGCTAATGCGTGAGAACGGATATTTAAAGGATGCGCGAGATTGATTTATGTTTTTAGCCACTAAACGGCTTTCTTATCCAGGCGATTACTTAAAAAACATTAACTTAAAAACTTTCTTTTTCACAATCTTGTTCTACTTGTACAAGTGAAAGAATAAATAATTGTGTATATGGCAAGATTCGAAATAAAAATGCCCAAGTTGGGCGAAAGTATTACCGAAGGAACCATTTTATCATGGTCGGTGCAGGTAGGTGACGTGGTCAATGAGGACGACGTACTTTTTGAGGTGAATACTGCTAAGGTCAGTGCGGAGATCCCTTCTCCCGTTGCCGGAAAAGTGGTGGAAATATTGTTTAAAGAAGGCGATACGGTACCGGTAGGTACGGTAGTTGCATTGTAGATATGGATGGAGAAGGTTCCGGAGAGGCATCGGAAACCGCAGGCTCTGTAGAAACGGCGTCTGCTCCAAAGGCTGCCGAGGTGTCGGGCACTGCGTCTGTTCCGAAAGTTCAGGCGGAAGTAACTGCTCCCAAAGTGGAACGTTGGTATTCGCCGGCAGTACTTCAATTGGCACGGGAGGCGAAGATTTCTCAGGAAGAACTGGATTCGATTCCCGGGACAGGTTATGAAGGTCGGCTGAGCAAAAAAGATATCCGCACTTACATCGAGATGAAGAAAGGTGCTCCGGCAGCCGACGTCTCTACTACGGTGGTTTCGACGGTTTCGGCAAATAATTCGGGCTCTTCTCCTGTTCCTTCTGCAGAAGTACAAAAGAAGGCTGCCGCTGCGGCTCCTCAGGCTCAGCATGGACAATCTGCTTCTGCCGTTTCTTCAGATGCATCGGTAGAAGTCAAAGAGATGGATCGAGTACGTCGCATCATTGCCGACCATATGGTGATGTCGAAAAAGGTTTCTCCGCATGTGACTAATGTGGTCGAAGTAGATGTCACCCGGCTGGTGCGTTGGCGCGAAAAGACCAAAGATGATTTCTTCCGTCGTGAAGGTGTGAAGCTGACTTATATGCCTGCCATTGCTGAGGCCACTGCCCAGGCGTTGGCTGCCTATCCTCAGGTAAATGTCTCGGTGGACGGATACAACATCCTGTATAAGAAACATATCAATGTGGGCATTGCTGTTTCGCAAGATGATGGAAACTTGATTGTTCCCGTAGTGCATGATGCCGATCGTTTGAATCTTAACGGACTTGCCGTAGCTATCGATTCGTTGGCGAAAAAGGCACGGGTTAATAAGCTGATGCCTGATGATATCGACGGAGGAACATTCACAATCACCAATTTCGGTACGTTTAAGATGTTGTTCGGCACTCCGATCATCAATCAGCCACAGGTGGCTATTCTCGGAGTGGGTGTCATTGAGAAAAAGCCGGCTGTGGTGGAGACTCCCGAAGGAGATGTGATAGCCATTCGCCATAAGATGTACTTGTCACTCTCTTATGATCACCGTGTGGTGGATGGTTCACTGGGAGGTAACTTCCTGCACTTCATTGCCGACTATCTGGAGAACTGGAAAGAATAGTTGCCATATCGGAGATTTACAGAATAATAAATCAGTCTCACCACAGATCTCCCGGATCGTTGCGGAACTTGTTTGGGGATCTTTATCCTTAAACTGTGATCATCTGTGTGATTTGTGGTGAAAATCCTAAACCCACTTTAAATATGAAGAAATACGATATAAAAACCACTGACGAACAGACTCTCCGCAAGTGGTATCATTTAATGACTTTGGGGCGTGCGCTCGACGAGAAGGCACCCGCCTATTTGCTGCAATCTCTTGGCTGGTCCTATCATGCTCCTTATGCCGGGCATGACGGCATCCAGCTTGCTATCGGGCAGGTTTTTACTCTTGGTGAGGACTATCTTTTTCCTTATTACCGGGATATGCTCACTGTGCTTTCTGCCGGAATGACTCCGGAGGAACTGATTCTGAACGGTATTTCAAAAGCTACAGACCCGGGTAGTGCCGGACGTCACATGTCCAATCACTTTGCCAAACCGGAATGGCACATCGAGAATATCTCTTCTGCTACGGGTACGCACGATCTTCATGCGGCAGGCGTAGGGCGTGCCATGGTTTATTATGGGCATAAGGGGGTTGCCATTACTTCACATGGTGAGTCTGCCACATCCGAGGGATTTGTCTATGAAGCTATCAACGGGGCCAGCAACGAACGTCTTCCGGTTATTTTTGTATTCCAGGACAACGGTTATGGCATTTCCGTCCCTAAAAAGGATCAGACTGCCAATCGTAAAGTGGCCGATAACTTCTCCGGTTTTAAGAACCTCCGCATCATTCATTGCAATGGAAAGGATGTATTTGACTCGATGAATGCCATGACCGAAGCCCGTGAATTTGCTATAGCCAACCGTACTCCGGTTATAGTACATGCCAATTGCGTACGTATCGGTTCGCACTCCAACTCTGATAAGCATACTCTCTATCGCGACGAGAATGAGTTGGCATACGTGAAGGAAGCCGATCCGCTAATGAAGTTCCGCCGGATGCTGTTGCGCTACAAGCGCCTGACCGAAGAGGACCTCCAACAGATAGAAGCTGCCGCCAAGAAAGAACTGGCTGCCGCCAATCGTAAAGCGTTGGCTGCACCCGATCCGATTCCAGAGAGCATTTATGACTTTGTCCTTCCCGAACCGTATATTCCTCAAAAGTATAAAGACGGACTTCCGGGGCCTGTCGAAGGTGAGAAGAGTTTCATGGTGAACGCCATTAATGAAACGCTCAAAGAGGAGTTTCGCCGCAATCCTGATACCTTTATCTGGGGACAAGACGTGGCCAATAAAGATAAAGGAGGCGTATTCAATGTTACCAAGGGGATGCAACAGGAGTTCGGTGATGCCCGTGTGTTCAGTGCTCCGATAGCCGAAGATTATATTGTGGGAACGGCCAACGGAATGTGCCGTTTCGATCCTAAAATACATGTGGTTATTGAAGGCGCTGAGTTTGCCGATTACTTCTGGCCTGCTGTCGAACAGTACGTTGAGTGTACACATGAGTATTGGCGTAGCATGGTAAGTTTACTCCCAATATTACACTTCGCCTTGCTTCGGGTGGATACATTGGCGGTGGATTGTATCATTCGCAGAACCTTGAAGGGGCTCTTACGACTTTACCCGGTGCCCGTATTGTTTGTCCATCGTTTGCCGACGATGCTGCCGGGCTGCTCCGCACCAGTATGCGTTCCAAGGGATTCACTCTTTATCTGGAGCCCAAAGCGCTTTACAACTCAGTAGAGGCTGCTGCCGTTGTGCCCGAAGAGTTTGAAGTTCCCTTTGGTAAGGCCCGTATCCGCCGCGAAGGAACCGATCTGACTATAATTACTTATGGTAATACTACCCATTTTTGTCTGGATGTTGCCGAACGTCTTGCCCGGGAAGGAGTGGGGAGTGTCGAAGTTATCGATCTCCGTTCGCTGATTCCGTTGGATAAAGAAGCGATTTTTGCTTCCGTACGGAAAACCGGTAAAGTGATGGTGGTGCATGAAGACAAAGTCTTCTCCGGATTCGGTGCCGAAATTGCAGCGCAGATTGCCGGGGAAATGTTCCGTTACCTGGATGCCCCGGTACAACGTGTGGCTCCACCTTTACTCCGGTAGGTTTCAATCCGATATTGGAACGGGCTATCCTGCCGAATGATGAAAAGATATATAAAGCAGCCAAAGAGTTGCTGGAGTTCTAATTAAAAAAACGATCAATCATGAAAAAGATAGGAATATTCTATGCTGCCAAAGCCGATAAACCTCTTGGGTGGCTGAAAAGATTCAAAAAGAATTTGGTGCTTCTGCCGAGTCTGTAGCTATCGAAAATGCCTGGCAGAATGATTTTGAAGCCTATGATAATTTCATAGTCGGTGCTTCCACCTGGTTCGATGGCGAACTGCCTACTTATTGGGACGAGCTTCTGCCCGAACTCCGCACCTTGCAGTTGAAAGGGAAGAAAGTGGCTATCTTCGGGCTTGGCGATCAGGTGAAGTATCCCGAGAACTTTGCCGATGGTGTCGGACTGCTTGCCGAAGTCTTTGAGAATGATGGAGCTACGCTTGTCGGTTTTACTTCTATAGACGGATATAGTTTCGAGCGTTCCCGGGCTCTGAAAGGTGATAAATGGTGTGGATTGGTCATTGACATCGAAAATCAGTCGGAAATGACTGATAAGCGAATAAAAGACTGGTGTAGGCAGGTGAAAAAGGAATTTGAAGTTTGATCCGGTCATACCGCAGAGTAGCACAGGACTGACTGTTATGTCGTTCGTGTGTTACTCTATGGCAGGCCTGTGTGTGTTAAAGTACGAACTTTACTGCTGCCCATCGGTTTTTCTCTTGATGGTGTACGAAGGTGAGTCCGTGCTTTTCTGCTTCCCGGCGGATAGCCGGAATATCATCGATATAGAATCCGCTCATAAATAACTCCGATCCCGGATGCATGCATGCTACATACTGCTTCATGTCGTTCAGTAAGATATTGCGGTTGATATTGGCTATTACTACATCGAATGGCCCTTTCCCTTGCAATGCCGAAGCATCTCCCTGCGAGACGGCAATATCTGTCACTCCGTTCAGTTCGATGTTCTCTATCGAGTTGCGTACACACCATTCGTCGATATCGATGGCTGTGCAAGGCTTAGCTCCCCGCATCCGTGCGAGAATAGCCAGTATTGAAGTTCCGCAGCCCATATCCAGCAGCGACTTGCCGGTCAGTTCGCTATCCAACAATTCTCCGATAATCAGGCTTGTCGTTTCATGGTGTCCTGTTCCGAATGCCATCTGCGGATTGATCAGGATATCATATTCTGCCTTAGGCACGTCCTGATGAAATGTGCTATGAATCACACAACGGTCTCCGATCACAATCGGTTGGAAGAAATTTTTTTCCCATTCTTCGTTCCAGTCCTTGTCTTCGGCCTCGGCAAACGTATAAGAAATTTCCGTATCCGGCACAGGAAAATTTGCCAGCTCTGTTTTCAATGTCTCTTCGTTGTAAAGTGATTGCTGAATATAAGCGGTCAGTCCGCCTTCCCGTTCGACAAAACTCTCGAATCCGGCTTCGCCCAACACGGCAGCAAGCACATCATTCACCGTTTCGGTGCAAGGATGTGTATCAAAAGTGAACTCAAAGTACTTCATAGGTGTTTTTATTTGCAAAAGTACGATTTAAAGGGATAGAAACAAAGTAAACATTGTTTTTATCGGGTTGAGATTTGTTAAGTTAAAGAACAGGCTATTATGCAGTGAGCGCAGATAGTCCAATTGCCTCAAGAAGTAGTTCTTAGCGAGTCAGAACATATATACGATACTTCTCTGTACGTTCTGCCAATATTTGCGATATCAGGCAGCATTATTCTGGCCCATTTTACAACCTAGCGATTAATCGGCTGTATTAGATTAGAACGATAACAGAAGAAATGAATAAGGCGACTGAATAAGTCGTCTTTAACACTATAGCTTCCCATGTATGTGTGGCGCGTCCAATATGTCGTAATTTCTAATAATGGCAATAACTGGTTCAGAAAGAAATACTATCTTTGGTCATGTAGAAGCAAACTTTGTTATTTAACTGAAGTGTAAGTCTCTGGGTCGAAAGTCTCGGAGTTTTTTTGTGTATTTATTCCCCAAAGTGTGTGTTTATTCCCCAAACTTTTTTATTGTCTTGATCATAACTTGTTGTTTTATAGTTGATTTATACTCTTTGGACATTTTGGCATGCCCTTTGCTTTTTATTTAGCATAAAAGTTGTTTTAATTATTCACACCAAAAAAAATTACGATTATGAAAAAGGTATTAGTAGCATTAGCAATGATTATGGGATTAGGAACATCAGTAGCGTTTGCCAGTGTATCGGGTGACACTTTAGCAGTAGAACAAACTCTGCAAACTCCTCAGGACGAATTTACACAAATAGCCGCAAAGGAACTTCCTGCTGCTGTTATCAATGCATTGGCCAAAGATTATGAAGGTGCTTCGATAAAGGAGGCTTTCGTTTCGGAAAGAGAAACCGGTAAGGTATATAAAGTGATTGTGACTGTAATCAAGGAAGATCAATCTACGGAAGATGTAACTGTTCTTTTGAATGAGAAAGGTGAGATAGTGAAAGAATAAAGCGATTAAATGAGAGGCTTTCATTTACACTCTACTTTCTATAGCCCTGATTTTTAAAGATCAGGCTGATTATTCTCGCAATTATAATCAAAGTTTTTTTTAATCAGAAGAATCTTCCGGGATTGTTTTACATTTCCACGAATCAGTAGTCTTATGATAAGCCTATACGTTGTGAAACGGAGGTTCAATCTCTTTTTAATCTTGAACGTAGTAAGAGGTAAACACAGGCCTCTTTAGAGGGAGGACAATATATGTGTTGTTATGTCTTCTTTTGTCAGTTCTCCCGGATATAAGGTTTAATTGTAATTTGTTGACGTTTCCCCGCTTCTTATACTAAGAAGTGGTATTTGTTTCATCTGGAAGATTTTAGAGAATGTATTTTTACTCCTTGCTCTTTATTATATAGTATTTAGCTTTAGATCTCTGTTTTATGTATAAATACCTAAGAGTAGGTATTGGCGATTTACCATCCTTTACTTGTCTTTATAAAATATATGATTTAAGTCTTTTTTATTAATGAATTTAATCTCTTTCTTTTTTTTCGGATGTTCTGATGATATAGGGGAGTCCAACAAAAGTCTTTGCAGATAAGCTCTCCAATGGAAAAACTTTCATGTTGTAATGATATTGTCGGTGACTGGTTGTTTTTGGCTAAGTTTTTGGATTCAGTATTCCTCATATGAAGATCTGCTAGTTTTCTTTAAACTTACTAGATTTTTAGGGCTTTTTGTAAAAGCAGTAACTGATAATCTGTTGTCTAATAATGTATTTGACTTTTATCATTTGCTGAAAAACAAATCATAAATGAACTTTTTGATCCAAGTTTTTGTTATTTAAAATAAATTTTCAATAATTGATACTATGAAGTCTAATCGACATTTATTTTATTTTTCATTTAGATTTTGTTATTTCTATTCATCTATCAAACCACCATAAAAAATCTATATTATCTATATCTTACAATATAGAGACGAAAATAAAAATCTAAACTATAACTTACATAAATCATTAGAATGAACAAAAATACTATTCTATATGCAATATTGGCAATACTGTACTTTATGTTATTTTCTTGCTCCCAAGAAGAGTTGATTCTGCCAGACCCGACACCTCTGGATGCCTATAAAAGACAGAGTACTCAACTGGGTATTGACAGAGAAAAAATCAATATTAATACAGAAGATGCTAGTATAGTCGCAGAAATATTCAATAGAAAAATCATCATTTAACAAGGAATTCGTTAAATGAACCTACCAAACGGATAAAAGAAATCTTTACTTTATATAATAATGGAAAACCGATGATGTATATTATCAATTATCAAGATCAAAAAGGTTACACCATTATTAGTGCAACTAAAAAATACTATCCTGTAATCGCATACTCCGATGTGGGCTCTTTTTCTCTGCAAGAGTCTTATAACGATGGTTCCTCCATTCTATTAGATGAGTATAAGAAAATTATGCAATATAACGAAATACAGCCAGATAGTATCATAGATAAATATAGGAAAAATGGGTTGAGTTTGAAAATTTAAAAACAGAAAAGCTAAGTGATGTTTCTACAAGATCCTTAAGTGATTATGCAATGTCCATTAAAAAAGAGGAGCAAAAAAAGATCTGGACTAACAAGGGTTATGAATGCCATGACTTGGGCGCAATCCGAAATTTTCTTTCTAAGGAAAGGGCTGATGGATACATCAGAGACATCTGTAATCATACGGATCAAAACTATAACTGTGAGAAAGTAAACC
>ENA-OQIC01000712-OQIC01000712.1-human-gut-metagenome-genome-assembly--contig:-NODE-712-length-13824-cov-1.804483_pt1 | contig 13824 bp, 18 predicted proteins | sample MGYA00242572_ERZ504736 | MGnify/ENA primary metagenome ERZ504736 (study PRJEB26092, sample SAMD00036201) | human gut metagenome | host: Homo sapiens | study: EMG produced TPA metagenomics assembly of... | reverse complement strand
GGAAAACTCGGATCGCAATCTCACCACGTTTGCAACCAATACTTTTTTAAACTTCTTTAATTCCATGGTCATAACTCCTTTTCGAGGTTTATCATTTTAAAAAAATGTATTTTTAAAACTGATTATATCGCAAAACTTGTTTTTTTACAATACTTGTACGAAAAAAGAATCCTGATTTATAAAAATCAGGATTCTTTGATAAAGATCTTATTCTTCTGTTTTTTCTTCTTCGTTAGCTAATGCTTTCATACTTAAGCTGATCTTCTTGTCATCTTTCTTGAAGTCAACTACTTTAGCTTCGATTTCCTGTCCAACGCTTAATACGTCAGATGGTTTGTCGATATGTTCTTTTGCGATCTGAGAAACGTGAAGAAGTGCATCGATTCCTGATTCTAACTCAACGAATGCTCCGAAATCTGTCATACGTGCAACTTTACCTGTTACAACACTTCCTACTTTGTATTTCTCTTCTGCTTTTAACCATGGATTCTCTTCTGGGAATTTTAAGCTTAATGCAATCTTTCTCCCTGAATATCCTTGATCAGAACTGTTACTTTATCTCCAATATTGAAGACCTTCTTAGGGTTTTCAACACGTCCCCAAGACATTTCAGAAATGTGAAGAAGTCCGTCTGCTCCACCTAAATCAATGAATGCACCGAAGTCTGTTACATTCTTAACAACTCCTTCTACTTTCATTCCTGCTTCGATCTTCTCGAATAATTCTTTCTGTTTTTCTTTCTTAGCAGCTACTAATAACTGTTTGCGGTCTCCGATGACTCTTCTCTTACGAGGGTTGAACTCGCTGATAACGAATTCGATTTCCTGTCCTTCGTATTTCTTTAAGTCTCTTTCATAAGAATCAGAAACTAAGCTTGCAGGGATGAATACACGTGCTTCTTCGATCAGTACGCTTAATCCACCATCTAAAACCTGAGCTACAGGTGCTTTTAAGACTTCTTTATTCTCGAAAGCTTCTTCTAAACGTTTGTTTCCTTTTTCAGCTGCTAATCTCTTATAAGTAAGAAGAACCTGTCCTTCTCCATCATTCACTTTTAATACCTTAGTCTCCATAGTATCACCAACTTTAGCAACAGTTGTTAAATCTACGTTGGCTGAATCATTAGAGTATTCACTTCTTGTTAAGATACCATCTGCTTTGTATCCGATGTTTAAGATGATCTCTCTGGTTTCACATCGATAACTGTACCTTTCACTACCTCTCCGTTGTGAATTGTCACAAAACTTTCCTCTAATAATTCTTCAAAACTCTTTTCTGTCATGCTAGCATGAACCTCCTTGATAATCTTCTGTGGGGTTGAGGCCCCGCTGTAATACCTACCTTACCAGTCGATTCAAAAAGTTTCAAATCCAGGTCTCTAAGTGTCTGCACAAAAAAGGTGTTCTCACACTCTTTCTTACTAATCTCATATAACTTCTGGCTGTTGGAGCTTTGCTTATCTCCGATCACAACCATTGCATCTACACCCTTAGCGATAGACTTTGCTTCCAGTTGACGCTCTTCCGTGGCATTACATATTGTATTACATACTCCTATATCATAACCCTTTTTATTCAGAATTTCAACTAAATCTTGAAATTTCTTGTAATTAAATGTCGTTTGTGATACAAGAGTCGTCGGCTTGTTAAGATCGATCCCTTCAAACTGCTCTGCATCTGAGATAATATGCACTTCTCCAGTACACCATCCTTTGATTCCCTGAACTTCTGGGTGGTGCTCACTTCCAACGATGATCACCTGATCACCATCGTTGCCCGCTTTCTCTACGATCTTATGGATCTTTCTGACAAATGGACATGTTGCATCAACTAATTCCAATCCTTTTTCATGGATCAGATCATAAATTTCTCTCGCAACTCCATGGGAACGTATGATAACCGTTCCTTCTTCCAAAGCTTCTAATTCTTCTCTGGAATTGATCACTTCCACGCCCTTTTTCTTCAGATCATTAACAACCTCTGAATTGTGAATGATCGGCCCGTATGTGTATACATTTTTCTTTCCTGCTTCTTTATATACAGTGTCAACAGCACGCTTCACGCCAAAACAAAACCCTGCTGTTTTTGCTAAAATAACTTCCATCTTTATCCTCACTGCTTGTAAATAAACTTTTTATTATTTTACTTTTTCAAATTCTGTAACGATCGCATCAACAACTTCTTCGATCGTCATATCAGAAGAATCAACCAGCACTGCATCTTCTGCCTGTTTTAGCGGTGCGATCTCACGTTCCATATCCTGACGGTCACGGATAATGATATCTTCCTCAATCTTATCGAAATCAGCCTCTACACCTTTTTCTACCAATTCTTTGTAGCGGCGCTCGGCTCTTACTTTAGATGATGCAGTTAAATAAATCTTTAAATCGGCATTTGGCAGTACGTTTGTTCCGATATCTCTTCCATCCATTAAGATATTAGCCGTCTTGGAAGATCTCTCTGAAGATCTAATAGTGTTGCTCTTACCATTTTATATGCAGATGTCTTCGAAGCCATATTTCCAACTTCCTCGGTACGGATCAGTCCATTTACATTTTCCCCGTTTAATAACACCTGCTGCACTCCATCTTCATAGTTGATACTTACATGAATATCTGGACATGCTTTGTTGATCGCCTCTTCATCCTTTGGATCGATCTCATGTCTGATGAAATAAAGAGCCATCGCACGGTACATTGCTCCTGTATCCACATAAATAAATTCTAATTTCTTTGCAATTGTTTTTGCAATCGTGCTTTTTCCTGCTCCTGCTGGTCCATCAATCGCAATACTATACATTATCTTTTCCTCCTGATCTGCTTCCTAATATATTAATTCATTCCTGCAAGATATCCTGTTGACCATGCGATCTGAAGGTTAAACCCACCTGTGACCGCATCAAGATCTAATACTTCCCCTGCAAAATATAATCCTTTGATCTTCTTTGATTCCATCGTCCCCGGATCGATCTCTTTGACGTTAACTCCGCCTTGTGTAATGATCGCTTCTTTAAATCCACGAACTCCTGTAATTGTAAGTTCTAAATGCTTTAATAAAGAAACAAATCGTTCTCTTTCCTTCTTTGTGATCTCGTTGACTTTCTTATGCTCTGGAATTCCTGATAACTCTATCATAACAGGAATCAGCTTCTTCGGCAAAAGATGATCTAAGGAATTTACAAAATCTTTGTTTAATGTCTTATTAAAATCTTTTAATACTCTGTGATCTAACTGTTCTTTGTTAAGTGCTGGTTTCAGATCAATGATAAATTTTAATTCTTTGCCCTGATATCTTCCAATATAACTACTTGCACTTAAAACAACTGGTCCACTGATTCCAAAGTGTGTAAAGAGCATTTCCCCAAAATCTTCGTAAATCTTCTTTCCATCTGCAGTCATTATCACTGCAACATTCCTTAAAGATAATCCCATCAACTGTTTACAATAATCTTCTTTGATCTCAAACGGAACAAGTGCAGGCGTAAGTTTTGTCACTTTATGTCCTGCTTTTCTTGCAAAATCATATCCATCTCCAGTCGATCCGGTTGCCTGATAGGACATACCTCCTGTTGCAACAACGACTTTATCTGCCTTCACTGTGTCTCCAGATGCCAGTCTTACTCCTGTTACAATTCCATCTTCGATCAGAATCTTTTTGACAGTTGTATTGAAATATATGTCAACATTTTCTTTTCTAAGACCTCTTTGTAATGCTGCGATAACATCTGAAGAATGATCAGATACAGGGAATACTCGATTTCCTCGTTCCACTTTCAGAGGGCATCCAAGTTCTTCCAATAATTCCATCATTGCATCATTGGTAAAAGAGTAGAAACACTGTATAAAAATTCCTTGTTGGTCACAACATGATCTAACAGCTCTTCGATCTCACAGGCATTTGTCACATTACAGCGTCCTTTTCCTGTGATAAAAATCTTCTTTCCTAATTTTTCATTTTTTTCATATAAGGAAACATCGTTTCCACATTTTGCTGCCTGATATGCAGCCATCATGCCGGCAGCTCCGCCACCGATAATGATCACTTTCATAGATTACTTCCTTCTATTTAATTTAATTCTAAAATTCAATTCCAGCTTTCTTTCGTGCTGTCTCAAGTACTTTCACAACCGCAACTGTCTCATCCAAAAATTCTTTTGCCGTCTCATAATCTTTTTCATCAATGACTCTTGCAAAATCTGTAAATTCCTGTGTCATGCGGTGGTGATGCTCTGGAGCCTTATAATCTTCTGTGATCGTTGCACGAACCATCGCTCCTGCTGCATCTTTTACTTTTTCTTTGATATTTTCATCTGCATAAACCGTCTTTAATTCAGAAGCAATGTTTGGTTTAGAATCTACTTTCATAAAACCTTTTTCACCCTGAACGCAAACATATCCTGGACTGTCTGAATCTTTACTTCCTGTACAAACCGCACTAAATCCATCATACTCCATCACAAGTGTTCCTGATGTATCAATTCCATTTGGCCCGATATTTGGATAATATGTCGCATCCTTTGGCTCTCCAAATAATCCTACACAATAATGAATATTATAGACGTTGATATCATATAATGAACCTCCATAATATGCAGGATCAAAGGAATGTGTGATATCTCCTTCTAAATATGCATCGTAACGGCTGGAGTACTGAGAATAATTACAAAGTGCCATACGGATATTTCCCAGTTTATTCAGATTCTTTTTCATCTCATAAAACACTTCGTTGTGAAGTACTGTGATCGCTTCAAAGATAAATAATTTCTTGTCATTTGCAATCTGCTCTAAATCCTTTGTTTCTTCATAAAATCCAGTAAATGGCTTCTCGAGGATGACATTCTTTCCTGCCAATAATGCCTGTTTTGCATATGGATAATGAGCACTGTTGATCAGTCCGATATAAACAGTATCTGCTTCTGTCTTTTCCAGCAATTCTTCATAGTCTGTGTAAACTTCTTTGATCGCATACTGTTTTGCAAGTTTTTCCGCCTTATCCCTGCTATGTGGTCTTGCAAAAATCGCTGTTCTCTCAATTGTTTCTACTGGTTCCATTGCAAACAATGCATCTTCAATAATCTTTCCGGTTCCAATAAGTGCAAGTTTCATAAGGTTCCCTCCATTTCATATCTTATAATAATGTTTCTATATCTTTTTCATTTGAACAATATCTGCCTCTTCCAAACATACGCCCAATGCCTTGGCATTGTCTTCAATTTGCTCTGGTTTCCTTGCTCCACCAAGAATATGTAGACCATCCATCATCTGAGAAGTCAATGCGATTACTAGATTACTGTATGAGCACTCATATTTTTCGAGATATTTTTTCCAGTCCTTTAAGATATCCAATATCTTTTTTCTTGTCTCTGGCTGAAAAGATGGATTATTATTTCTTACATCTCCATTTGGAAATGTTGTATCCATTGTAAATTTACCTGTAAGTAAACCTTGTTCCAGTGGAGAATACGCCTGTATTGACACACCAAGTTCCTTGCATACTGGCAACAATTCTTTCTCCACTTTTCTTGTCACGATACTGTATTTTTCCTGAATCACATCAAGCTGTCCATATTGACAATATTCCCTGATATCTTCTTCTGTAACATTTGACGCACCAATAGCTCTGATCTTGCCCTGTTTTTTAAGTGTCATCAATGCATCCATTGTCTCTTCGATCGGATAAAGTTTCTTATCTGTTGTCTGCCAGTGTGTATACAACACATCAATATAGTCTGTTCCAAGTGTTAAAAGACTATGATCTAAATCCTCAATGATACTTTTCTTTGAAAGATCACGATAGACTTTCGTTCCATCGACTTCTTTATGAAAGACTGGTGTTTCATGTCTCCACTCCAGTGCACACTTTGTGGATAATATAATCTGCTCTCTTTTTCCCTTGATTGCTTTTCCTACCACATCTTCACTGTGATACAATCCATAAATAGGTGCTGTATCGATCCACTTGATTCCAAGATCAATCGCCCTTTGAATCGTTTTGACAGAGAGTTCATCATCATTGTCTCCCCACCAGCTTCCACCACCGATCGCCCATGTTCCCATTCCTAAGAATGTACTTTTATTCCACTTTTTCCAATTTCGATCAAATTTGCCATTGTGACTCCTTTCTAAGATATCCTTTTATAGTAAATTCTTCTTATGGATGAATGAACATCGCATCCCCGAAAGAGAAGAATCTGTATCTTTCTTTTACTGCGATATTATAAGCATTTAAAATATGTTCTCTTCCTGCGAGTGCAGAAACTAACATTAATAATGTAGATTCTGGCAGATGGAAGTTTGTGATAAGTCCATCGATCACTTTAAATTTGTATCCTGGATAAATGAAGATGTCTGTCCATCCGCTCTTTGCATGCAGAGTTCCATCTTCTTCTGCAACAGATTCCAAAGTTCTTGTACTTGTTGTTCCAACAGAAATAACTCTTCCACCGTTTTTCTTTGTCTCATTGATAAGTTCTGCATCTTCCTCTTCAATTCTATAAAATTCAGAATGCATATGATGCTCTAAAACATCATCAACTTTTACTGGACGGAATGTTCCAAGTCCAACATGAAGTGTTACATATGCGATATTAACTCCCATGTCTTTGATCTGTTGTAATAATTCCTTTGTAAAATGAAGTCCAGCAGTTGGTGCTGCAGCTGAACCATCATATTTGGCGTAAACTGTCTGATAACGATTCTTGTCTTTTAATTGATGTGTGATATATGGTGGTAATGGCATCTGTCCAAGTTCGTCTAACACTTCCTCAAAAATACCTTCATATTCAAACTTCACCAAACGATTTCCTTCATCAACAACATCAATAACTTCTCCAACTAATTTTCCATCTCCAAAAGAAATCCTTGCTCCCGGACGTGCTTTTTTTCCCTGGCTTTACAAGAGTTTCCCATACATTGTCCTGTTTTCTCTTAAGAAGTAAAACTTCAACTTTACCGCCAGTTTCTTCTTTGGCTCCGATCAGTCTTGCAGGAATTACTTTTGTGTTATTCAATACAAGACAGTCTCCCGGTTTTAAATAATTTACAATATTATGGAAGACATCATGTCCGATCTCTCCTGTATTTTTATCTAATGTTAATAATCTGGAACTTGATCTGTCCTCAAGTGGATCCTGAGCGATCAATTCTTCTGGTAAATCAAATGTAAAATCTGATACTTTCATTTTATTTGTATCCCTTCTATATTATTTCTTGATCATTCAAATACATTTCAGTATAACACGAACCGTCATCATCCGCAACGAACATCAGATCACCTGATGAGCAAGCCATTTTCTATTTTTAAATCGTATTGTATAAATAATTCCACGGATCGTCCAGTCTGTAAACATTCCGATCCACACTGCGATCGGTCCCATATGAAAAACTCTCGCAAGTACCATGGCAAGCACGACTCTGCAAAACCACATACACAGCATGGAGGTCGTCATTGTAAATCTAACATCCCCTGCTGCCCTGAATCCATATGGTGGAATAAATGCCATGATCCACACGATCGGTTTTACGATCGTGATACATGTTACCATGAATATACAAAGTTTTGCACTCTCTGGTTCCATGCCTCCAAAATATGTGATCGGATAAGTAAGCCCAAACATCAAAAGACATGTAGCGATCAATACAACTTCTGCTGCAATGGAAATCTTCTTTATATAATAGACTGCTTCTTCTTTTTCTCCTGCTCCAAGACATTCTCCAACGACTGTCATCAATCCGATCCCCATTCCGATCGACATGATCCCATTCAAGTTCTCGATGATATTGGTCATTCCCTGTGCTGCGATCGCCGCCGTTCCCATCAAAGATACCGTTGACTGGATCGCAAGCTTTCCAAACTGGAACATTCCATTTTCAATTCCTGAGGGTACTCCGATATGTAAGATTCTTTTGATCTCTTCCCATTCTGGACGAATCGAAGAATAATCTCTAAGCTGTATCTTCATCTTCGGATTTCTCAATTTATAAAGCACCGCAACCATTGCAAATGCTCTGGCGATCATCGTCGCTGCAGAAGAACCTGCTACACCCAAATGCAATACCCATACAAATATCAGATTCAATGCAACATTAATGCCATTTGCAACAAAAGAAATCTGCATTGGAAGTTTGCTGTTCTCCTGTGCTCTTAAAATGCAGGCTCCGTCATCGTACAATGCGATAAATGGATAAGACATGGCCGAAAAGAAGAAGTACTTCTTCGCATTGTCCATAACCGCTGGTTCCACCTGCCCAAAATCACTCCAAGAGCTGGTTGCTGAATAAATGACACGCGATCGCAATGACCAGTGACATTGCGAATGTAATAAACACTAACTGCCTGGCTGCATTCGTTGCTCTCTCTTTCTTCTCACATCCAAGATAATGAGAACAAACAACCGTACCACCTGAAGCCAGTGCAAAAAATGCCTGAACTACCAGAATATTAATGGAATCTACCAGACTGACAGCAGAAATCGCTGCTGATCCTAAATTGCTGACTACAAGGGTATCTACCGTACCCATAAACGAATTTAAAAGCTGATCAACTGCCAGTGGTAACATGAGGGCGATCAGCTTTTTGTTTGTAAATCGTCTTTGTTTCATCTTTTTCTTTTTACATCTCTTTTCTATCTTTATTTTCCTAACCAAAATATACCTTTTTACATTCTATAAATATGGGATTGTTCTGTCAATATAGAATTTTATTTCTTTACCATTGCCCATTTAACACATAAATTTCATATTTATTTTATCTTGTTATATATTCATGATGTAAGTGTCAAAAGTATAAATCGCGTTGTGCTTGCACAAATAAGCGATTTATACTTATTGACACTTACATCATAATTTTTTTGCATTTCGACAAAATCCTCCATTAAAATTATATTTCTGATGTGTTTTTAAGGCAACGGATTATGAGTCACAATGCAAGAACACAAAAATTACAATTACTCTACTCGGAATTGCAACTTTTATTATTGTCAGGCTTTAAGTTTAACAACAAAAAAGTCAGATACTGATGATATGTATCTGACTTCTGTATTCTAGCTATATATCTTAATTTTTTTCGCTCTAAACCATCTTTGATAAACTTTACGTTTATTCTTCGGTACTTTCATTTTAGCTTTCTTTGACAATCCGTAAAAAGCATTTTTGGCGATCTGTTTTTTCTTTAAATATTTTGATTTGATCACAATCTTCTTCAGCTTTTTACATTTTGTTGAAAGCTTTTTTTGCAATTCCTGTTACTTTGGCTTTTCTTCCATCAGACAACTTGACCTTCGCTGGAATGGTAAATTTCTTTACTTTTTTGTTCTTGATAGAAAGAAGCGTAACTTCTGCTGATGTTTCTTGTACTTTTTGTGATTTTATATACAGCCTTTTTATATGTTATTTTTGTGCCAACGGCAAGTTGTTTCTTAACTGGGACTGTATCATTTTTAACTGTTGTTGTAGTATCTGGTTTTGTAACTGTTGTTGTCGATGCCTGCTGTTTTTTTGTCCAGTTTGCAATATAACTGCGTGGTCCTGTGGTACCTGTTGGAATCGTTACATTTTTATTTGGTGTCGTAATACCCTCGCCGGTCCATCCTGCGAAATCATATCCTTCTTTGGTTGGTGTTGAAAGTGTGATTTCTTCTTGTGAATGGTAGGATGTGACGCTGTCTTTTGATAATGTGCCGCCGTCTAAGTTGTATGTTAGTGGGTATGATTTGATGAATCTGATATTAACCTCTGAAGTATTTTCACGAGCATGATATTTAAACTTAAATACCATATCTATAAACTCACTATTCGGATCAATCTCAACTTTGTCGATAGAAATTCCAATATCCATTTTTATTGAATTTTCCTGTGAGAATCTCATCCTTATAAATTCTGTAGATTTATCATTAATTTTTAATACTCCTGCTATTTGATGCTCTGTTTTTTACAGGCCTCATCGTAAAGAGCAGAATACTTCGTTAATTCTACATTTTTTATAAAATTTTCCAGTCAACATCTGCCGGCACTTTATACGGTTTTAAATCTCCTGTAAAAGTCTGCTCCACATTATCCATTTTTAGTGTAACAGATTCCAGTGTACAATTTCCTGTTTCATCCCCTGTTGCTTTTACTCCCATTGCCAAAAGTCCAACAAAACAAAGAATTGCCAAACAGCAAATTAATAATTTTCGAATAATTTTTTTCAAAATAATTCCCCCTTTCATATGATAAGATTCTCTATATCAAGCTGTACCCAAATACAGCAAAAGCTCATTTTATTGCTTAGACATATGAAGAATTCCAAAACGCGGATACATTGTAGAATTAATATTGAATACACCATAATCAAGCCGGTCATTCGTATTTGCACAATAATAAGCATTCATATCGCCCATTCCGCTGATCAAACCAATATGTGCAATACTTCCATCTGAATCATATAAGACTACAACATCCCCTGAAGCCATTGTCTGATAACATTTAAGTTTCCCCTCGTAAGTATTGTCAAATGTCGATAGTGTATAACCCAGTTCTTCTTGAAAATATTTCAAAAAATCATCTGTATTGATAAACGCGGAAGATGTTCCATAATGTTTTATTTTTTTACTGTCTTGTTTTGAAACGCTGTACCAATCTGTACTTTTTTTCGAAACTTTAAGTCTTTTTGTATTAGAAATCGTTTCTTTTCCTGTCATTGAAATACCACCGGCTGCAAGACACTGTGATACAAAGTTTGTACAGTTATTTTCAAATGCTGGGTAGTCCGGATTTCTTTTTAATGCATAGGTTCTTGCATATTCTACAGCCTTCTCGACATCATAATAATCTTTCGGATTGCTGTCTGTTACACGATAATCATCTGGCACAGATTGACTTTGTGCCTGAATATGATATTTCGTATTTGTTGTCATCTCAGAAGGAAGCTTTGCAAATCCGACCGTTTTTGTAGATTGTTTTGGATTTCCATGATAGATCAGAACATTCAAAATTGCTTTTGAATCAGCAAAATATTCTCGCAAAAACGTTTTCCATGGGTGCGAATAAAACATGGTATCCACGCATACGACCTTCCCATTTAATTTTGCACGATTCATGAAAAATTGTGATCTTGCCGCATATAATTCCTGTGTACAAAAATAAATTGTTTTCCCTGACAGTTTCTCTGCAGCCCGAGTGATCGTTTCATAAGAAGAAACTCCTGCCGCATCACGAAGAATACATTTTTCTGGAATCTTATGACTGAGCAGATATCTGCACATGACATTCGTTTCTTTCTTCGTTCCAGAAACAAGAATCGCAGTAACAAGTTTCTTCTTATATAATAATTCCGCTGTGTCTAATCGTTCTTTACATTTCGCATTCGGTGTATCCTCTGAAACAGCGGTTCCTGGTACAACAGCGATATTTCTAGCTGTTAAAGTATTGATATTCTGCTGGTAAATTTTTTCGCCTTATAGGAATTTTGTATGATACGATAGTTAATCATGGAAATTAAAACCCCAAAAAGAATGATTGCAAAGCAAATCATACAAGAACGTAAAAGAATGATCTGAATTTTTGTTATTTTCGCTTTTTTGTATTTTTTCAAAATATTCCCCTTTATCATTCTTATGCTTCATACTCTTAACATCTGCAAGATTTTATGTTCCCCTTAATGTTATTGTACCATCAAAAAGAAAGAGCGTAAGAGAACAATTCGACATGAATCGTCCTTTTACACTCTTTCCATATAAATACTGTATTTATAATTCTCTATTTATCCTATGATACGTCTTGCACAGATCGGTGTTCTGTAATTTACATTTGAAATCTTAATCCCTCCTCTTGGATATGGTGCGGAATTACTTGCATGTACCACCTGACCACCGCCGATATAAACTGCTACATGATTGATACTTCCACCATTCCCATAGAATACCAGATCACCTGCTCTTAAATTACTCGTTGATACTGCTCTTCCCTCACCAGCCTGAGAACTACTCGTGCGGCTGATGCTGTATCCAAACTTTGCCATAATCTGCTGTGTGAATCCAGAGCAGTCAATTCCACTTGTCAAGCTGTTTCCACCATATCGATATGGATTTCCAATAAACTGCTGGGCATAACTTGCGATTCTGCTTCCTGTTGCTGATGAACCACTGGATGATACTGATACGGAAGCTTTCTTTGCTGCCTGTTCTGCCTGAATCTGTTTCATGGATTTTGCTTTTCCAAAAGAGTATGTTACTTTTGCATAATCTTTTGACACATATCCTGTCTGACCATCAACTTGACTTTTGCCCAGTCATCGGTCTGTTTCTTCACTTTTAATTTATCATCTTCAGATACCAATGTAACAATCTTTGAATCCGTAGATGCTTTCTTACGAACTCTTAATGTTTCCGTCTGAACTTTCGCCACCTTTTTCACATTTTGTTTCGCAAAGTTTTCAATCTCATCGCCAAATACAAGATACTGATTTTTTACATATCCTGTAACATTTCCTGATCTTACTTTTGACCATTCAGATCCTTTCTTCAGCACAGTTGCAATATTACCCTTTTTCATTTTTCCTACGATCTTTGCATTTATACTACCCTTTTTTCGGATATTTAATGTTGTTGTAGAATAAATATCTGCAACTGCTTTATTCGCATATTTACTTTCCGTTGCTGTATTTGTTTCTTTTGTTGTATCTTTCTCATCTGCTTTTATATTTCCTGTCGTCAACACACTCGCAGCAATCGTAAGCATCGCCATCGACAGTCTCATTTTCCTCGTTATCATAATGTCCCTCCTGTAAATGTTACAATTTTGTTAACTCGAGTATGTGTGTATTATAGCACTTATATGTAGTATGTCAATACTTTTGATTGTTATCTTGTAATATTTTTGTAATATTCTGTCTATTTTTGTAACATCTTGTCGCATTAAGGAATTTTACCTTGATACCTAAACTCTTGCATTATGTAATATAGTAGATATAATATCTATAAATAAAAATTTCGGGGGAAAAAACAAATGAAAAAACAATCAAACAACTTTTTACACTACTGTTTACATTGATGGTCGTGATCACAGCTTCAATCAATGTAAAAGCAGACAATGAAATTGTAAAGGAGGATACTTATTATATCCCTTATTACCCAAAAGTAAAGGCATTCAAAATTCCACCAGAGCCAGTCAGCTCTTCCTATGATCAAAAAATTGTAGCATTAGGAATTTCTAATAAATCAATAGCAACCATATTATCCAAGAAGAATTCCGATGGACAATATGTCGTATATCTTGCACCTAAAAAGACAGGTAGCGTAAATATTTCTTATGATGTAGGAGGTGTTACACACCAGCAAAAAATCATTGTTAAAAAATATCAGAATCCTTACAGTAAAGTAACGATCAATGGTAAAAATATAACCAAGCAATTTAAAAAACAAATGTTGCTGTTGTAAGTTACAAAAATATAAAAATAAAAAAGTAACGATCAAATATAAAATGAAAAAGAATTTTGGACAGTCTCATACTGATTATTGTTATAAAGGGAAGATTTCTAAATGTATTGGATCTTTTGTTTATAAAGCATCTGTGAAAAAGCCAAAGAAAAATGCGACTGTTGAAGCAAGTATTTTTAATGGTTATGATGAGACTGTGAATCAGTATAGTGTTGTGATTTTTAAATAAATTTGTAGTTTGAAGACGAAAATTATTGGTGGAATATTATAAAAAGAGATCATGTGTCTGCAACCCACTCGCGTTCGGACTCCCACGTAGCTGTACTAAGCTCCTGAATGGTCTAACGACCATCCACTCGCTAAGTGCAGACGTGTCCGTACGGTTGCTGACACATGATCTCTTTTTATAAT
>ENA-OQIC01000711-OQIC01000711.1-human-gut-metagenome-genome-assembly--contig:-NODE-711-length-13832-cov-1.735060_pt1 | contig 13832 bp, 13 predicted proteins | sample MGYA00242572_ERZ504736 | MGnify/ENA primary metagenome ERZ504736 (study PRJEB26092, sample SAMD00036201) | human gut metagenome | host: Homo sapiens | study: EMG produced TPA metagenomics assembly of... | reverse complement strand
ATTAAAATAGACATGATAACACTAAGAAACAATGAACGCCTGATGGCGGAAATAGATCGTATCGCCGAGGTCGCCGGCTATTTGTGGACCAAGGGTTGGCTGAGCGAAACGGCGGGAATATATCGGTGAACCTGACTACTTTATTGAGCGAGGAGGAGAAGGCGTTGCCGGCTTTGGTTTCCTCGATTCCCTTGCAAGAGGCGATGACGGCCTTATGCGGGCACGTCTTTTATGTGACGGGTACCGGAAAACGGATGCGTTACGTGGCGAAAGATCCATTCGCCAACGGCTCTTTGATCCGTATCGCCGCCGATGGGAAATCGTATGATATCCTAGCGGAGCAACCGATCCAACCGACTTCCGAGTTGCCTTCCCATTTGTTGATGCACAATTTCTTGCGTGCGAAGGGACGGGATAACCGGGTGGTATTGCATACGCATCCGACGGATATTATCGGCATGACGCATTGTAAGCCGTTCTTGGATTCGGAGAAGATTACCCGCACGTTATGGCGTATGATCCCGGAATGTCGGATTATCGTGCCGAAAGGGGTCGGTATCGTTCCTTACGAGATACCGGGCACTTTGGCGTTGGCGCACGCTACGATCCGTCAGTTGGAGGAGCACGACGTGGTGTTCTGGGAGAAGCACGGTATCCTTGCCGTCGGTGAGGACCTGATCGAGTGCTTCGATGCGATCGATACGTTGAGTAAATCCGCCCAGATCTATTTCAGTGCCCGCATGACCGGTTACGAGCCGGAAGGTATGACGGAGCAGCAATTGGATGACTTGGTTCCGGCTTTTGGACTCTAGCGTATGCGAAAGAAATTAATCATTCTATTCATAGGGATCGGTTCGTTCACGTTGTTCGCCCAGCAGCGAGACCATCGGACACGGGAGTATATCGCTCCGGTCCGTATTGTCTGGCAGCAAGATAGTTCGCAAATTACGGGAGCGAACCATTTGCTTGTTCCGGGCAACGGACAGTCGGATTTGGCGAATAATCGGTTGTGTGTGTTGAAAAGTACGCCAACCGAACATCCCGCTTTGCTGCTTGATTTCGGGAAGGAGTTGCAAGGCGGCCTTCAGCTGGTGACCGGTATGCCGCCGTCTCACGATCCGGTTTCCGTGCGGGTTCGTTTCGGCGAGTCCGTTAGTGAGGCTATGTGCGAGATAGATGGCGCGAACGGGGCGAGCAACGATCATGCGATGCGGGATTTCGTGGTATCGCTCCCTTGGCTGGGCGTGCAGGAGATCGGTAATTCCGGTTTCCGTTTCGTGCGTATTGATGTATTGGGTGATTCTACGGAGTTGCAATTAAAAGAGGTCCGTGCGATCTCCACGTTCCGGGATATTCCTTATCTGGGCTCTTTCCGTTGTAATGACGAGCGGTTGAACCGGATCTGGAAGACAGGTGCGTACACGGTCCACTTGAATATGCAGGAATATCTATGGGACGGCGTAAAACGGGATCGTCTGGTCTGGGTGGGGGATTTACATCCGGAGGTAATGACGGTCAGTACTGTCTTCGGTTATAATGAGGTGGTTCCTAAGAGCTTGGATTTGATTCGGGATATTACGCCGCTGCCTAGTTGGATGAACGGTATCAGTTCGTACTCGATCTGGTGGTTGTTGATTCAGCGGGATTGGTATTATTATCAAGGGAATCTTGCGTATCTACAAGAGCAACGCTCTTATATGACTGCTTTGTTGCGTCACTTGATCTCGAAGGTTGACCCAAGCGGACAAGAGAGACTGGATGGGAACCGTTTCTTGGATTGGCCTTCCAGTGAGAATACACCGCTATCGATGCCGGCCTTCAATCGCTGATGATACAAGCCATGCGTGCGGGAGAGGAGTTATGTACTGTTTTAGGCGAGGATGCGTTGGCCTCGGAGTGCCGTATGGTAGCTTCCAAGGCTATTGAGTTTTCCCTTTGGAAGAAATCCCGGTTCCCTTCGGAGAAAGATCGGATTACGCCCGGGGATAAACAGGCCGCCGCCTTGATGGCTCTGGCGGGTATTATGGATGCTAAGGAGGCGAACGAGCGTTGCTTGGCGGTGGACGGGGCGAAAGGCTTCTCTACGTTTTACGGGTATTATATGCTACGGGCGATGGCGTTGGCTGGTAATTACAAGGTGCGTTAGATGTGATCCGTACGTATTGGGGAGCTATGCTGGATGTAGGTGCTACGACGTTTTGGGAGGATTTCAATATGGAATGGCTTCCTGACGCAGGGCGTATTGATGAGCTGGTCCCCGCTGGAAAGAAAGATATTCATGGAGATTATGGGGCGTATTGCTATCAAGGTTTCCGCCATAGCTTGTGCCATGGATGGGCTTCGGGTCCCACATCGTGGTTAAGCGAGTACGTATTGGGTGTACAAGTGGTGGAACCGGGTTGCCGTACGGTACGTATCATCCCACATCTGGGAGATCTCGAATGGGTGGAAGGTACGTTCCCCACGCCTTACGGGGTGATTGAGATCCGGCATGAGAAAGGTGCGGACGGTAAGGTGATAAGCCATATCAACGCTCCTGAAGAGATACGAGTTACCCCATAGCTCTTATACTTAGTTGTAGAATGTATATAATTATAGAATATATGAAACAAACTATTTGCATCTACGCTTTCGCCGCCCTCTTATTAGGCGGTTGTAAAAGCAATAATGAATTAACGATACCTACGAATCTCCGTACGGAATACCTTACGGAGCCTATCGGCTTGGATACTTCGTCTCCTCGCTTTACATGGGAATACTCCGGAAATGAGGAGGGCTTTAAGGCTTCCCGCTATGAGGTACGGATCGGTACGAGTCCGGACGACTTGCGGCCCTATGCGGAAGGAATGGCCCTGAAACCTCATACCCGTTATTACTGGAATGTTACGGTATGGGATGGTGAAGGGCGTCCGTGCGCTACCTCGGAGACGGCTTCTTTCGAGACCGCTAAGTTCGATCCCTCGGATTGGTCCGCCTCTTGGATTACCGATCATAAGGATAAGGAGTTCGAGCCTGCCCCTCTGTTCCGCAAGTCTTTCCCGGTAGGCAAGGAAGTGAAGGATGCCCGTGTGTACGTAGCATCTGCTGGGTATCATGAGCTATTCATCAATGGCGAGCGGGTCGGAACGAATTATCTGGACCCAGGGTATACGCATTTCGATAAACGTATCTTGTACGTGACGCATGATGTTACCTCTTTGCTGGAGCAAGGCGACAACGCCGTGGCCGCTGTTCTGGGAAACGGCTGGTACAATGAGCAGTCCGTGGCGGTCTGGAATTTTCATGAGGCACGCTGCGGAATCGTCCCCGCCTGCTATGTGAGTTACGTATTACCTATACGGATGGTACGACGGAGGTGATTGGCTCGGACGAGACTTGGAAGACTTCCACCGGGGCCTATACCTATAATAATATATACAGCGGCGATAAATTCGATGCCCGGCTGGAAGAGGCCGGATGGAAAAACGCTCATTTCGACGATAGTAAATGGGAAGCGGCACTTCCGGCGCAGGCTCCGGCACCTCTGTTGGTAGCCCAGCAAATGCCGGGAATCCGTATCACGGAAGAGGTGAGGCCCGTGTCGATGAAACGTTTCTCCGATCAGTTATATGTATATTCTTTCCCGAAGAACATGTCCGGCCTTTGCCGCTTGAAGGTGAAAGGTGAGGCGGGAACCCGTATCACGTTAAAACATGGTGAGTTGTTGAAGAAAGACGGTCGCTTGGAGCAAGGCAATATCAATGTATATTATCATCCGGTCAAACCGGACGAGGTATTCCAGATGGATGTCTTTACCTTGAAAGGTACGGGAGAGGAGGAGATCTTCATGCCTTCCTTCTCTTATCACGGTTTCCAATACGTGGAGGTGGAGAGCAGCCGTCCCGTTACTTTAACGGAAGAGAACTTGACCGGCTTGTTTATGCATACCGATGTCCGTCCGTCCGGTTCCTTCGCTTGTTCGAATCCTCTATTGAATAAGATATGGGAGGCTACGATGCAGGCTTACCGCAGTAACCTGCACAGTATCCCGACCGATTGTCCGCAACGGGAGAAGAATGGCTGGACAGCCGACGCGCATATCGCGATCGACCTCGGTTTGCTGGGCTTCGATGGTATCACGCTTTATGAGAAATGGATGGATGACATTATCGACAACCAGCGTGAGGCGGGTGAGATTTCCGGTATCATTCCTTCCAGCGGTTGGGGATATGGCGAGTGGCCGGGTCCGGTTTGGGACGCTGTCATGTTCATCATCCCGAACGCCTTGTATGATTATTATGGAGAGTCTCGCAGTATAGAACGCTTATATCCTACGATGCTGCGATATCTGGATTATTTGAAGACGAAAGAGAAAGACGGTTACTTGCCTTTTGGCTTGGGTGACTGGGTGTATTGGAAAGCTACGACGAATAATGAATATACCTCTACCGCCTACTATTATCTGGATTATAAGTTGATGCTCGCTTCGCCTCTTTACTGGGCAAGGATGCCGCTCCTTATCAAGAGAAAGCGAATACGCTCAAATCCTTGATCAACCAGAAGTTCTTCAAGGCCGAGACCAGTGTGTATGCCGAAGGAACCCAAACGGCGCAAGCTTGGCCTTGTATCTGGGACTTGTACCGGAAGGAAAGGAACAACTCGTGGCGGATAAGCTGCGTGAGGTGGTAGCGGGAAATAACTATTTCTTGGATTTTGGTCTATTAGGCAGTAAGACCGTTCCGGCCATGCTTACGAAATATGGCTATATCGAGGATGCCATGAAGATGATCACGAAGACCGAGGCACCTTCTTGGGATATTGGGTAGAGACGATGGGTTACTCCACATTGCCGGAGACGTGGACACTTAGTCCGAAGTTTGCCGACGCTTCCTTGAACCACGTCTTTATGGGAGATGTCTCCGCTTGGATGATGAACCAGCTGGCCGGTATCAATCATGACGACTCGGCTCCGGGCTTCCGTCATATCCGTATCACGCCTCATTTCGTGAAAGAACTGGATTGGGCGAAAGGTGAGTACCATCCGTACGCGGCCGTATCGCCAGCGAATGGAAACGGGAAGGGGATAAGGTTATGCTTACCGTGACGATTCCGGCTGATTGCTCCGCCGATATCGTGGTAGGCGATCAGACCGAGACCGTATCCGCCGGTACGCATACGTTTTCATATCCGGTGTGATAAGAACCGTATGACTTTAGTAAGCCGGTAATGACATCGCCTATATTGGCTTATTTTACCCAGTTGTAGAGACGGGGCGTGCCCCGTCTCTACAACTGGGGAATTTCGAAAGCAAATAATTGAGAACCTTAAAGATTAAACGTATGAACAAGCTACTTCTTGCTCTTCTATTGTTTCTCCTATCTTTCAGCTGGATAAAAGTGACTGCCTCGGACAGTTGTCCCGCTTCCTTCCCTTGGAAAGCCCAATGGATCAATACCGAGCGTTGCCAAAGCGCTACGAATACTTGGTTGATCTACCGTAAATCATTCGCTGTGACGAATGTCCCGAATCAACTCATCGCCCGTATCGCCGCCGATTCCAAGTATTGGCTTTGGATCAACGACCAACTGGTTATCTTTGAGGGTGGCTTGAAAAGAGGACCTTCTCCTTCCGGGACTTATTACGATCCGGTAGATATCGCCCCTTACCTGACAAAAGGCTCGAACACCATCGCTATCTTGCTCTGGCATTTCGGGAAAGATGGTTTCAGTCATATCAACAGCGGGAAAGCGGCTTTGTTATTCGAGGCGATTGCTCCGGGACTGGAGATCGTCTCCGATGCGAGCTGGCAGTGCGCCTTGTATGAGGCCTATCAAAATACCGAGGCCCCTTTCCCGAATTACCGTATGCCGGAGAGTAATATCCGCTTCGATGCCCGTCAAGCGATAACAAACTGGAACCGTACGAGTTCGAAGGTTCCCTTCCGGGGGCGGTCTGCGTCGGTAAGGCGGGGAAAGCTCCTTTCGGGGATCTGGTGGAACGTCCGATACCCCAGTGGAAAAACAGCGGCCTGTTATCCTATGTATCCGTCCGGGAATCCTTGAGAGGTGATACCCTGTTCTGTCGTTTGCCCTATAATGCCCAGATCACTCCGTATCTAAAAGTAGAGGCGGAAGCCGGGAAAACCATCCACATACGGATGGATAATTACGAGGGAGGAAGCGAGCGCAACGTACGTGCCGAATATATCACCCGTGAGGTGAGCAGGAATACGAAAGCTATGGCTGGATGAACGGCCATGAGGTCTATTACATCATCCCCGAGGGCGTGAAGGTGCTGGATGTGAAATACCGTGAGACCGGTTACAACACGGACCTCGCCGGCTCTTTCCATTGTGACGACCCGTTCTACGACGAGCTTTGGCAACGTTCTGCCCGCACCTTATACATAACGATGCGTGATAATTATATGGACTGTCCGGATCGTGAACGTGCCAATGGTGGGGTGACGAGGTGAATGAGCTAGGCGAGGCTTTCTACGCCCTTTCTCCGTCCGGGCAGAAACTAGCCGTAAAAGGCATCCATGAATTAATGAATTGGCAGCGGGAGGACGGAACGCTCTACGCTCCGGTTCCGGCGGGTAATTGGGATAAGGAGCTTCCTTTACAGATGTTGGCGTCTATCGGTTGGTACGGTTTTTATACGCAATATTATTATAGTGCCGACAGTAGTTTCGTCCCGGTGATATACGACCGGATGCGCCGTTACCTGCACGAGGTTTGGCAAGTCGATAAGAGTGGCTTGGTGATCGAGCGTCAAGGCGCTTGGAGCTGGGGCGACTGGGGCGAGCATGTCGATATGGGTGTATTGACCAATTGCTGGTATTATCTGCCTTGAAAGCGGAGCGAGCCTTCGCCCTGCAACTCGGCAAGGATAAGGATGCCGATGAGATCTCCCGGATGATGCGTAGCATAGAACGTTGTTTCGACACGAAGTTCTGGACAGGTTCCGCCTATCGCTCCCCCGGCTATAAAGGGGAGACGGACGATCGCTCCCAAGCCATGGCGGTTGTTTCCGGGCTGGCCTCGAAAGATAAGTATCCGGCGCTGACGAAGGTACTTAAAAAGGAGTATCACGCCAGCCCTTATATGGAGAAGTATGTCCTAGAGGCTCTTTTCCAGATGGGCGAGCCGGCGTTTGCCTTGGAACGGATGAAGCAACGTTACACCCGTATGCTGGATTATGCCGAATACACGACCTTGTTCGAGGGATGGGGCATCGGAGCCGAGGGCTTCGGTGGCGGCACGATCAATCACGCTTGGAGCGGTGGCCCGCTTACCTTATTGAGCCAGAAGGTCTGTGGTATCGAGCCAACCTCTCCCGGCTTCCGTACCTTTAAGATCTCGCCTCAATTGGGTTCCTTATCGGAAGCCTCTGCCAGCCTAGAGACTCATTATGGAACCATCCGAGTAAGTATCAAGAAGAAAGGCAAGCGATTGAAGTTCGATCTCCAAATCCCGGAAGGCACCTCCGCCGAACTGATAAGACCGAACGGCACTCGCAAGCATCTCGACCCGGGGCACCATCAAGTGGATTAGTGATCGCCCTCTGTTTTCCTGCGGACATACACCCGGTGGCTTCCATAACCCGATAGGGTGATTCCACTCGTCGGGTCGCTACTGAGGCGTAGTAGCTCACGGTTTGCGCTACTACGTTTTAGTCCGGTGACAGCCATGTAGTCTTGTATGCGCAAGAATGGGTGTTCATCCAGGTAATCCAATGCCCGTGTCCGGCGTTCCTCTTCGGTGAAGGGCGATTTCCGGACACGGCTGATACCTCCCCGTCTTAAATCGCAACGCAGGTTAGTCTCCCGTATCAATTCCTTGTTGGCCCGGTAGTTGATACCATTCACCTCGATGCTCCGTGCGTTACGCTTCGGTTCGTCACCATCCAGCGAGTCGATCTCCTTGTCCTTCGCTACGCCTAGGCGGGGCGTGAACGTACCGATGCCATCCAACGTGACCGACTGCCTTCCGCCATGCAATAGGCAGATGTTCCGCTACTGTCGTCATCACCTGTATTACGCTACCCCTGCTCAAGCCCGATCCGGGTAGGTGATCCGTTCCACGAAATCCTCCATGTCCATGTTCCGTTGTATCTTCATCCGATAATACACCGGCTTTTCCCCCGTCCCGTTCAGGTCGCACATCTCTTGCTTGATATATTCTGCCATAACTGCTACTAGGTATAATTGTTTGTATCTTCAAGTTAAAAACATTCTTCTTACTATATACAAATATACTAACTACTTGATCTATTTCCAAATTATCACCGTGGAATATATAGACCACGTCGTGATTTGTATATTCCACGTCTTGATCTGTACAGACCACGTCGTGGTTTGTAGAATTATACAGTATGCGAACAAGAATTCATCTGCTACCGATAAGGTATTTATGCGGTATCGGAGCGTTATTTACTTAGGGAGAAGCGGACAACCCTCACGTTTCCTCTGCCAAGTACGTCGGCCAACCCTGCGGGATTCTCTATCCTCCCTAAACGGGTATAGCTGTAAGACGAGGAAAAGGTCTCGTAGAAAAGGACTACCGTATTCGCTCCCCATAGAAGTAGGTCGCCTGTATGGATTATACCCGGACGGAACGTATTGGTCGCGATCAAGAGTATTATACTCGTTTTCCCTGCTCGTATGCTTGCCTCAAGGTCGGGTTCCCTTCGATCTCGCCCACGTGCCACACACCACCGCAGAATAGCGTTCCTTTCACGGTCGGGTTCTCCAGACAGTCGAGGAATCCCATAAAAGTTGGTCACAATGCGATCCATGATGCCGTTATCGTCTTCAGCGGCCGTTGGCGATGAAGTAAAACTCCTTGTTTTTCATTTCGGTATAAGGACCGCAGCAACGGTCTATCAGCGTCTTCATCTGTGCGCTCATGGCATAGAAATAGACCGGCGTAGCCATCACGATTACATCGGCGGCAAGCATCTTTCCGATAATCTCTGCCGCGTCATCTTTTTGTGGACAAGGCTTCTTGTATTGGCTGCACACGCCGCATCCCGTGCAGGGTGAATGGTCTTGTCTCGCAGAAAAACCTTTTCCACACGATGACCGCTTTCGATCGCCCCTTGCATAAACTCATCGCATAGCTATCGGAATTGCCTCCACGACGGGGGCTGGAAGATAAAATCAATACATTTTTCATGTTTACTGTTATTTATTAGGTTCTACATTCATTTTTAGGATACAAAAATAGCGAGATAATCCCTATCTTGCGGTAGACAAATTACGGATGTTATGACCCTAATTACATAATAATACGGAAGAATGATCACAACGGACTCCGGTGAGCAAGTCGAGGCACTTGCTCCCATCATCATTCGGCCAGCCGGTCAACGGATATCCCGGCCTTTTATGTCAAGTGGTTCTTTAATCGTTTGGCCAAGGGGTATTGTGTTTGGTATAATCCGTTTAATCGGCGGAAGATGTATGTGTCGTTTGAGCGGTGTAAGCAATCGTGTTTTGGACAAAGAACCCGAAGCCGATATTACCTTATTTGCATGAGTTGGATAGGAGGGTATCCATTATTATTTCCAGTTCACGTTGAATGACTATGTGAGCGAAGCTTTGAGCGAATGTGCCGAGCGTTACGCAACGGGTGGAGACATTTCGGGAGTTGTCGGAAATGATAGGGAAGGAACGGGTGATCTGGCGATTTGATCCGTTGATTATGACTCCATCTATCACGCCTCGTGTCTTGCTTAGCCGTATTTGGAAGATCGGCAATCAGTTGAAAGGATATACTGATAAGCTCGTGTTCAGTTTCGTAGATGTAAAGGCGTATCGTAAGGTACAGAACAATCTTATAAAAGAGACGAATTGCTTTACGAAAGAGGATGTGGAAACCGCTGAGATGAATGCGACGCAACGTCAAGAAACTGTAGAGGGATTGGTGAAGTTGAGGGAAATTTGGGCTTCTACTGGTTGGAATGTGACACTCGCTACTTGTGCCGAGGATATTGACCTTGCGGTTTATGGCATTGAGCATAACCGGTGTATCGACGGTGATTTAATGGAGCGTGTGTTTGGGGAGGATTATGAATTGGTTTATTATCTTCGAACAGGCCAATTACCCGAACCGGATCTTTTTGGTACGTTTCCCGCTTTACCCGACAAACGCAAAGAGCTAAAAGACAAAGGCCAACGGAAAGCCTGTGGTTGCATGATAAGCAAAGATATCGGTAGGTATAACACTTGCTCCCATTTCTGTGTCTATTGTTATGCCAATACAAGTAGGGAATGCGTACAAAAGAATGCGGTACACTATTCGGACGATAGTGAAAGTTTGATTCGAAGTTAAATTTGAAAGCAAGGTCAAATGAAGCGGCGTATTAAATTAAGCCGTCTTTTATAGTAATCGAGACCCAATACTATCCTAGAATAGTGTTGTATAACATGCCGGATTTATCTATTTTTGCGCCCAATACGAAAGGTTAAGAATAGGAAGTTTTAGGTATGGCAAAAAAGAAAGGTAAGCCTCAACCCCGGAAAAGCAAGAAGAAGCGGGCATCATCATTCATGTCTTCTGTAAAGAAGATGCTTCTTGGCGCTTTTGCGGTAGTTGTTTGTTTTATCGGTGTATTATTCATATATAACTGGTTTTATCCGGTATCCAAGACACGGCCTGTAGAGAAGAAACAGGATCGGGCGGAGACAATAGTCCGTCCGAAGATCTCAGACAAGGGCGGTTCCGGAACATCGGGTAAGAAAGCCGCGCAAGCGACGAAAAACAAGCAAACGACGAACCCAAAGAAAGGGACCTCCGCTTATACTTTTCAAGAGGGAGCTGAGATACCGAGACTAAAGAATAAACAAAAAGAGCAGGTTATAAAGCATGAGGGCTATACGGTTTCTTATAATTCCGATTATAAGATCGCCAATTGGGTAGCCTATGAACTGACCTCGAAAGAGGCGACAAGTAAGAAGAACGAGCGGTCTAATAAGTTCGTCTCGGACCCCATGGTGAAAGGGGCTAGCGCCACGAACGAGGACTATACCCGTTCCGGCTATGACCGAGGACATATGGCGCCTGCCGGCGATATGAAATGGTCCGCCAAGGCCATGCGGGAATCGTTCTACCTAAGTAATATCTGTCCGCAAAAGCCCGGCTTGAACCGAGGTATCTGGAAAGATCTGGAAGAGCAGGCTCGTTTGTGGGCGAAAGAGAATGGTTCTTTGTTGATCGTGACCGGCCCGGTGATCACGGACGACCTGAAACGGTTAGGTAAGAATCGGGTGGGAATCCCAAAGACCTTTTATAAGGTAATCTGTACGATAACGAACGGTAAACCAGAAGGGGTAGGTTTTCTGTTTGATAATAAAGACTATGGAAAGACTCCGTTGAAATCGATGATGATCCCTATCGATAGCGTTGAGAAGGTTACCGGAATTGATTTTTCCCTTCTTTGCCTGATTCGATAGAAAATCCGATGGAAGCATACGTGAATGATGGTAGTTGGTCTTTTTAAGGCACGTTATGCTCAACAATCTCTAGGCGAGAATGTTTTATATTTACTGTGAAGAAAAAGAAATCATAATTAAATAACAAAATGCAAGTTATCATGAAAGGAAAATTAATCCCTGTGTTTGTTTTGGCAGCATTGGTTTCCTGTAGTCAACCACCCGTTAAGGAGCAAGGTCCTCGTCCAGTTAAATTGGCGGACGTTACTTCTCTGAACATGGTTGAGAAATCATTCAGTGGAGTGGTATCGCCCGATCAATTCAGTGATTTGGCGTTTAAGATGTCCGGCCCGCTGATCTCATTAAACGTGGATGAAGGCCAGAAGGTCCGTACGGGACAGATCGTGGCCGAGATTGATCCGCTGGACTTTAAATGGGAATATGAGGCGAAGAAAGCGTCTTTCCAGACCGCTGAGGCGCAATTGCAACGTGCGAAGAAGTTATTGTCCAAACAAGCTATCTCCAAGCAAGAGTATGAGTCTACGGAAGCCTCTTACTCAAATGCCAAGGCGGCTTTCGAGTATGCGCAAAATACATTGAACCAGACAAAGCTTCGTGCGCCGTTCGATGGATTTATCCAGAAGAAATATGTGGAGAATTACCAGAAGGTACAGGCCGGACAAGGAATCGTTTGCTTGATCAACCCGAATAAGTTACAGGTCGTGTTTACGATGCCGGAGAGTAATATCAATTACTTCTCTTCTCCTTATTCTGTTTATGTGGAATTCGATAATTACAAGGGCGTTCGCTTCAAGGCGAAGGTGAAAGAATACGTGGAAGCCTCTCCGGATGGTTCCGGCGTTCCCGTGTATCTGTATATCGACGATCCGAACTTTAATTTAGAGAAATATAAGGTAGCCGTAGGTTTCTCTTGCCGTGTGATCTTGAACGTGGATAGCGAGAGTTTCACGCAAGGCGCCGTATTGGTTCCGCTAGCCGCTGTCGTGGCTGACGATGCCAATAGCGATAAGTATGTGTTTGTTTATAATGGGCAGTCTCAAAAGGTTGAGCGTCGCAAGATTACCGAGTCTATGCTGATCGGCAAGGATGGCGTGATCGTAACGGATGGCTTGCGACCCGGCGAACAGGTTGTCTCAGCCGGAGCCACTCGTTTGGTGGATGGACAACAGGTAAAAGTATTAACAGATTAAGAGATAAACAATGAATATTCCAAAATATTCCTTAGAGAATCAGAAGATTATATACTTTTTCCTAGCGGTCATGCTGATAGGAGGTATATATTCTTTCTTTAAATTGCCGAAGAAGGAAGATTCTCCCTTCGTAATCAAGCAAGCGGTTTTGGTTACCCAATATCCGGGAGCGACACCTCAGGAGGTGGAGAAGCTGGTGACTGAGCGATCGAACGGGAGATTCAGGCTATGTCGGATGTGTTCCAGATCAAATCTGAGTCTTATTTCGGTATGTCCAAGATTTCTATTGAGTTGCAGCCTACCTTGTCTCCGGATTATATGCCGGTCAAGTGGGACGAGTTGCGTCGTAAGGTGGCGAATATACAGCCCCGCCTTCCGTCTGGCGCCTCCTCGATATCCGTTAGTGATGACTTCGGTGACGTATTCGGAATTTATTATCTTGACGGCCGATGAGGGATATACTTACGACGACCTGCGTAATTGGGCGCAAAAGATCAAGACGGAGCTATCTCCTGTACCGGGTGTACAGAAGGTCTACCTATTCGGTGAACAGACACAAGTTGTCAACGTAAGATCTCTATCCCGAAACTGGCTAACCTAGGTATCGACCCGAACGCTATCCAGCAGGTGATGCAAACGCAGAACTTGTTGGTGAATACGGGAGATATCAATACAGGTAATTATCAATTGCGTTTGCGTGCGGAAGGTACGTATAAGGATATACAAGATATCCGGGACCAATTGATCGTGACGAAAAGTGGCGGTGAGGTTCGTTTGGGAGATATCGCTACGGTAGAGCGTGGTTATATGGACCCTCCCTCGAACCTGATGCGTGTGGACGGTAAGCGTGCCATCGGTATCGGTGTCGCTACCGGTTCGAAAGACGATGTGGTTGCCGTGGGTAACGCCGTGGCGGATCATTTAGCGGAGATGGAGCAGCTGTTCCCGGTGGGTATGGACCTGAAAACGATCTATCCGGAGAACAAGATCGCGGATGAGGCGAACAACGGTTTTATCTTGAACTTGATCGAGTCGTTGTTGATCGTTATCGTGATTATCTTTATCGTGATGGGGTCTCGTGCCGGTATGTTGGTCGGTAGTTCGTTGTTGTTCTCGGTAGGTGGTACCTTATTGATCATGTTGATCTGGGGTGTCGGCTTGAACCGAACCTCGTTGGCGGCCTTTATTATCGCTATGGGTATGTTGGTG
>ENA-OQIC01000710-OQIC01000710.1-human-gut-metagenome-genome-assembly--contig:-NODE-710-length-13835-cov-2.964327_pt1 | contig 13835 bp, 10 predicted proteins | sample MGYA00242572_ERZ504736 | MGnify/ENA primary metagenome ERZ504736 (study PRJEB26092, sample SAMD00036201) | human gut metagenome | host: Homo sapiens | study: EMG produced TPA metagenomics assembly of... | reverse complement strand
GAGAATTAGAATGAAATCAGTTATACGACATATTTTGAGTGTCGCCGTTTTATTTTGCTTAATCAGCGGAGTACAGGCACAAAGTGTCAAAGTGAATATTCCTTTTTGGCTGACCGGTTCGCCTAACGTCGGCTTTGAGTATACATTGACGAGGCAACTCACGGTGAACGGTGAAGTGCTATGGATGCCGTATTTATTCAAGAAACATGAAGAAGTGTTTCGGGCACTCCAGAGCAGTGTTGAATTGCGCTATTATGTGAATCCTCGTAACTTTTATACTAACGACTCATGGGATGGATTTTATATTGGCCCCTATGCTATGTACGGTAATTTTAATATCGGTTTATTAAAGCATAACGATCCGTTGCAGAGCTATCGTCGTAAAGGTTGGGGAGTATCGGGAGGTATCTCGACCGGGTATAAATTTGCTTTCAACTCTCGTTGGGGGCTGGATCTGAATATTGGCCTGGGATATGCGCACCTCCAATACAATAAATATTATTTGGGTGGAGAATATGTGAATTTCCCTTTGGAACGTAAAAAGACGAAGAGGTGGATAGGTCCGACTAAGTTCGGTATAAATCTCACCTATAATATATTCCGATAATGTTACTGATAAAAAGTTGCTGAAATGAGAAAGAAGAAGATACAGATTCTCCTGTCGGCTGCCGCATTCCTTTTTCTGATGGGAGGGACTATGCCTTCCGTTGCGCAGGAGCGGAAGATAGGGCGGGTAGAACGGCGGGCAGACCGTAATTTTATCAGGCAGAAATTTGATAAAGCGATGGCTCAGTATGAAACGGCTATCAGGCGTGAAAAAGATGAGGCCGGTCAGGCTGCGCTTCATCTCAAAACAGCGCGTTTGTATTTCATGGTAAGGGAATATGGTCGCGCCTCGGAGCATTATGATAAAGCAATGAGCTTGCGTCCGGATTTGCTCGGGTAGATGATGTCTGTGATTATGTGGATGCTCTGCGTTTTCAGGGACAAGCCCGCAAAGCAGAAGCCATTTGCCTGGATAATGCCTATAAAGACATATATAGCCGCTATCAGCGCTATCAGAATACATTGGAGGCACTTGCCATGCGCCATTCGGTTCAGGAAGATCCCGGGTTTTCGGCAAAACGCTTATTACTGAATACATCGAACGCTGAATTTTGGGTTGGTAATTATGGGGAACAACCGTTTTATGCCATTAGTTACAGTAAATTCAATGATCCGGGGAAATTATTCTTCCATCGTACTCACTATTATGCACTTGACGAACCCGGTGAAACCGGTGTTGAGACTCAGAAACCTCCAAGATATTATGGTTATTTCCGGAAAATACCTGCTGACTTACAGAATGGTCCGGTGACCTTTTCACCGGATATGAAGTCGATGGTAGCTACGGTTATCGAGTATGATAAAGAGAAGACAACCGTAGAGATGGCAAACCGGAAGCTACGTCCTTTCCGTACAAAGTTGTTTTACTCTGTGCTAAAGAACAAGAAGAAACGATTTACGAAGTATGTTCCGGCTTTTCCACAGGAAGAGATGTCTTCGTATGCCCACCCTTACCTGTTTAATGAAGGCAAATCATTGTTGTTCACCTCTGACATGCCCGGAGGATACGGTGGGTTCGACCTGTATGTTGTCCATTGGGATGAAGAGGCTCAGGCATGGGGGACTCCTGTTAATCTGGGACCGGATGTCAACACGGAAGGCGATGAGATCTTTCCTGTAATCTATAAAGGACGTCTTATCTTTTCGTCTAACGGATTGCCGGGATTCGGTGGTTATGATCTGTTCAGTGCTTATTATGATAAAGATGGAGTGATTCCGGGCAGTATCAGCCATTTTCCTTATCCGGTAAATTCCGTCTTCAACGATTATTATATGTGTCCGCTTGACTTGCGAACAGCCTATTTTGTATCCGATCGTGAAATGGCTTCAAGAGACGATATCTATTACCTCCGTACAGTAGAGGATCTGGGAACAGCAAGGGATGCCTTTTTACGGGATGAGTGAGGAAAATGCAATTTTAGGTGGCGCTTTGTTGTTGAACGGCACTACGGAAACTGTTTCTCCGGAGTCTGTCACATTGAAGCAGTATGCGCCGGAAGGATTGCTGATGACTCTCTATTTTGATTTCGATTCGGATGAGTTGACCGATGAATCTGTACGGAGACTCGAGCAATTTATCAATGAAATGGGTACTTACCAATTTTCCGAACTTAGGTTTGATGGTTTTGCCGATGAGATAGGTAGTGACAGTTATAACTATTCATTGTCAGAGCGAAGGGCGGAAAGTGTTGCGGAGTTTCTGCGCAATCATGGTTTAAACGTACGTTTCGGCATAGAGGCTCATGGAAGGATAAAGCTTTCTCCGGAAGAGGTGAAAGAGGAAATTGAGTATCATCGCTGGCCGGAGGGAGGTATCGATTGGATACAGGTGAACCGTAGGGCAAGGCGTGTCGAAATATATAATAAGAGGTAGAAATATAAAAAGTAAACGATATATGAAGAAGACAAGAATTCATAGAGTGTGGATACTGTTCCTGCTGGGCATCATGGCCTGTCTGCAAGTGAGAGCCCAATATATGCCGGTGGTTTTCGATAAGAAGTATGGCGATAAGAATCAGATTCAGCTGGTTTGCCCCTTAGCCGGTGACGAAGTGGCCATGGTGGGTAAAGAGGGACAGAAGTATAACCTTACCTGGATAGGCAGAGAGGGAGAAGTGCTCTTTTCATTGCCGCTGGCCGGATTTACCGCTGTTAACGAGTTGACAGAGTTGGAGGATAACCGTATCCTGCTTGTCGGGCAATCTGCTGTGATGAATACAAAAGGCAGAAAAGACAATGTGACACTAAGCGGACGGGCGGTCATATTGGATCGTAGCGGTCATATTGTTACCAATATTTATGCAGGAGGACAAGGGAGTGAACTAATGAAGGGAGCTTTGCTGCGTAGCGGGTCATTGATACTTTCCGGCATGGAGCCGAAAGGAGGAAATAGCCGGCAAGGTATTCTTATGAAAGTGGATAAATCGGGTAGAGTGATTTATCAGTACAAGAATGCCGGAAGTGGTTATTGTGATCAATTCGAGGTGCTGGGCAATACGACTGAATATATATGTGCGGCTTTCTCCGGAGACAAGGAGAAAGAACAGACAACAGTGGTCCGGTTAGATGATAAAGGGAAGCCTTATTATGTAACTGTTATTCCGGCTAAGCGGTTCATCGTGACAGGTATGAATGCCAATATCAATGACGGTTCGGTGATTGTTACCGGTAATTCATCGACTGATGGAGGCATCATTTATAAAATACGGCCGGAAGGTGATATTGTTTTTGCCAAAACACTGATACCCGCCAATCAGGGATCGGTGATGCTTAATCAGCTTCAGGTGGCTCGCAATGGTAATATATTGGTAGGTGGAAGTGGCAGTAAAGGATACTATGCCTTGTTGAGAAATGACGGAACAGCTTTATATTCCGGTACCTCGAATGGAGGTGTGAGAGGTGTGGGTATGAACCGGACTACGGGTGAATCGGTGGTAACAACTTATGATGTCAATGCACGCAGAGGAACGTTTGTCCGTATATTGCCGACGGGTAAAGCTGAGTTTGACCGCACTATTGATGGTAATTTTGATAAGGTTAAGGTAACTAATAACGGTGAAGTGTTACTGCTGTCTTCGGATGAAGGTCGGGTTTGTATGTATTCTGCTACGGGTGAAAAAGAGTTTGACCGTTATGTGACGGACAATAAACCTACTGTTTATCGTCAGGCATTGACTGCATCGTCCGGTGAGTTACTTTTTCTGGGCAGTGGTAGTCGCCTTGTCAAACTGGGACATGGACTCTATGTTTCGGATGTGAAAATAACCAAGCCGGTAAACGGAACGGCTACTGCGGTATTTACTGTCACGCTGACAGGATATGCCACTACAAAGGAAGGGGCTCCTGTTCCTGTAAGTGTAGGATATGCCACTCGTGAAGCATCTGCTACAACAGCTAATAATTTTACTCCGGTAAAGGGAAAACTGTCTTTCACCCCTTCACGCGGGACGGCGGATCGCTATCTGGTGAAACAGGATATCGAGGTTCCGGTAAAAGCGAATGATCTGATCGAAGGCGTGAAAGACTTTGAACTGCTATTGTCGGGTGTTCAGCAGAGTTATCTGGTGAAGCCTGTAGGGAAAGCGGTTATCGAAGATCAGCAGGCAGTTGTGAAGTTGGTACGTACCGAGCGTGGAGAAGAGGGATCCAAAGATATTTTATATGAACTGGGATTATTTAAAACCGACGGAACTCCTTTGACCAATGCTACGGGGGCAAATATTATAGTAGATGGTATATATGGAGAAGGCACAGCCGATGCGCTCGATTTCGATATGGGATTGACTCCTAGAGTGATATTTGCCAATGGTTCGCAAAATCATCCTTTAATGTCAGGACATTGGAGGACACCCGCTATGAACTTCCTAAAACCGTGGTAGTGAATTTTAATAAAGTACATAGCCTGAGTGGTTCTAATGTTGCTTTTGATGGTGAACTGTTGAGTTGCAGTGGAATTGTCGTCGATCAGCCGGCACGTCTGGCCATTGCTTCATTGGGTGACCACAGAGTGAATAATAATGTGGTGTCGGGCTTCTTCACTGTTTCGCTGTTGCGTGCTTCAGACGGAGCTTTATTGACCAATGCCACAGGTAGTGATATCATTGTTAACTGTGTGACATTGCCCGATGCTACGGCAAAAGAAGGAAAAGACTTTGTCTTTACCAACCTGCATGACCTACGTATCAGTGGAGACGGTAACCATAGCTCCGCCAATGTGAATGGAGTGGTATTGTTCAGTACGGATACTTCGGAAAACAGGTAAAACTGAAAATCAAATCTGTAAACCAACCTACAGGTGCACAGCCGATCAGTGTATCGGATGCAGAACGTACGGCAGAGTTTACGATCCGGAAATAAAATGATTCTTGGGGAGAAGAATGCCTTGCATCTCGAGTGTAAGGTATTCTTGTCCGCTCAGAAGAAAATGGATGAAAAAAGAACTATGACAGGAAAAAGAATATATACAGGGTTGATGGGCTTGCTGCTTTTTCTGGCGTTTGCTTGTACGGATGACAGGGAATCGCCGGGGGGAACCAATGGTAATCCTTCATTGGTTTTCAGGATGACAAGAGCTTCAGCAGACATTATCAATAATACGCAAGTCTATCTGTTTGATGGAGATGGAGCTACTGCCGGACAATTCAGGCAGAAAGTGCCGGATGTGACTTACGCTGCAGACCGCCTCACTATGCCGGTTGCGGCGGGGACATGGGATATTACATTGGTCAGTGCTGACGGAGATGTAAACAGTGGATTGATACAACCTGTCCGTGGACAGGCACGTTCGTCACTGAAAATGTGGGAAACACGTTCTGTCGGTGGGAGTTTGCCGTCTATGCCTGAGTTGCGTACGGCTTATATTACCGGACAGCAGGTTATTGCCGGTCAGGATAATGTCGCTTCCGAAACAGCATTGCTTTCACGGAACGTTGCATTGGTCAAAGTCGTGATAGCCGATGCCGGAGGACTGGATATTAATGGCACTCACACGATGAAATTGACTAATGTGCCTACGACTCTTAACTGGGAAGGAGGGTTATATCCCAATAAAAACAATCCTACTGTGAGTGCGGAGCCTATGACCGGTACTTTTACTATACATAATAATACTGCAATGGCCGGTCATCAGTACAGTGATACGCTTCGGTTTATTGTGCCGGCTCATAAAGGAACTGATTATCTGAATGCACTTCCGACCGACACAACTACCAGTCATCTTAAACTGAGTGTCGATCTGGCCAGTGAAGGAGGAACACGTTTTGAGAAGACGGATGTGGTAATCCCTCGGGTTCCACGAGTAAACGGAATTTTGTTGGTACGCATTTTCCTTGGTGGAAAGCTCGATGTCTCCACTGAGATATTGAACTGGCAGGATACACAGTTGGAAGCTGATTTGTCACAGACTCAACTTATACGGATAAAGCTTCGGTGGGGATGGCATTTAAAGATACAATACATGTAAATACCAATGCTCGCGAATATACAGTGGAGAAGGCACCTGAGGCCACGTGGATTACTTCGGTGAAAAAGTTGGATGGGAATGCGGTGGAAATTACTGCCGACTTGGATAGCTATGTGGATAATCATCCGCGTACTTCGTATATTACCATTAAGGCCAATAATGTGACCAAGAAAATACCGGTAACACAAAGACCGGATAGAGGTACGATTAAAGTTAGTGAACATAAACTACAATTTAGTCCTCCTCATCCGACAGCTTCACTTGATGTTCGGTCTGTTGGGGGAAATTGGAAATTACTGTCTCAAAGTTCTAAAGCGACCGCTGCTACTACCCAAGGAACAGCAGGAAGTACATCTGTAACTTTTACAAGAACCTCTACCAGTGATGACTCATTGTATGATGAATATTATGGAGAAGGGCAGGCTGTTTTTAAAAATATGATGACTCTTGATACGGATACTGTCCATTTAAGTAATTTATTTATTGGTATTATTGATGATTTAATTGAGGTTGCACAGCCAACTGTGCATCCGGATACTACATGTACTGTGAACAATGTGAAAGTATATGGTGGAGATACCCGTGATTTGACTATTATCAATAAGCCAAGTTGGATACATCCTGCTCCAGAGACGGATTATAATCCTGCAACCGGTATTTTTACTTTTGTCTGTGATCGTGAACCCAATGAGGAAGAACGTTATGGAGAAATAACCCTTGGACATATTGATGATCCTGATTATACAGTTAAAGTGTCGGTGCTTCAAGCTATAATTGTTCGTATCCCAGAGTTTAATTATTTTGTCGTGCAGTTTGTGTGGAGTGCGAATGACGTAGATGTGAAAGTTGGCTTCACAGGAAATCCTACATCTGTTGTGGTAAATGGTATTACTTACAATACAAGTTCGGTAGATGCATTCCAGAATCAGTGGGTTGGCTGGAGCAAGGTGGTGTGGTTAACTATGATAATAAGGAGTTATTGAAATGGGGTGGTGATGCTACTTCAGGACAAGGAGAAACTGCGTTCTTTAATGCTCCGGTAATTAACTCTGCACCTTATCCCGGTCAACATGGTATAGATCCGAATGCTCCAGGATTATTGCCACGTACAGTAACCTTGCAGGTGAATGCCGGATGGTATAGAGGAGGCGGTATTCCAATGACTTGTAATATCTATGCTTATTTGGGTGGTACGATGAGTCATGTCGGTACGAATTTTGTCAATCAAGGTGGAACACTGGTTTACACTTCTACAAATAAGTTTAATGTGCAGGCTTCCGGTAGTAAGCAATATGACCATATTTGTGATATTGTATATGACCGTAAGAAACACACTGCAAAAATAAATTGGAAAGGAACTTTGTGGACAGGTACTCGTTCGATGCGGGTTCCTATGAGAAGTGTAGAAGAAACTCAGAAACCTTATTGGACTCCTACTATAGTTGATACTTATTCTAACAGCTATCGAGGACAAGGGAAATAGCTTTAATGCGTATAATGAAAATGAAGAGTATAATATGAAAATACAATATATAATAGGTATACTGATTGCTTTTCTGTTTGCCTCGTGCAGTCATGAGGAGGAGGAACAGAAACCCGCTTATGGAAAGATAGATGTTGCTGTTTCGGTAACCCTACCGCAACCGGAGTCAGTAAATACTCTTACTCGTGCCGGTGGTCCATATACGGATACCGATATTAAGAACGCAGACTTGTTGATATTCGACAAAGACGCAAAGTTTATGGAACGCGTCAAAGTAGATAATGACAGGTTGGCGGTCACCGGAACGGGGATTAATTTCACAGTCCGTTTGGATGCCACTTCAGAACGGCGTATCATTCATCTGGTAGCAAACGGTCGGAGTGCTGATGGCACTTCGGATCGCTTGAACTTTGGTGGTATAACTCCGGGGATGGCTGAAAATGCGGCTATCTCTTCCTTGCAGACAGCCTCGCTCGAACATGTGGATGAAGGAGAGAGCACATTGTTAAACCATGTAATGCCTTTGGTCATGTGGGGACGTTTTGCATTGAACGGAATCAATATCGTAACGAAAGCAGAGGGTGTGAAACTGTTGCGTTCCACAGCATGTATACAAGTGAAGAAGGGTAATGGAGGTGGGAATACCGGACTGGGTGATTTTGTCATCGAGGGAATTACTGTACATCAGGGAGCCTGTCATGGCTTCCTGGCTCCGACCGATTGCACAGGAGAAGTAAATACTCCCGTTGTCGCAAATCCGGTTACCGGTGGAACCTATCTGGATTATCGTAAGTTGGGTTAATGGTGCGGAACCATCTTTATACATTTATGAGCGCAATTGTTCGGCTTCCGACTATATGGGAGTAGTGATTGCAGCCCGGTATAAGGGGAAAAAGGGCTACTATAAAGTAGTGATGAACGGTAATGACGGAAGTCCTTTGAACATTGTACGCAACCACCGCTATATTGTTACAGTGGTGGGAGTCAATGGTCCGGGATATGAAAGTCTGGATATTGCTGTGGCTTCTGCACCTTCGAATGCTTTGAAAGTGGAGTTGACGGATGAAGCACGGATCTGCTGTATTGTGCCGACGGTCAATACCGTATGGCATCGTCTAATAATGTATTCAGCCTATATGGAAAAACAGGTGTGACTACATCGGCAACTGGTGTGGATATTTGTACCGTATATTCCAGTCGTGGTATTCAGCCGGTTCTGACCCTTCCTGACGATTGTAATTGGTTGACAAACCTGTCTGCCCAGGCTTTGGGAAGTAACAAATATAAAATTACGGGGGATTTTACCTCAGCGGCTAATGATGCCGTAGCTACAACCTTGACTATGACGTGTGATAATCTGTCTCAGCCGGTTCGTGTCAGTTGGAATCCCATCATATCGGATCAGAAAGATACCGATTCGTTTGTCCTCGATTTGGTCGGTTCAACCGATCGTAACTGGACGGTACGGGTGTTGAATCCGACATCTCCCGGCTGGCTCTTTCTACACCCATCCGCCGCATCTCCCGGAGCTCTTCCGGGAGACGGCATGGTGTCGGAACTCAGTAGCAAATACAGTTCGCATGCTTATTTGCATGTAGCTTTCGGAGCGAGCAGGAGAGGGACTGTACAGATGACTTCCGCCTCCGGCGGGGAAACTGTAGCCCGTAAGATAGTAGTTATTCAATAGAACGTTGCGGTAGTATGACCCTGGAAGAGATATTGCAAATAGAAGCACAGAATGTTGATTGTATTTTTCTGTATCAGGAAGAAGGAGCATGGTATGCTTATGAACATTCTGCTTTTTATTGTTATTCTCTTCTGGGCATACTTGATATCGACTGGTTGCCTTGCCCCGATGGAGTTTCTTCCGGGCAGAAAACAATCAGTACGTGTTTCCGAACCGGATAAGTTTTTGTGTACTCCTTTGTTACGTCTGATGCGGAAGCGTAAAACAGAATATGTTGTTTTGTGTAAGATTTCGTGTGGAGGTTTTTATTATTGGCGGGAACAGCAACAAATGAAATTTCGTGTATTACAGGAAAGAGAAAGCTCTTGTACGAAGATAAATGAACATGCTGAATGATTAATCTTATCCTCTGCAGCCTGGAAAGGCGGCTTTTTCACGAGCATATTCTTTATATGCTATCTTTAGTGATATTCATCGGTATAGCCTGTGAAGGCTGTTGATGAATTATTGTTTGTTTTGTTTGTGTGCGCCCCTTCCGTATTTTAGCGAAAATATCGGAAGGGGCTTTTGCACAGATAAGTTTTTAATGAATTTCTATTTGTCCAGAGTAATCATGAAGCGGCGCAGGTAAACTTCTTGTTCCGCATTGCCGACATTACTGAAACGTGCAGCTTTCACAGGTGTTTGTTTCAAGTTCAAGGTGATGCGGTTCTTTTCCTGTTTGAAATCGACCTTCTGCCATTCTTTGCCATCAGCCGAAATTTCAAGTTGTCCCCAGGCAGCCACGTCCGGTTTACCGAAATCTATATCCAGATTTTCTCCCGGATAAGCTTGATCCAGTTCGATGGTCAGCGTGCATCCGGCTCCCCATTTAATTACTTCGTTGGCAGGTGATACCAATACACGGTTGGTTTTGATCTGTAACGGCTGATTGCGTAATTGCTCTACGTCACTTACCAGTTTGTGGGGCATATAGTCTGTTGCGGCATCCAATTGTGTACCGTGCTCCTTATTATAGCGTTCGGTGACCGTGGTAAATGTTTGATCTATCAGTGGTTTGATCACTTTAGTTGCTGTTTTTACACCCGGTTGGTAAGGATTCTGGTTATAGGTTTGATCTACCTGGAACATTTGCTGTTGCAGTGCTTTCACATGACGGTATTTCCGGATAAAGAGTGAGTTGTCCCCTTTTTTATAAGCTTTGGCCATAGCCAGAACTTCTTGCCCGGTTTCGCCCAATAATTTAAACTGACGGAGCCAAGGCATCATTCAACAATGAGGGGACGATTCCCTGTGTTGGTCATCAAAATGTCACCGGACTCTACCATCTTTCCGAAAGTTGCTTCCAAAGCGTTGAAGTCAGCTTCGGTATATGAACCGTTTTTCAGGTAGCTATCGAGAAAACGTTGTGATAACGGCTGCAATTCGACAGATTCGTCCCTACGGTATTTATGTCCGTTCGGTCCCAAGTCGGAGTTATGTGCTGCAAAAAATTCCAATTCGTCTGCGGCACTTGGCAGAATGGTACGGATAGCATCTTTCCATGTCTGTTCACTGTTGTATTTTTCAGGATTCCATGCATAGTCGGCTACACTGTAAATTGCAATTTTGGATGCTTCGGCATGTTCCATGGGATTGGTGACAAAGCCTGACATCTGATCGGCAATCTGCGTGTCGTTGCCATAGACCGGTCCGAGTAAAAGATGGTCGCGTACGTAATCTGATACCGGAAAGTTCCACCAAATATACGCCGGACGTTTGATGCGTGCGTTGATCCAAGCTATGCCGTCTTTGGTTATATCAGAAATGACACGGTCACCCGTCCACATTATTTGGATAGAAGGGTTCAGCTTTTCTCCCAAGGTAGTCAGATAATTTCCCTTGGGATTCGACCAGCTTTTATTGTATTCTGTAGGACACATGACCAAAGGAGTGACATCCGGTTTTACCTTTACGAATTTCTCGTCGATATAGTTCAACAGTTCGGCTTGCTTGTTCGGATTGGTGCCTTCTCCCGAGATATCGTCAAAGAATACAGCGAACGAACGGACTCCCAGATCGTACATTTTTTCGAATTTTGCCAGTAGCAGATCGCGGTCTTCCTGGTTCCATTTGATGTCTTGTCCCGGATGAATAGCCCATACAAAGTCCACTTCGTTCTCATTGGCTACTTTTACCAACTCCTGTAATTGGAGGGCCTCTTTTTCGGGATATGGCAGGCGCCAGTTGGGAGAACTGTGGTATGGATCATCTTTAGGCCCATAGATATAGGTATTCATTTTATTCTCTCCGTAGAACTTCAACTGACGGAGACGAGCTTCGTGGCTCCAGGGGGTTCCGTAAAATCCTTCGACTACACCGCGGAAACGGACTGAAGGGTAGTCTTTGATTTCTACTACAGGAAGTTGATTGTCATTCAGTAACTGTGCTAACGTCTGCAAGGCATAGAAAGTTCCCCTTTCGTCCTGGCCGGCTAAGACAATCTCTTTATCATTGATGGCCAAATAATAGCCTTCTTTGTGATTAGGAATCTGTCGGGCGAATTTGCGGATAGCTTTGTCCCCTTTTTCACCGATATAGATGCGAAACCCGTTTTTATCCGAATGCTTTCCGGCAAGCAGGGTTTTCAGGGCACTGACGGCATGTGTGTTTGCCTCTGTATCTCCAACAATCAGATAGGTGTCCGGTAAGCTCAGGTTTCGGGCTTGTGAAAGGACCTGCTGTGGTTGTGGTTGAATACTTGTGATTTGGGCCGAAGCACTGACGCCCAAAAGGAGCCAGGCTCCCAGTAAGTAGAGTCGTTTAATCTTCATTTTAGGTAAAATGTTAGTTTTTCAGGTTTTAGTGACTGCACAAAAATAAGAAAAAAAAGTGCATACTGCCGTTTTTCTATTAATTTTGTTCCTTTGAAACATTGAAATAAGGAAAAATGCCTATGCTGATACTTTTATCTTGTGCCAAAACTATGAGTGACGTTTCGAAGACAAAAACGCCTCTCACTACATTTCCCGGCTTCCGGAAGGAGGCAGCGGAGGTTGCTCTGCAGATGTCACAATTTTCAGTCGAGGAGTTGGAACGGCTGTTAAAGGTGAATCCTAAGATTGCTGTTGAAAATTATAGACGCTATCAGGCTTTTCACTCGGAGGGTACACGGGAATTGCCTGCATTATTGGCTTATACAGGGATTGTTTTTAAAAGAGTTCACCCCCAGGACTTTTCAGAAGAAGACTTTTGCTATGCCCAGGATCATCTGAGATTGACCTCATTCTGCTATGGGTTGTTGCGTCCTCTCGATATGATTAGGCCTTACCGGCTTGAGGGAGATGTACGGTTGCCTGAACCCGGCAACAGAACGATGTTTGATTATTGGAAGCCAATCCTTACAGACCGGTTTATTGCAGATATCAAGAAAGTCGGTGGGGTGCTTTGTAATCTGGCAAGTGACGAAATGCGGGGACTTTTCGATTGGAAGCGGGTTGAGAAGGAGGTTCGTGTGATAACTCCCGAGTTTCACGTCTGGAAAAACGGAAAATTGGCTACGGTAGTGGTTTATACTAAGATGTCGCGGGGCGAGATGACTCGTTATATTCTGAAGAACCGGATAGAATCTGTTGAACAATTGAAGACATTCGCCTGGGAAGGGTTTGAATTTAACGAACAGCTTTCGGACGAGACAAAATATGTATTACAAACGGAAAACAGAATGAATCGAGATGACAGAAATAGAAAAATGCGTAGCGGTGAATTGGCGGATATGTCGGCACCTGAATTACAGGTGAGATTTGAACATGCCAAGAAGTTATTGGCACGAATGCGGTGCTTGAGTACGTATGACGAAACTTATCGGGGACTACTTGAAGAATTGATACCTGATCTTCCGGCTACTTCCGTTATTTGCCCGCCTTTTCATTGTGATCATGGCGATGGCATCCGTTTGGGTGAGCATGTATTTGTGAATGCCAATTGTACGTTCCTTGACGGAGCATTCATCACCATCGGAAGTCATACATTGATAGGTCCGTGTGTGCAAATCTATACTCCACATCATCCAATGGATTATCTGGAACGCCGTAACCCCAAAGAGTACGCTTATCCGGTAACTATTGGCGAAGACTGTTGGATTGGTGGCGGGGCTGTCATTTGTCCCGGCGTGACGATAGGTGACCGTTGTGTGATCGGAGCCGGCAGTGTGGTGACAAAGGATATACCGGACGATTGTGTGGCGGTAGGTAATCCTGCACGTGTTATTAGGTGTCGGATGTAATCCTGTAAGTCAAGCCTCCATTGTATTTCCGGACATACGTTCGGGGAGACTCTGTATGCTTGTTTTTTATAATTGAAAATCAGTTTGTTATTATACCAGTTGAAAACTTTTTGAAAAAAATATCGCAAATAATTTGTAGGTCTCAAGAAAAGCCATACCTTTGCATCGCTTTTGAAAAGAAAGTGTAAGGCGTTTAGCTCAGCTGGTTCAGAGCATCTGCCTTACAAGCAGAGGGTCGGCGGTTCGAATCCGTCAACGCCCACAACCGAACACTTTCAATGAAGAATATATGGGCGTTTAGCTCAGCTGGTTCAGAGCATCTGCCTTACAAGCA
>ENA-OQIC01000709-OQIC01000709.1-human-gut-metagenome-genome-assembly--contig:-NODE-709-length-13845-cov-1.897288_pt1 | contig 13845 bp, 14 predicted proteins | sample MGYA00242572_ERZ504736 | MGnify/ENA primary metagenome ERZ504736 (study PRJEB26092, sample SAMD00036201) | human gut metagenome | host: Homo sapiens | study: EMG produced TPA metagenomics assembly of... | reverse complement strand
AAAGTTGTCGGGTACAGGGAAAATATGCCGGAACGGTGGAAGACATCCACAAAGGAACTGTTTTTGTCCGGTTAGAATTGGGTGTCAACGCCATTGCTCACAGTTGCTACGACAGCCGCACCGTTGGGAAGAAAGATAAGGTGTCCTTTGTTGTGACACATATTGATGAAGAACGGAATGTTGCTGTTGGCATCATTACAAGGATTATCAAACAAAATATCTGATTACCAAAAGCAATATGAAAAGGAGCTCACTACATCCATTTCTTATTGCGATACAAGATATTCCATGCTATACTGAGCGAGTATAGCTAATCGAGAAAGAGATGCGGATGCAATTTCGACCAGCCCTCTAGTTTTTAAAGGAGGGTGATGCCCATGAACACAATGGAAGTACTCACATTGCTTTTAGTAGTTTTTGCGGCTCTGACTTACATAGATAATCGACATGATAAGAAATAGCATCCACGATAAACCCTGAGAAAGTTTGATGGATGCTATGTCTTAACATAGAAAAAAATTAAATTTTACTGAGGCATCAGATCTTGCATCTGATTACCTTTCTTAATTAGATTATACACTGGGGGATATGAGAAATCAAGTCCCCCTTTATTATTGTTATTGTCATTACTTAAACTAAATCGACAAATAATATGTTGATAAATATTTTTCTACAGCCCCCTCATTCTCATTTGACCATCATTTAACAGATTTCACATCTAATTCATGGCTATACATTAGTACTTGGTTCTCATTCTGATTCTTCTTTCAAATTTAGTCAGAGCAGACATTTTTAACGACTATTATTTCTATTCAAAAACAGTCACAGATATCTAACATCAATAAAATATCTGCGACTGTCTTAGAGATATATTTCATTTCAGTTCATACGTTCTAACTTTTTCATTCATGCAGCCATACAAACAGCGAATCTTCTCTCATTATCTCGTCATATATGATTTCCGCCATTTTCTCTTCTGGTGCAGATAGGTTATCTGCACCTAATTTCCTCCCTATTTCATTGTTATGTAAATCCATTTTTTTGTGCTCATCTTTTGTATATCCATCGCTTTCGTTTCCAGTAGTATCTTTATCTTCATGTGCTGTCGCAAAAAGCTCTGCTTTTCACTTCCTATCAAAACTGTCATTTCGGCATTCCATATTCCGTGTCTAAATGCGTCACTCCTGTCACCCAAACCATTTTTTCCGAATTTTCTTTCGGTTTGTTTAGTGGCAATTTCCTTTGCTTTATTGACTTTTAGTGCATCAAACGGATATCGAATCACTAATTTTTTCTCAGAAGAAGTAAGTGCGTTCCAAATGTCTATGACGCCATCTTTCTTAATAGCATGAATCTGATCCATAAAATCACTTATCTGCTGTTCACTCCATTCCGGATGTTTTGACTTAACATCTAAAATTTGCTTAACGATATCCTCAAACTCATTAGTTTCATCAATTATAAAACCTCTAGAACTCATACTTTCATTTGAAGCAGCATAAACTGAAATGGGAAGTGATGCACTAATCAGTACGCTCACCCCAATAACTATCTCTTTCTTCTTCATCTGTAATACCTCCCCATACAATGGCTTTTCATATCATAATTTAATTCCTATCTGTCATTGAATACTCTCAAAATACCATCCCTTTTTCTTCATCAAATCCAAATGTGTTCCCTGTTCAATGATGCTTCCCCTGTTCAATACATAGATATAATCCGTATCTCGAATAGAGGAAAGTCTATGAGTAATGATAATTTGCGTTTTATTGGTAGACCTTAGGTTATCATAAATTTTCTTTTCTGTAAGCTGATCCAGATTACTGGTAGCTTCATCAAAAATAACTACCTCCGTATCGCTAAGCAGAGCTCTTGCTATGGCAATACGCTGTTTTTGACCACCTGAAATATTTTGTCCTCCTTCTCCAACAAGTGTATCCAATCCCAACGGCATACTTAAAACTTCCTCTTTTAATGCTACAATGTCTAGTACCTTCCATATTTTCTCATCCGGAGCATCACCTATAATATCAATATTCTTTCTTATACTTGCATTTAAGCACATAGGATTTTGAGTAACTACTGAAAACCATTTATAAATCTGTTCCTTCGACATTGATCTGATATCATAATTATTTATCTCAATACATCCTTGATTAATATCCACGGCACCCAGTATGGCTTTTATCAAGGTTGATTTTCCACTACCCGATAAACCAACAATAGCAATTCTCTCGCCTCGCCTAAGATCAAGAGAAACATTATTCAATGCGTATGCCTGCCCACTATTGTAGCAATATGAAACCGAACTTATTTTTAAATTTTCAAATTTTCCAGGTACAAGAACTCCCGTATGATAATTTTCTCTAAAAATCATTAGTTCCTTATAACGTAAAAGCACTTCTTTAATACTATTGATACTCGGTAACAACAATACAACGGTAGTAAAAGGTGCTGTAAAATATCCCACTAAGGTTGCATAGGCTATAAGTTGTCCTATCGTTAACCCTCCTTGCTTCACACTATAACTTCCAATCACGTAAATCATTAAAGGGAAAATCAAGTTTAAGGTTGAGGAAAAACTATTCATCAAATTACTAATTCGAGTTTTTCCCTTGAATCTTTCTATTAACTTACTATAAGAATTTTGTAAATTTGATTTAACTGCATTATCCATCCCCATACATTTTATTTCCATTATATTCTCCAGAGTATCTATCAGTTCTCCCTGTATTGTACTCTGTGAGTATATATACTCTTTCGTCTTTATGAGATTTTTACCATTTAATAAAATCATTATGGCGATCTGTATAATAGAAACAACTAGAACAAATGCAGTCAAATATGGAGATATACTGGTCATAACAGCTAAACATACCAAGGATGTAATCCCTTGGATTATAATGTTTATAAATCCATTGGTAAGAATGTCGTTCAACTGATTTATACTATTGAAACGGTTCCCTATGTCACCTGCGGAATGCCATTCAAAAAAACTTACATCCAAACGGAAAATTTTATGAATCATATTAGAAATCATTGTTTTAAAAAGTTTCATGTTAATATTCAATAAAATTTTCTGTCTTAGTAAGCTCAATACAAAATGGGCACACATAATCAGAAGAACTAAAAGTGTAATTTTCCATATATGAATTGTAATATGGGCAGAAGATAAACTATCTATTACTTTTTGCACAACCATTGGAACAGCTAATGTAATAAGTTGACACATAAGCATCAACATAATTGCAATCATAAATTGAGAGAATTTTACCTCTATTTTAAATTTGGTTTTTTTTATTTTCTTAATATTTCTACTTGGAATAACGGATACAAGAATATCCTTGTATCCGTTTTTTTAATTCTAAAAAATCGACAACTCTTTTTCCATTTGCTGGATCAAACAGAATATATTTTCCTTTCTTCTTAGTTTTATCAACTACCACATAGTGGGAATCATTACACAAAATGGCTGGAAGATACTCTATTAAGTTTTTTTCTTCATGATTATACTGGTATGCAGCAAATTTAAATCCATACTTTTCTGCTAATTCTTTCATTTGAGCTAAGGTCATACCGTCTCTGCCAATCTGAATCTCTGCCCCTATGTCCACGATATCACTTTTACACCCGTAATAATTAAGAATCATTGTCAGACATGCTATGCCACAATCCATGCTTCCTAGCTGTGAAACATAATGCACTTTTTTTGAAACATCAAGTTCCTCCCTTTGTTAAATATTACTTAGCAATTACGCTCCTAAATCTCCAGAGCCAAAATGCATGGTAATTCTGGGTACAAATCTCTTAATAGAGAGTATCCCATTCCTGAGATTCCTGTCATAAATCCTGGTATCTTATACCCATGCAAATAAGACCTTGCACAATCGTAATTTTCATTTATAATATCCATAGCAATTTGTGTTCTCGCAGACAACATCATATGTCTTACTTCTTCATCATTACATTCTTTGAATATTCAAGTAATATTTCTGTATTCCCCAAATTCCCATGACATAGACAGTCATTATCTGTAAATCCATACATTTTTGTCGCAAATAGTGCACGTTCAATATCACATTGTACTGTTATATAATCACTACTGTCTTTAACCAGGTTATACATCTTACTTCTTGCCAATAAAATCCCTGGTGCCCCATGACACCATGCTGCCATGCATCTATTATCAGAGTTTTCTTCTTTTTTTGCCTCCTCCCGATTGTCTAACCAATTATTATATTTATCAGAATACATGGTATTTTCATATATTAATCCAGAGTGTATTGCCTTTTGATATTCAATATGAAATTGCTCATTATTTAACTTTGTAAGAGCATAAATTATACCTGTAATTCCATGTGACAGCCCAGATAAGCTCTGCCCGTTTCCGCAGCACCACTTACCCTTATTCTGATTTTTTATAAGAATGTTCCCTGCTTCGCACGCCAATTGCAAATATATATCCTTTTGAGCTAAGTGATAAAGATTAAGAAGAACAATAACGGCACCTGCATTACCATAAATCAGATCATTATTTTCATCTGCTTTCAATGCATACTCTAAAATTTTGCAATGTTTTTCTGCATATTCTAAATATTTTTGTTTTCCTGTTATCTTATATAAAACTTCGTATACATATATAACAGAAGCTTCCCCCGCATAAGCACCGCTACTTTCCTTTTCTAAATCCGTGGATCGTTCCAACATATCATCGGTATATTGAAACATCATGGTCTCAAATGCTTTGCAGGCTGCTGACAAATCCACATCAAAATCTGATTGCTGTAGTGCATTATAAAAAAGGGCAATTCCTCCTAATCCTTCATATAAATAAACCCCTAATGGTTGGATATTCCAAGAAGAATTTTCAGAATTTCCAATAGATGTTATTCCTATCCAATTTATATCCTGCCCATCAATCACCATAAAAAGCTTTTTGCTCTAATGTATGTAAAATTTTTAATATGGCATTTTTTTTATATTCCTTTTGTCCATGTTCATTATCGCTTCTACTTATACAAAGTTCATTTATATCTTTTTTAGGTTTCTCAACTTTTACATCATTCAAATCTGTTAAAATTATTTTTATAAATCTAATCTGTTCTTCTCTATCTTTCTTGCCCATAGAACAGATCTTATTTCTAAGATGTTGAATACTAGACTCAGCAAAATAGTTTCTTCACCACTTCCCCTTCTGATCCATTAAAGATCTTCTTTTGAAGTATTGCTATAAAAATATGGAATATCCATATTCAGCATATCCTTTATTTCCAGTTTTGCAATTTCCATATTCCCTTGCATCTGTTCCACATTTTTTAACACTGCACACAAAAATAGTTGCCTATCTTTCGCATCTTGAAGAAAATCCGGATTGTATGATGTGTGCAATAGCATGGAATACCGCTGAGTATCTTGGACTAAATGCCTAACTTCAATATTTTCAAATATCGAAACATAGTTTAATATAAGCTTCTTATTGTCCAAACAAAATGTATATGCGTCAAAAAAACCTTCGCATATCTCATCTATATACTGATTAGGTTCTTTTACCTTTTCCCCCAGTCTCAGTAAATTATTACTAGCTTGAGTAATAGGTCTTTCATATTCATAATGCATATTTGATGTCCCAGCATTTTTTAATCTTGGAATCAGTATTGGATATTGCTCTCCCTCTTGGCCATTAAGAGCACTCATATTTATACCTTTTCCATTTTTAGTGTATTTATAAAAAGGCAGTACTCCAGAATACAACACTGATTCATGTATCTTATCGTAAATTTTTTCTCTACCTGATTTTTTCTTTTTGTCCCTTTTATTATCTAAGACAGTCTCGGCATCTACAACAACCGGATATCCCCCATTAGCAATAAGATTTTCAGTATGTATATCATTGACATTTAATATATAATTGCAAAAAACAAGCACTCCTATCCGATAATAATAATTCCTGACTTCAGCCTCACTGTTACAAGGAAGATTAACTACAAATTCTTCCCATCCATAGTCCCCACAATCTAAAATCAAAAATTGCTTAAAGTCCTTTTTACAATTGGAAGAAATAAACTCCAAAAATGACTGATATGCTTTCTCCACCTTCAGTCCGTGTGGTTTATAAACTATTTTTCTTCCATCTTGAAACTGAATTAAAAAAACACTATTTCCTTTCTTATGTGAATCTGAACCACTCGTTCTTATGTTTTTTACTTCAGTCCAGCCCTTTTTCCCACCAAATTTATCTTCTAAAAGTAAAGTATCCTTTTCCATTCTTTCCTGCAATAATATATAATTATTTGCCAAATTTTCCATTAATTCTATCAGCATTCTTTTAAGACCTGGATATATGGAAAATAATTCTTTTATATACTTATCATTACCAAGAAATCTCTGATTATAGTCTTTATATTCTTCTGCTTCATCATTTCCTCTAAGTTCTCCTTGTTCTTTTGCTAAATACATTTCAAAAATAAGAGTGCTTAAAGAAACATCTAAAATCCTTTCCGCTAAATTTTTCAAAAAACAGTCCTGAACTACTTTAACAATATATCCTTTTCTACTCTTTCTTTCTAAAACCCGTTTCCCATATCCCAGAAACCTGAGAACAAATTGATCAAATAATACTTTTGTTCCTTTTTTAGTCAAATAGGATATAGCCTTCTCATTACACATATCAGAATATTCCTGATTTAACGTTGCAAAGCTAATATATTTATGATTTAACGAATACTCTGAAAATAATATCTGCTCTATAGAAACCCCATAAGCCTTATCTATTAATTCAATAACATCTTTACCTAAAATGTTATTCCAATATTCTAATATTTGAGTATCTTTGATTGGAACATCCTTATAATAATTTCTTTCATAAAAATAGGAATTATTGTCACAATTATTTTTATCCATAATAATCTCCTCCATTACGTAAAAAATTTTGAATTTGCATATGATATCTATGCATAGAAGCCAAACCTATTCATTCAGTAGTCATCATACCTGTGGTTTCATACCACTCTCATAAACTAACAGCAAACAAACATAATTGTTCCCCAGTTACATTCTTTTGTTGATGTACAGAACTGAGAGCCATCGGAAACTCTTGGTTCACCAGCACCTGCGGAAAAATTGTTTAAATCCGCCTCTTTAATTTCCTTCATTACATTTCCTGCCGGATTCATAAAATTTTCTGGTCTTGTCATTGGATTTCTATAATTTTTCTTCATAAGGCACGCTCCTAACTGCTTCTTGCATAGATACCATATGTAAATTCAAAATGTCTATATCTATACGATTTAATTTTTCACAAAATACTGCAGGAATACAGAACCCTTCAGGTTCATCCTAAGATATTTATTTTTTCATTTCTCATTTCCTTAAAAGGTTCTGTTAAGTTCACTTGACTAGCAGTATGTATTTTCTCTTCTCCTTCCTTACAAACATATATTAAAATTGTTTATGATTATGATTACGGACAACATTTCTTTACATTCAATCCACCATTTTTTACCACCCTTTCCGTCTTGTTTGTTTTACCTTTACTTTTCTTTTTGATTTCATATAAACATTCTTTTTGGTTCTGTTTAGCATTTGAAACAATAGTATGGAAACCACCAAAACCCCAATTATAGACATCGCCGCAGGAGGAATTTTATATGTTATTCCATATTCGCTTCCGCATTTAGGATCAACAAGTATCATTGCAGCCTTGATTGGAAACCAATTAAGCATACTTCCTTCCATTGTTGCAAAATATCCGTAGATGAATGCAACGGCAACTCCCAGCAATGATTTTCCTTCTGCAAAAGCACAAACAATAATAATGGGAAGTACTGATATATACACCAATATGTCAGATACAATAATCTGAGCGGCTGACATCAGCATCATATGAATATTCATTCCAGAAAATCCTAAAAAAGCATTAAAACATATTGACAAAAGAGCGTTAAAAATACTAAATACTATAGTTAAAAATAAAAGCAGCCAAAATTTAGCAATAAGTAACTTTTTATATGAAATAGGTACTGTTAAAATAGATTTTAATGTATCATCTGTTGTTTCTCTGGAAATAATGTACACAGCGACTAATGTAATAATAATCGGGAAAAATAATGTACAATTACTAATAATTACCTGCTGTATAAAATACTGAAAATCCCATACTTTATTTGTGCTTGAAGTTGAATAAAAGCAACTCATTAACACAGATAGCGACATCATAACTAATCCAGCTTTTACAACTGAATATCTTTTAATTTTTAATAACTCTGTTGATATAATATTTCCCATTTAAATTACCTCGTCCATTTTTTTATAAAATCTAATCATAAGCATTAAAGATAAGAACAATGTTACTCCTAATACCAAAAATGCATAAAGATCTGACGGAAACATAATATATGCTTCTTTTGACAAATTATCTTTTATTACATGATCTACCAGTTACCGCTTGTCCAGTCCATCGCACATATAACTGGAAATAGATTTAGAAATTTTGCGGTACCTTTCACTGCCATTGTTTCAAATAAACCGATAATTCCCCAATTTAGAATCGAATAAAAAAATGCCAACAATGTAGACACTAAATAGGATTTATTAAAATATACTATTATAACCACAATAGGAAGTGACGCTATCGTTATCACAAGCCCAAATATAATACTAAATCCTAGCTTGTATGCTAAATCATATATAATACCAACCTTCAATATCCATGAAAAGAATATTGTAAATGATACACTCGTCAGGCTAAAAAGAGTTCCATATATAAAAAGTACACAGATCTTTGCAAGGATCATTTTGGTAATTGTCACGGGCACTGTTTTAATATTTTTAAATGTATCATTATCTCGTTCCATAAAGAACAAGATTGTCGCAAGCATTCCTATTAAACAAGGTGCAAGGAATACAAGACATAGCCCTGTGTCATAGTAAAGGATAAATCAAACCTCATTTTCAAATAATGTGTGCTCAGATCACCAGACATCCCGTTCTTAGTTGTCATAACCACAATTAAGGGGAAAAAACATGATAATACAATCAGCATGAGCGTGATTTTCCTTCTTTTCAATTTTGTAAACTCACATCTGACTAAATCAAGCAATTCCTTCCCCTCCTGTCACTTTTTTAAAATAGTCCTCTAAAGTATCTTCACACAAATGAGCGTCCATCACGTCTACTCCTTCTTGAACAAAGGAACGAACTATATCTGGTATTGATATACTGAGATTATACACATTTATATCTTGGTTTCCTGATACCTTAAAATTTGATTCTTTATAATACACTGACAGTATTCTTGCTGCTTGGGCATTATCAGAAACCTTGAAGTGTATATATTTTCCATTTTTCTTCTAATTCCTTCATACTTCCCTCTTCAATGAGTACGCCTTTATCAATGATACCAATATCGTCTGCTAAAACAGCAATTTCTGAAAGTATATGGCTAGAGATCAATATAGTTTTCCCTCTATTTTTAGATAAATCTTCTATAAATGTTCTTATTTCTGCGATTCCTATCGGATCTAAGCCATTAATTGGTTCATCCAAAATTAATATTTCTGGATCATGCATTACCGCTAATGCTATAGCTAATCGCTGTTTCATTCCTAATGAATACTGCGAATATAACTTTTTATCTTTATATGGTAAATTAACAAGTTTTAATGCCTGTTCGATAGCATCAGTTCTTGGGATTCCTCTCAATTTCGCAAAAATTCTAAGATTTTCCGTACCTGTCAAATTAGGGTAAAATCCAGGACTTTCAATCAGTGATCCTATTCGAGGTAATATTTTTTTCTCTTCAAGCCTTATATCTCTATTAAAATACGTATGGAACCTGATGTCGGTTCTATGAGGTTTAGCAGCATTTTCATAGTTGTGGTTTTTCCAGCTCCATTTCTCCCTAAAAGTCCATATATCTTTCCCTTTCTTACATGCATATTTAGATTGGAAACACTTTTCTGTTCTCCATATGTTTTAGTTAAATCACGTGTTTGTATAATGTATTGTGACATTTGGTTTTTCTCCTTTCAGAATCTTCTATGTTTTACAGTATAATATATTTTTCTGACAGGAACCTGACAGAAACCTGACAAGAACCTTGTAATTTATTTAATACGAAAAAGATGATACTCGAACGTATCATCTTTTTGTTACCTTTGTATAACTGAAAATTCAATACAAAATACTGTTCCTTTACCCGGTTCACTAAATGCACTAATTGTCCCACCCATTTTCTCTAGCAATAATTTTGAAATATTTAATCCCAGTCCATTCCCTTTTCCGGATCTTCCTTTATTACACCGGTATAATCTTTCAAAAATATAATTCAAATCTTCCTTTGCTATCCCTATCCCATCATCACCTATCTCGAGTCTAAATTTACCATTCCCCTCTGATGCTGTTATTGATATGTTTGCTGCTTTGCTATGAGTAAAAATATTCTGCACAATATTATTTATAGCCCTCATATAACAATCCTCATCAATCTCAACAATTATAGCTTTCTCAGGAATTTCTATATTATATCCTATTCGATGTTCTTCTATTATAGGGATCCAATCCAAAAAAATCCTTCTGGTTTCTTCAGTAATGTCAACTGCTTTTATTTCCAACTGTTCCTCATCTGAATTAATCCTAAACCACTCGAATAACACTTCGATATATTTTTTTAAGTCATACGCCTTTTCTTTCGCTAGTCTTAGATATTGTTCCTCTTTATCTGACTTACCAGTTTTAAATCTAGAGCGTCCAAATACCCTATTAAGGTTGTCATGGGTGTTCTGACATCATGTGATAAACTTGTCATGAGTTGCTTATTTGCTTCCAACTCTATGTTACTCTCTTCGATCCTTTTTTCATATTTATACAATATAGAATTTACTCTAAATCCAACTTGATCTATCCTATTATTTTTTTTCAATAGAAACTTTTGTTTGCTTTGACCTTTCTCTATTTCTAAAAGTATTTGATTGAACTCTTTTAGTCTTCTATTAATTTTAAACACATAAAGTGTCAATCCCAAATTATAAAATAAAAGTATGACTAGCACCACATAAAATAATTTCATTTATCTCATAACTCCTTATTGAATCTATATCCAAGACCTCTTACAGTCTGAATATACGAATTTTCTGCTGTTCGCTCTATTTTCTTTCTCAATCTGCTAATAACTGCCATTATGTTATCATCATCATATACATACTCTTCGTTCCAAACATTTTCGTATATTTGTTTCTTCGTGAGAATTTTTCCTTGATTTTTTGCAAGATATATAAGTACATCATATTCTTTTGCAGATAATTTAAGCTCTTCACCAGACAATTCTACTATGCCACTTTCTAAGTCAATTCTTAAATCGCCATATTTCAAAATTGCTTTACTAGCCATATTATTTAAACGTGTGTAACGTCTTATTAGAGATAATACTCTTGCAAAAAACTCTTCCATTTCAAAAGGTTTTGTCAAATAATCATCAGCTCCCGCCCGCAACCCTTTTACTTTTGAGGTGCTGTCATCTTTCGCTGTAAGCATTAGTATTGGTACATTACTCATGTCTCGTATTCTTTCTAAAACTTCAAAACCACTGATTCCTGGCATCATCACATCCAATACAACTAATTGATATTCCTTATCTTTTACTGATTTTATCCCATCAAAACCGTTGCATGAAATATCTGCACAAATATTTTCTTGCAAAAGACTCTCTTGCAAGAGTGTACATAAATCCCTATCATCATCAATAATTATAATATCTTTTCTCATCTCAAGCCTCCAGTAATATGTATATCTCTTCAAATTGATTGCAACAATTATATTGGTAATTATTTTATCACTATATTAACCGTTTGTATCTTACAATATTCTTGTAATTCATATATCGAACCATTTTGGCTAACTCTTTATATATCAAATTTTTATTTCTTCATCTCAACTTGACAAACCTCTACAATTAAAAAAATTCACCCATACTAGAATAATCTGACAACGATTCCAGGTAGGGGAACATATTCGTAAGCGATGAATAATCACCCGGTCACGACTTCCTGGGAACCTTAAATATTCAGGTTCCCACGTTCTTCAGGTCTTACTTTTTCGATATCTATGATCCCGGTACATCTTTCTTTTATAAAGTCACTCCATGGCAGCAGCTGTTTTATGCCTGCGGGCTCATTTTTATAGTCCGGCATATACAGCAGCAAGGTGTAGAGATAATGATAGATGTTCAGGTTATTGGCTTTCGCTGTTTCTATGAGACTCAATACAATGGCACTTGCCGTTGCTCCATCAGCAGTATCATGAAACAGAAAGTTTTTACGCCCCGTCACATAGGTTTTTGCCCGACGTTCCGCTGCATTATTAGAGATCTCGCATCTTCCATCCAGTAGATAATTCATAAGGGTCTCTTTATGATTAAAGGCATAGTTTACCGCTTTTTCAAGCTTACTCCCGCCAGCAGGCTCCAGGGTTTCCAACCATGTCCAGAATTCATTCCAGATGGCAGGTTCTGTTTCCTGGCGTTTCTGTTTTCGTTCCTCCTGTGGAAGTTCTTTGTAGAGACGTTCCATATAGAAAAGACGGTTACAGAATGCAACTCCTTTTTCGGCAGGGAGCAGGAAACTGTCTTCTGCAGTTCCCTGCGGAGGTTCTGCAAGTTCCTGTTCAGAATTAATGTCCAGAAGTTTCAGCTTTTTCTGACGTGCTTTTGGGACTGCTTCAAAGAACTTACGCCTGCAGTGGGCAAGACAGCAGACCAGGACAACATCTTCGATCCTGCCGTATGCACTATACCCATCACACTGGAGCATCCCAGTGAAACCATGGAGAAATTCTATCGGATAATCCCCGCTCCGTCCGGGTCTGTAATCATACAGGATGATCGGTGGTTTTCCATCAGTCCCGCTCAGGTAGATCCACATATAGGATTTTGAAGTGGCAGTTTTTCCCTCTTCATGAAGCACCTGACAGGTACCTCGTCTGCATGGAGGATCTCTCTTGCCAGCAGTTCCTGATGCATTACTTCATAGACTGGAGAGAGATATTCCAATGAACAGTAATTGTACCAACGCGCTGCAGTTTCTCTTGGGACAGGCACCCCTTTTTCCATCCAGTCTTTTGACTGACGGTAAAAGGAAGGTGCAGAAAGCTTTTCTGGTACATGACCATTGCCACCATATCCGGCGATGCGGGACTATGGGCAAGAAGCGGTGTCGGTGTTTTTGCCTCTACGATCGTTGTTTCATCCTCCTGCCGACATACAGGACACATAAGGGTTTCCTGCATGTAATGGACCCTTACCACTTTTGCCGGAGTGATACGCAGTTCTTCCCGGACAAACTTATACCCCAGGTGTTCCATCGGGGAACCACAGTCCGGACAGATCCTTTCTTCCGGGGGAACATCGCAGGAGATCTCTTTTATGGGAAGGGCCTCATACAGATCTGCACGAACAGACTTTTTTCTTCTGGTCCGTGTATGTTCTTTTACAACGGTCACCGTTTCTTCCTCCTGGATTCCTTCCTCCTGATCAGGACGCCTGGTCTTTTCGCTGGATGTTCCAAAGATCTTCCTTTTCAGTTCATCTATCGTCTCGTTCAGGTTCGCAATAGTGCTGCGGAGCTCTTTTATGGTAGCTCTGAGATCCACAATGGTCTGTTCCTGTTCTTTATTCGTGTTTAATAAAAGCTGGATCATATCTTCTGTATCATGAGGCATGGCATTTCCGTCCTTTGTTTTCTTATCCTATTATAAAAGAAGTACGGGGATATGGCAAACAGACGGGACAGATGGTACTGTCAATCTGACGGTACCTCAGTTGTGGATATCTTCCTAAAAAATGAAAGATATGCA
>ENA-OQIC01000708-OQIC01000708.1-human-gut-metagenome-genome-assembly--contig:-NODE-708-length-13855-cov-1.585956_pt1 | contig 13855 bp, 21 predicted proteins | sample MGYA00242572_ERZ504736 | MGnify/ENA primary metagenome ERZ504736 (study PRJEB26092, sample SAMD00036201) | human gut metagenome | host: Homo sapiens | study: EMG produced TPA metagenomics assembly of... | reverse complement strand
CCATTGCCAGGGCGGTGGATATGTCGGCCAAGGTGCTGATTCTGGATGAACCCACATCCTCCCTGGACGACGGTGAGGTGGAGAAGCTGTTTGTGCTGATGAGACAGCTTAAGGACAAGGGAATCGGAATCATCTTTGTCACCCATTTCCTGGAACAGGTATATGCTGTCTGCGACAGGATTACGGTTCTTAGAAACGGAACCCTGGTGGGAGAATTCAAGGTGGAGGAGCTGCGAGGGTACAGCTGGTGGCCAAATGATGGGTAAGGATTTCGACGATCTGGCAGCCATCAAGAAGGAGGGCGTGTCCACGGTCAAGGAAGATGTAATCATAAGCGCCAGGGGGCTGGGCCACAAGGGAACCATCAAACCCTTCAGCCTGGATATACATAAAGGCGAGGTCATCGGCCTTACAGGACTTCTGGGATCCGGACGTTCCGAGCTGGTCCGCGCCATATACGGCGCCGATAAGCCGGACAGCGGCGAGCTGGCCGTAAGGGGAAGAAGTTAAAGGTCAACGCTCCCATTGACGCCATGATGGAAGGCATGGCCTATCTGCCTGAGAACCGCAAGGAGGAGGGGATCATCGCGGATCTGTCTGTGCGCGAAAATATTATCATTGCCCTCCAAGCCAAGAAAGGCATGTTCAGGCTCATGAGCAGGAAGGAACAGGAGGAATTCACGGATAAATACATTGATATTCTTCAAATCAAGACAGCCGACAGGGAGACTCCTATCAAACAGCTCTCCGGCGGCAACCAGCAGAAGGTAATTCTGGGACGCTGGCTCCTGACCAATCCTGATTTTCTGATTCTGGATGAGCCTACAAGGGGAATTGATATCGGTACCAAGACAGAGATCCAGAAGCTGGTGCTGAAGCTTGCGGAGGACGGCATGTCCGTGGTGTTTATATCCTCTGAAATCGAGGAGATGCTCCGCACCTGCAGCCGTATGGCGGTCATGCGCGACGGCGGGAAGGTGGGAGAGCTTAAGGAAGACGAGCTGAGCCAGGATTCCATCATGAAGGCAATTGCAGGAGGAGGGGAAGAATGATGGGGAAACTTAAAAAGTTGACAGGTTACAGGCTTTTTCTTCCGTTATCCTGTCTTATCATAGTACTGTTAATCAACCTGATTACCACGCCCACGTTTTTTAAGATTACCATTAATAACGGCGTCCTCTACGGATATATCATCGACGTCATCAACCGTGCCAGCGAGTTGGTGGTGCTGGCCGTGGGCATGACCCTGGTGGTATCTGCCTCGGCGGGAACCGATATTTCCGTGGGCGCCGTCATGGCAGTGTCCGCGGCTGTGTGTACCAGGGTCCTGGCGGGCGGCGAGGTGTCGGTCAATGAGTATGCCAATCCTTACATCCTGCCGTGCTGGCAGCCCTGGCCGTGGCGGTGGTGTGCGGCGGCTTTAACGGCTTTCTGGTTGCAAAGCTTAAGATACAGCCCATGGTGGCGACCCTGATTCTGTTTACAGCGGGCAGGGGTATATCCCAGCTGGTGACAAACGGACAGATTACATACATCCGTGTGGACGGATATAAGCTGCTGGGCAACAACATACCGGGAATTCCCATTCCCACCCCTATCTTTGTAGCTGTAATCGTGGTGGCGCTCACCTATATTCTGTTAAATAAGACGGCCATGGGCATGTACATCCAGTCTGTGGGCATCAATGAGAGGGCATCCCGGCTGGTGGGCCTTAAATCCGTGAAAATCATCTGGATGGCCTACGCGTTCTGCGGGCTGTGCGCGGGAATCGCGGGACTGGTGGCATCCTCCCGTATCTATTCCGCGGATGCCAACAACATCGGCCTCAACATGGAGCTGGAGCTATCGCGGCAGTGGCTTTAGGCGGCAACTCCCTGGCGGAGGCCGGTTCTCGCTGTTGGGCTCCGTAATCGGCGCCTATACCATCCAGGCCCTGACCACCACCCTCTATGCCATGAGCGTGCCTGCGGACCAGATTCCTGTATATAAGGCCATTGTGGTTATACTGATTGTGGCTGTGCAGTCAGAGGAACTTAAGAAATTCAGGAAACGTCTGGCCTCCAGACATTCATCCAAGAACGTGGAAGGAGGAGTGGCATAATGAAAAACAGAAGTGAAAAGAAAAGACTGGACGGCAACTCCTTCCTGCTGGCTGTGACCATCATATTATTCTTTGTGATGTATATAGCAGGTATCATCATGTTTGGCGGCAGAGGATTTGCAAAGGTACAGAACTTCCTCAACCTGTTCATATCCAACGCGGGCCTGATTGTGGTGGCAACCGGCATGACCATTGTCATGATTACAGGCGGTATCGACATTTCCGTTGGTTCTGTGGTGGCCATGGTGTGCATGATGCTGGCCTGGATGATGGAGAGGGGAAATATCGGTGCGTTTCCGGCCATCCTTATCGTGCTGGTAACGGGATGTATATTCGGCCTGGTACAGGGCTTTCTGGTGGCCTACCTTAAGATACAGCCTTTATCGTGACCCTGGCGGGCATGTTCTTTGCAAGAGGCATGACTCCATTATCAGCCAGGAGATGATCAGCATCACAAATAAGACATTTACCGGCATTGCCACATTCAAGATGTACCTGCCCTTTGGCGGTTACCTGAATAAAAAGGGAGTCATGATTTATCCTTACGTATACCCCAGTGTTATCATCGCCCTGGTGGTTCTGGCCATTGTGTTTGTAGTGCTTAAGTATACCAAGTTCGGCCGTTCCATTTACGCCATTGGCGGAAATGAGCAGTCTGCCCTGCTGCTGGGTCTGAATGTGAGAAGAATCAAGCTCCAGGCTTATGTGCTGGATGGATTCCTGGCTGGACTGGGCGGCCTTCTGTTCTGTATGAACACATGCTCCGGTTTCGTGGAGCAGGCCAAGGGATTTGAGATGGACGCCATCGCATCCTCGGTCATCGGCGGAACTCTTCTGACAGGCGGTGTGGGAAATGTAATCGGAAGCCTTTTCGGAGTATTGATTAAGGGTACCATTGAATCCTTCATAACCTTCCAGGGCACCCTTTCCTCCTGGTGGGTGAGAATTACCATTGCGGCCCTTCTCTGTTTCTTCATCGTGCTTCAGAGCCTGATCGCGTCCCTGAAGAGAAAGAACAAGTAACAGGAAACAGCGGTGCCCTGCCGCCAGGCAAAAGTAAACAAAAAACGGTTAAAAATTTAACGGAACATTGAGCCAGCAAGCAGGCCGTCGGCTTGCTGGCTTTTTTGCGTCCGGGAAACAGGATTCGGAACTATTGACATGGTGAAACGAGTCGCTTTTAGATGAAAATGAAAAAATGACGTTAAAGTTGTATGTACAAGAATAAAATATATAAAAAAAGTTCTAAATACCTATTGACAAAACGTGTAACAAAAATGTATAGTGTATTTAAAGAAAAACGCAAGAAATATTGGCGAAACTCACAATGAAGATGAAGTAAAACCTACAAAAATGCAAAATAATTCAAATGAGCCAGGGGGGATGGGACAAGGGTTAGCTGAATTAACGAAAGTACAAGCTTGTGAACATGTACACAAGTTGTATGTATAAATTAAACCATGGGAGGTAACATATGAAACGAAAAATTTTAAGCATGATACTGGGGACGGCAATCGCAGCTTCACTGTTAACAGGATGCGGCGGCTCACAGGAGGCAGCAGCTACCACAGCGGCAGCGGCAGCAGACACAACCGCAGCAGCGGCTGATTCCAGCGCAGCGGCAGACGCAGCTACCGAGGCAGCCAAGGCAGCAACCGGGGAAGGCAAGAAGGTAGGCGTTGCCATGCCTACACAGTCATCCGAGCGCTGGATTAACGACGGTGCCAACATGAAGAAGCAGCTGGAAGCACTTGGATATGAAGTAGACCTTCAGTATGCAGAAGATGATGTGCAGATGCAGGTTTCACAGATTGAGAACATGATTGCATCCGGTGTTAACTGTCTGGTAATCGCATCCATCGACTCCTCCGCACTTGTAAACGTAGAGGAGCAGGCTAAGAACGCAGGCATCCCCATCATTGCTTATGACCGTCTTCTGATGGATACCGACGCAGTTTCCTACTATGCAACCTTTGACAACAAGGGAGTTGGTACTGCAATCGGCAACTACATAAAGGAAGCAAAGGACCTGGACGCAGCCAAGGCAGCCGGCGAGTCCTACACCATCGAGTTCTTCATGGGCTCACCTGATGACAACAACGCACTGTTCCTGTACAACGGACTGATGGAAGTTCTTCAGCCATACCTGGATGACGGAACACTGGTCTGCAAGTCCGGACGTACCTCCTTCGAGGATACATGTATCCTGAGATGGTCCCAGGAAACAGCACAGCAGAACTGCGAGAACTACCTGACCGGTTTCTATGCTGACGAGAAGTTAGACATCTGCGCAAGCGCATTTGACGGTTTCGCATACGGCTGTAAGGCTGCTCTGGAAGGCGCCGGCTACAAGGTTGGCGAGGACTGGCCGCTGATTACAGGACAGGATGCTGAGCTGATGGCAGTTAAGAACATCATCTCCGGTTACCAGACAGCAACCATTTACAAAGATACACGTCTCCTGGCTGAGAAGTGCGTAACCATGGTACAGGCTGTTCTGGAAGGCGCAGAGCCGGAAATCAACGACACCGAACAGTACAATAACGGCAAGGTTGTGGTTCCTGCTTACCTGTGCACACCGGTAGCAGTAGACAAGGACAACTATAAGGAAATTATCGTAGACGGCGGCTACTATACAGAGGAGCAGCTGGCACAGTAAGATGATTCGGGCGGCGGCATAGGTTCCGCGCCCGATTGCGCTTTTTACAGAGTATCTTTCAAGAAAAGGAGTTGAAAAGATGTCCGAACATATTTTGGAGATGAACCACATCACGAAGGAATTCTCGGGCGTAAAGGCCTTGGACGATGTCAATATCAAGGTGAAACGCGGAGAAATCCATGCGCTGTGCGGTGAGAACGGGGCTGGAAAGTCCACCCTGATGAATGTGCTGTCCGGCGTTTATCCTTTGGTTCATACAGCGGGGATATCGTGTATAACGGCAATGTGTGTCAGTTCCACAGCATCAAGCAGTCTGAGGCAAAGGGCATTGTTATCATCCACCAGGAGCTGGCCTTAAGCCCGTACATGTCGGTGGCTGAGAACGTATTTCTGGGAAACGAGCAGAAGGCAGCCAAGGGTATCATTGACTGGACCCTTACCCATAAGAAGGCCCAGGAAATGCTTGAAAAGGTTGGACTGGGAGGCGAGAACCTGAACGCGCCCATCAGCAGCCTGGGCGTGGGAAAACAGCAGCTGATAGAGATTGCCAAGGCCATGGCTAAAAAGGTGGAGCTGCTGATTCTGGATGAGCCCACAGCCGCGCTCAACGACGAAGAGAGCCGCCGGCTTCTGGACATCATGCTGGACCTTAAATCCCATGGAATCACCTGTATTATTATCTCCCATAAGCTGAACGAAATCAGTTACGTGGCAGATTCCATTACGGTTATCCGGGATGGAAAGACCATTGAGACCCTGGAGAAGGGCAAGGATGATTTTACGGAAGACCGCATCATCAAAGGTATGGTGGGACGCGAGCTGACCAACCGTTACCCGGAACGGCGCTGTGAAATTGGTGATACGATTTTCGAGATAAAGGACTGGAATGTGTACCATCCCGACGACACCCAGAGACAAATCATCAAGGATGTTTCCCTTCATGTGCGCAAAGGCGAGGTAGTGGGCCTGGCAGGACTTATGGGCGCGGGACGGACCGAGCTGGCCATGAGTATATTCGGCAGGTCCTACGGACAGAAAATCAGCGGCACCATTAAGATAAACGGCAGGGAAGTACATATAAAGGACGTAAAGGACGCCATCAACAACAAGCTGGCATACGTGTCCGAGGACAGGAAGAACTATGGACTTGTGCTTATCAAGGATATCAAGTGGAACATGACCCTGTCCGCCATGAGGAATTTCTTTTCCAAGAACGGCGTTCTCAATGAAAATGATGAGATTCTGGCTGCGGAGGATTACAAGAAGAAAATTAACATCAAGTCTAATTCCATTAACCAGACCGTTGGCTCCTTATCGGGCGGCAACCAGCAGAAGGTGGTTCTCGCCAAGTGGATGCTGACACAGCCGGATGTGCTGATTCTTGATGAGCCTACCAGGGGTATCGACGTAGGCGCCAAGTATGAGATTTACTGCGTCATCAATGAACTGGCCAAGTCAGGCAAGGCGGTAATCGTCATCTCCTCTGAGATGCAGGAGGTAATCGGTACCTGTGACCGTGTATACGTCATCAACGAAGGACGGATTGCAGGAGAGCTGACCAAGGAAGAGGTAACCCAGGAACGAATCATGAAATGTATTATGGCGGATAATGGAAAGGAAGCGTAGAGATGGATAAGAAGAAAACAGTTAATATTGATATGAAGCAGTATGGCATGGTACTTGCTTTAATCGCGGTGTTCTTGATTTTCGCAGTCATGACCGGCGGAAAGAATATGTCGCCGGCCAACATCAACAACCTGATCATGCAGAACGGATATGTGGTTATCCTGGCAGTTGGTATGCTGTTATGCTGTCTGACAGGAAACATTGACCTGGGCGTCGGCTCTATCGTGGCCCTGTGCGGCGCAACCGTAGGTATCCTGATGATTGACTGCCACACCAATATGTGGGTCGCCATCCTGGCTGCCCTGGCAGTAGGCGTCCTGGCCGGTATGTTCGTGGGGCTGTTCGTATCCAAACTGAGCATTCCGCTTTATCGTGACCCTGGCAACCATGCTTATGGGACGCGGACTTACATACACCCTGTTAAAGGCCCAGACAAAGGGACCCCTTCCCACCAGCTATACTTACATCGGCGCAGGCTTCCTGCCAACCATGAAAATTCCCTTTGGAAACGGCACCCTGGACGTGGTTTCCATTATTGTGGCAGGCATTGCCACGGTACTGGTGATCATGGCAGAGCTTAAGAGCATTAACACCAAGAAGAAATATGGTTTCCCCATCAACCCATTGTGGCAGATTATTATAAAGGAAGCGTCATACTGATGATTGTATGGTTCTTCTTCTACAAGCTGTCACGCTACAACGGCATACCGTTTGTACTGGTAATCATGGGCGTTCTGGTTGGCCTGTATCATTTCATCACCAGCAAGACCGTTGCCGGACGCCAGATATACGCCCTGGGCGGCAACGCCAAGGCGGCAAAGCTTTCCGGTATCAATACTGAGAAAGTGTTCTTCTGGGTATATACCAACATGGGTATCTTAAGTGCCATTGCAGGTATCGTGCTTTCCGCACGTAATGCCTCCGCAACCCCCAAGGCCGGCGACGGTTTTGAGATGGATGCCATTGCCTCCTGTTACATCGGCGGCGCGGCTACCAGCGGCGGTATCGGAACCATCATAGGAGCTGTGTAGGTGCTTTTATCATGGGTATCCTGAACAATGGTATGTCCCTCTACGGATGGTCCACCGACATCCAGAAAATCGTAAAAGGCGCTGTACTTTTAGGTGCGGTTACGGTAGACTTGTTATCAAAGAGGAAAAAAGGATAGGTTTTGATTATGGGTACACAGGAGCTGAAATATAAAGCAGTCTATAACTGGGTGTTGGACAACATTAACAGCGGGGCTTTGAAGGTGGGCGAGAAGCTGCCTTCGGAGAATGAACTCAGCGAGCGTTTCGGGCTGAGCCGCCAGACGGTGCGCCATGCCGTGGATATTCTGGAGCAGCAGAAGCTGGTCCTGAGGGTGCGGGGAAGCGGTACTTATGTGGGCGGCAACGGCAAGACGGAGCGCCAGGAACGGTACATGAACATCGCTGTAATCAGTACCTATGTGGACAGCTATATTTTCCCTCCTGTGGTGCGGGGAATCGAGAGGGTTCTCTCCAAAAAAGGTTACACCACCCAGATTGCCTTTACCGGCAACCGGGTCAGCAGGGAACAGGACATATTGAATAATCTTATCGACAAAGACATCATAGACGGACTGATTGTGGAGCCGGCCAAAAGCGCTCTCCCCAATCCAAACCTGCATTACTACCAGGAGCTTAAGGAACGGGGAATCCCGATTCTGTTCTTCAACAGCCGGTATCCGGAACTGGAGCTGCCCTGCGTGTCCATGAACGACGAGCAGGTGGCAAGAAGGCCGTGGAATATCTGATTAAGAACGGCCACCAAAACATCGGAGGCGTGTTCAAAAGCGACGACGGACAGGGGCATTGAGGTACAAAGGGTTCCTGTCAGGCATGCTGGAGGCGGGAATCAAGGTTAAGGATGCCAATGTGGTATGGCTGGACACGGAAGATTTCCTTGACCTGGACCAGTGGTCGGATTACCTGTTCCACAGGCTGGAGGGCTGTACGGGAGTGGTGTGCTACAACGATGAGGTGGCGTATGTGCTGTCAGGCCTCTGCGAGAAGCGGGGCATTGCCATACCGGACCAGCTGTCCATTGTCAGCGTTGATAATTCGGACCTGGCAACCCTGGCCAGCGTAAAGCTTACATCCTTCCCCCACCCCATGGAGGCCCTGGGCAGGAAAGCTGCAGAGAACATGATAAGTATGATTGAGAATCCCTACTTTGACGGTAACTATCTGTTTGACTCGGATATTATTGAACGGGATTCCGTAAAGGTCCTGGAACGACCGCGTAGGGAGGGAATGTAATGGGTGCGAAAAAGGAGGCAAAAAGAGAAGAAAGTGCCGCGAAACCGACTCAGATAACTGTAATGCTGCGTCTGGTGGCGGGAGGCTATCTGGTATACCTGGCCTTTGGCCTGCTGCAGGAGTATTTAAAACCTGCCGGGGGAGGCAAGATGGTACAGCTGGGCTGTGGGGTTCTTTTTGGCGTCATAGGTGCATTTCTGGCCGGCTGGTCCCTTAAGAAATTCATAAAAGGCGAATATATTAAGTATGGCGAGATTCCGGATGATGAGGAAGAAGAACAGACAGAAGATTGACAGACAGCGATGCGCCAACCGGCCGGCAGCGGCCTGAGGGGCTGACAATTAAGGAGGATGAGAGATATGATAGCAGTAAAGAATTATAAGTTCTGGTTCTGTACAGGTTCACAGGATCTCTATGGAGATGAGTGCCTGGCACATGTGGCGGAGCATTCGGGAATCATTGTGGACAGTCTTAATAAATCAGGCATCCTGCCCTATGAGGTGGTGTGGAAACCCACACTGATTACCAATGAGCTGATCCGCAGGACGTTTAACGAGGCAAATGCGGATGAGGAGTGTGCAGGCGTCATCACTGGATGCATACATTTTCACCGGCCAAGTCCTGGATTTTGGGACTGCAGGAATACAGAAAGCCCCTGATGCATTTTCATACACAGTTTAACCAGGAGATTCCCTATGATACCATTGACATGGATTTCATGAATGAGAACCAGTCCGCTCACGGAGACAGGGAATACGGCCACATGGTGACACGCATGGGCATAGAGAGAAAGGTCATTGTGGGCCACTGGAGCGATGAGAAGGTGGTGGGCCGCATAGCCGCATGGATGCGCACTGCTGTGGGCATCATGGAGAGCAGCCATGTCAGGGTGGCAAGGTTTGCGGACAACATGAGGAATGTGGCTGTCACCGAAGGCGACAAGGTGGAGGCCCAGATGAAGTTTGGCTGGGAAGTGGACGCTTACCCGGTCAATGAGCTGGCCGAGTATGTAAAGGCTGTGCCAAAGGGAGATATCACAGCCCTGGTGGACGAGTATTACAGCAAGTACACCATCTGCCGGAAGGCAGGGATCCGGAGGAATTTAAGCGCCATGTGGCGGTACAGGCCCAGATTGAGGCCGGCCTTGAGAAGTTCCTTTTAGAGAAGGATTACCACGCCATCGTTACCCACTTTGGGGATTTGGGCGAGCTGCAGCAGCTTCCCGGTCTGGCTATCCAGCGTCTCATGGAAAAGGGATACGGATTCGGCGCAGAGGGCGACTGGAAGACGGCTGCCATGGTCAGGCTGATGAAGATTATGACCCAGGGCATGAAGGACGCCAAGGGAACCTCTTTCATGGAAGATTATACATACAACTTAGTGCCTGGCAAGGAGGGAATCCTGGAAGCCACATGCTGGAGGTATGCCCCACCATTGCAGACGGGGAATCAGCATCAAGGCCTGCCCGCTGTCCATGGGTGACAGGGAGGACCCGGCCAGACTTGTATTCACATCCAAGACAGGCCATGGTATCGCCACATCTTTAGTGGATCTGGGTACAAGGTTCCGCCTGATTATCAACGATGTGGAGTGCAAAAAAACAGAAAAGCCAATGCCTAAGCTTCCTGTGGCAACCGCGTTCTGGACGCCGGAGCCAAACCTGGCAACCGGGGCAGAAAGCTGGATTCTGGCAGGCGGCGCCCACCATACGGCGTTCTCCTATGACCTGACGGCCGAGCAGATGGGAGACTGGCTGATGCCATGGGTATTGAGACAGTCTATATTGACAAGGACACAAGCATCCGCGCTCTTAAGAACGAGCTTCGCTGGAATGCGGCAGCTTACAGGTAGGCATGAGGCAGAATGCTTTGCGTCCGGAAGCTGCGGCGGTTTGAGGCGGCCTGCGGATTAGGAACAGGATATATGGGGCGGACCCTGGGAGCATATTTTTATGTGCCCTCAGGCCCGCTCCTTAATGAGTAAGTGGAGGGGCAATTCATGAGTTTAGATATAAATAAGATAAAAGAACAGATTGAGCATGGAAATACTTCCCTGGGCATAGAGCTGGGCTCCACCAGGATTAAGGCAGTCCTTATCGGTGAGGACCACACACCCATTGCCTCCGGCAGTCATGATTGGGAAAACAGGTATGTGGATCACATCTGGACCTATACCCTGGAGGATATCTGGACCGGCATCCGGGACTGCTACGGCAAAATGGCTGAGGATGTGAAGGAAACCTACGGCATCACCCTGACCACCATTGGTTCCATTGGATTTTCGGCCATGATGCACGGTTATATGGCGTTTAATAAAGAAGGTGAACTTCTGGTGCCCTTCCGCACCTGGAGAAATACCATCACAGGCCCTGCCGCCGGGAAGCTGACAGAGGTATTCAGGTACAACATTCCCCAGAGATGGAGCATTGCTCATTTGTACCAGGCCATTCTCAATAAGGAAGAGCATGTGAAGGATATCGACTACCTCATTACGCTGGAGGGATATGTGCACTGGAAGCTGACAGGCAGACGTGTCCTGGGTATCGGTGATGTGGCGGGCATGTTCCCGGTGGATATCCATGCCAGGGATTTTGACCAGAAGCGTGTGGAGCAGTTTGACCAACTGGTGGCAGGGAGAATTTCCCGTGGAAGCTGCGGGACATCCTGCCGAAGGCCCTGGTGGCGGGAGAGGACGCAGGCGTCCTGACGGAAGAAGGCGCAAAGCTTCTTGACGCGTCCGGAAACCTGAAAGCAGGCATTCCCATGTGTCCGCCTGAGGCGACGCGGGCACCGGCATGGCGGCCACCAACAGCGTGGCTGTCCGCACCGGCAATGTGTCTGCCGGCACCAGCGTGTTTGCCATGGTGGTGCTGGAGAAGGAGCTGGAACACGTATATCCGGAGATTGACCTGGTGACCACGCCGGCAGGCGATATGGTAGCCATGGTGCACTGCAATAACTGCACATCGGACCTGAACGCATGGGTGAACCTGTTTAAGGAGTTCTCAGAGGCCATGGGCATGAAGGCGGACATGAACCAGCTCTTTGGAACCCTTTACAGCAAGGCTCTGGAGGGAGATTCCGACTGCGGCGGCCTGCTGGCGTACAACTATTTCTCAGGGGAGCACATCACCCACTTTGAGGAAGGCCGTCCCCTGTTTGTGCGCACACCGGACAGCCGGTTTAACCTGGCGAATTTCATGAGAGTACACCTGTACACCTCCCTGGGCGCTCTTAAGACAGGTATGGATATCCTGCTTAAGAAGGAGCATGTGAAGGTGGACAGCATTCTGGGCCACGGCGGACTCTTTAAGACAAAGGGCGTGGGCCAGAGAATCCTGCAGGAGCCATGAACGCGCCGGTGTCTGTCATGGAGACAGCCGGGGAAGGCGGCGCCTGGGGCATTGCGCTGCTGGCCTCTTACATGCGGTGCAGGGGAGAAGGCGAGACCCTGGACGCTTACCTGGCCCACAAGGTTTTTGCCGGGGACAAGGGAACCAGAATGGAGCCTGTGAAGGAGGATGTGGAAGGATTCGAGGCATTCATGAAGCGGTATGCAGAGGGGCTTGCCATTGAGAAGGCTGCTGTGAGCATATGAAGGATTGAGCGGCCAGGCTGTGGAGTATAGAAGGATTAACAGGAACGGGAGCGTATACAGACTATGTTAGAAGAACTGAAGCAAAAGGTATATGAAGCCAATATGGAGCTGCCCCGCAGGGGCCTTATCACCTACACCTGGGGAAATGTCAGCGGCATTGACCGGGAAAAGGGACTGTTTGTCATAAAGCCCAGCGGGGTGGATTACGATGTGTTAAAGCCATCTGATATGGTGGTTATGGATCTGGAGGGCAATAAGGTGGAGGGGAGATGAACCCTTCCTCTGACACCGCCACACATGTGGAGCTGTACAATGGGTTTAAGGAGATTGGCGGTATTGTCCATACCCATTCCCCACACGCAACGGCATGGGCACAGGCGGGCAGGGCTCTTCCCTGCTACGGCACCACCCATGCGGACTATTTTTACGGTGAGATTCCCTGCGCCAGGACCTGACGGCAGAGGAAATCGAGGAAGGCTACGAGAAAAATACGGGAAAGGTCATCATTGAGACCTTCCAGGGGAAAAACCCTGTTTACATTCCGGCTGTGCTGTGTAAAAACCATGGCCCCTTTACATGGGGCAGGGACGCGGCTGAGGCTGTCCACAATGCCGTTGTGCTGGAGGAGATTGCCAGGATGAATTTCATGACGGAACTCATCAATCCCCAGGCAGGACCAGCTCCCCAGTGTATGCAGGATAAGCATTTCATGCGCAAGCATGGGCCAAATGCTTATTATGGACAGGGGAAGTAAAAGGGACCGGCTGACGCCTGTCTGTTCCCCGGGCAAATGGATGTGCGATATATAGTAAGAAAGCCCGCAGAGGCGGTCCTTGTGTTATAGGGATTTGTCCTGCGGGTTTTCTTTGATTTTTATTCTGCTTTCTTTGGTTTTTATTCGGTCTGTTAAATGATGCGTACCATGGTACAATGTTGGTATGTTTTTATAATGAGGAGTCCGTTGGCAGGCTTTTTTAGCTTGTTTTGAAGGAGCTGGTGGAAGTGAGAATGTCTGTTGCCGGAGGAGGAGAAAGATGGATTTTTATAAAAGGGTGGGGATTACAGTGAGGCGGTGCCGGAAGGAAAGGTGGCCACCTATGGTCAAATCGCCCTGCTCTGCGGAAAACCGAAAAATGCAAGACAGGTGGGATATGCGCTGAACCGCGGTCTGGCCGGAGAAGTTCCGGCCCACCGCGTAGTCAACAGCCAGGGATATCTGACCGGCGCAGCGTCCTTTGAACACCCGGACCTGCAGAGAATGCTTCTGGAGGAGGAAGAGGTCCTGGTATCGGCGGAGGGACGCGTGGACATGAAACGGGATGGATGGAAGAATACGCTGGAGGACGCCCTCAGGCTGAAGGAGATATTTGAGCGGGAGGGGATATGAATTCCGGAGGATGGATGATATATGGCGGAGAGAAAATATGCGTCGGAGAGAAACCATGTGACGGGGAGAACCATGAGACGGAGAAAAACCATGAGACAGAGAGAAACCATGTGACAGCGTAACGTTGACAATGAAAGAGCAGCAGAGGAGCAGCGGAAAAAACCATGGAACAGCAGTTTGCAGGATGGAGAAAGAAGTTTTTG
>ENA-OQIC01000707-OQIC01000707.1-human-gut-metagenome-genome-assembly--contig:-NODE-707-length-13857-cov-1.684851_pt1 | contig 13857 bp, 15 predicted proteins | sample MGYA00242572_ERZ504736 | MGnify/ENA primary metagenome ERZ504736 (study PRJEB26092, sample SAMD00036201) | human gut metagenome | host: Homo sapiens | study: EMG produced TPA metagenomics assembly of... | reverse complement strand
AGTGTTTGATGTTACTCTGATAGAAAATTCGCAAAGCATGTGGGGTGGTTATACATTACAGTCTGTGAACACTTGGACAGAGAAAAGTACAAATCAGGATAAAGCAGAGGGACAGAAGAATCCTTTAGCATTTCGTGTTTCTGCAAGTTCTACACTGCAGGAAGAGGGATATGATCATAGTACAGCAGCTCTTTTGGACAGAAATCCGGCTACCTGCTGGATAGAGGGAGTGGATGGCGTTGGAATCGGAGAATATCTTTTATTTGACTCAGAAGAAAACAGAGTGTGAGAGGAATTGCTGTTCTTCCAGGTACTTAAGTTCAGAGGATATCTATACAAAAAATGGAAGTCCATTGGAACTGGAAATCAAAGCAGGAGATCGAATCTGGACAAAAAGATTGGAATCGTATGTTCCGAATTTTTCTGCACCAATGGATTCTATGATTTACATTGATTTTGGACAAAGTATTTCTGTTGATTCTTGTATCGTGACGATCAAAGACAGCAGGAGCGGAACAAAGTATGATGATATCTGCATCGCAGAAATGTTTTTATATGGGGAATAAATGGTGTCTAGTTTTCAGCAAAGATGCAGCCGAATGTCTAGAGGACAAAGCGTACAAGGTTGAGGTTTATTTAATGGATGAAATCTATAAGTTTGCCAAACAGAAGAAAAGCTGTATTGTCAAATGTCCTATCTGTTTGTATATAAAGCCAGATATATAGTAAAAAAGCTGGATGTATTATATAATAAGCCCGACAAAAGCAAGAAGTTTGCACAACAGGAGGAACACTATGAGCGAGAATAATCAGAAGATGGCGCCGCATCTGGAAGCAGGAGAAAAGAACGGGGGATTTTGTGGTCCGTTAACAGGTGTAAAAGCGGTGGAAAAGGGAGAGGAAGGTCATATCGTCTGGCTCACATTTGAGGAAAATATTAAGGGAAAACTTATTTTTCTGGAAGAAACTATTTTCCGCTATGATGTAGATCCGAGCGGAGCATTTGAGAGTTATGCGGCTCCGAGAGAGAAGGAGCATACAGCAAAGATTCAGCAGTGTCCGGACGAGTCAGATTTTTATACAAAACCGGAAGTAGAAATCTACGAGGAAAATCAGACGATCAATCTCTGCTGTGGAAAGACAAAAGTAAGTTTTGATAAAGCAACGGCAAAGATGAAAATTTCTGTCAGCGGCAAGACCGTTCTTGAGGAAGCCAAAGGTCTCACGATCGGTGAGGAGACAGTTCAGACACTTGTCAGAGGAGAAAAAGAAAATTTCTACGGTGGTGGTACACAGAATGGACGGTTTGTACATACTGGAAAGACTATTCAGATTGTCAATGAAAGCGCATGGATGGACGGAGGTGTTGCATCACCGAATCCGTTTTATTTTACGACGGAAGGCTATGGGGTTCTGAGAAATACATTTGCCGATGGAAGTTATGACTTTGGAGAAAGTGAGACTGCGGTTGTGCGCGCTGCGCATAAAGAAGCGAAGTTTAGTGCTTACTATTTTCTGTCTGATGGAGAAAATGGAAGCCGGATTACGCAGGAAATCTTAAAAGCCTACTATCATGTAACTGGAAATCCGCTACTTTTGCCGGAATATGGATTTTACGAAGGACATCTAAATTGTTATAATCGCGATGCGTGGTCTGACGAAGGTGGAGAGAAGGAATGGAACATTAAAGGAATCGCCGAAAGCACCGCCGCAGGGATGACAAAATATGAAAGTGGTATGGCGACCGGATATCGTTTGTCAGAAGGACAACATTCAGAATCCTTAAATGGAGAAGGACCAAAAGTGGCAGCAGAGCATTACCCTGAAAATGTAGATGCGCCATATGAATATTCAGCGAGAGCTGTATTGGATCAGTACGTCAGATACGATATGCCGCTTGGATATTTCCTCCCAAATGATGGATATGGTGGGGGATATGGACAGAATGGCTATTATGTACAAGGGGGAGTCAATGAGGATGGAAGCAGTTCTCCAGAACGAATCGCAGCGGTAGATGCCAATGTAGAAAATCTTGCGAAGTTCAGAGAGTATGCAAACAGCAAAGGGGTTGCAGCCGGACTTTGGACAGAGAGTAATCTGGTACCGGACTCAGACAATCAGACATATTGGCACCTGCTTCGGGATTTCCGGAAGGAAGTATCTGTCGGAGGGGCGACCACATTGAAGACCGATGTTGCATGGGTAGGACCGGGATACTCTTTCCAGTTAAATGGAGTGAAGACGGCCTATGACATTATCACGACAGCAGAGCAGTTTCGCCCGAATATTATCTCTTTGGACGGATGGGCAGGTTCACAGCGTTTTAACAGTGTGTGGAGCGGTGACCAGACCGGAGGAAACTGGGAATATATCCGTTTCCATATCCCGACTTATATCGGAAGCTCTCTGAGCGGAAATCCAAATATTGGTAGTGATATGGATGGAATCTTCGGAGGAAAGGCACTGATTGCTGCGCGTGACTATCAGTGGAAATCGTTCACACCTCAGATGTTAAATATGGACGGATGGGGCACTTACATGAAAGCACCGTACACATTTGGGGATCCGTATACGGGGATTAACCGAATGTATATGAAAATCAAGTCACAGTTGATGCCATATATTTATACGACAGCTGTCTCTGCGTCAAATATGGATACGGGAAATGATGACACGGGACTTCCGATCGTGCGTGCAATGTTTTTGGAATATCCGGAAGATGCGTATGCATACAGCAGAAATATGCAGTACCAGTTTTTGCTTGGAGCAAATATTTTAGTTGCGCCAGTTTATAAAAATACAGCTGCAGATGAAGAGGGAAATGATGTGAGAAACCACATTTACCTTCCGGATCCAGACGAAGTGTGGATTGATTATCTGACCGGAGAAAAATATCTGGGCGGACAAGTGCTTAATAATTTTGCGGCGCCGCTTTGGAAACTGCCGGTGTTTGTAAAAAATGGAACGATTCTTCCAATGTATGAGGCAAACAATACGCCGGATGCCATTGACCGGACAAAGCGGATGATAGAATTCTGGCCGGATGGAGACAGCTTTATACAACTTACGAGGATGATGGAAAATATATCCATAATCAGACGGAGGAGGATGAGAAATACGGAACCATTGACCATGTTTCGTATGGAAGTCATGTTTCAACGACCTATACTTCCAGTGTGAAGGAAGGAAAGGCGATTCTGACAGCAGAATGCTCCGAAGGTACTTATGAAGGATATGAGGAAAAGCGTAGCAGCACATTTATCGTACATTTGTCAAACCGTCCGGAGGCAGTAACAGCATGGAATGGAGAAGAAAAGTTGCATCTGACAGAAGCAGAAAATCTGGAAATCTTTGAGCAAAGTGAGCCAAAGAAAGGAGAGGGGATTTTCTTCTATGACGAACATCCAATGATCCGTACCTACGCTTCTGAGGAAGAAAAGATTTTACGCGCAATGGTAGAAAAGGTTCAGGCAGAGCCGAAGCTGTATGTAAACTCGCAACAGTGGACAGCCAGAAAGAAAAACAGATCGTAGAGATTCTGGGATTTGAAAATACCGTTTGCCGGATGGCGGAAAAAGAAAATGGTGCTCTTTCTGTACCGCAGCTGACGGCAGCAGAAGAAGCGAAAACTTCTACAAGCATCGGATTATGCTGGACAGAAAGCAAAGGAGCATCTGAATATGAGATGCTCGTGGATGGAAATCTTTATGCCATGGGAGATGCACTTTCTTATATCCATGATGATCTCGACTATCATTCTGAGCATACTTATTGCGTGCGGGCGAGAAATGCGGAAGGGTATTCTGCATGGAGTGAGCAGCTTGTGACCAGTTCTCTGCTGGATCCGTGGAGAAATGAGATTGGTGCACTTGGAACGATTTCATGGACCGGAGGAGATGAGGCAGGAGCACTGAAGTATGCGACAGACCACAGCTTCCGTGGATTATTCTTCGCAGTGGGGGATGTTGTCGGTGACAAGACTCCGTTCATCTATGATTTTGGTGCAGCTTACGAACTGGATAAATTTGAGTATTATCCACGCGACAGTTATGGAAGTGGTACCGTAGAGCGTATGAATGTCTACTCCAGTTTAGATGGAAAACATTGGAAACTGGAATGGGATGGAACAAAAGAGGAAGAGTGGGTATATAACACGGATCTGGAAGTAGAAGAAAATGCAAAGACAGTTCCGCTCACCGGAGTCAGTGCACGTTATCTGAAACTTCAGATTATGAAATCGCGGCGCAATTACTTTGCATCCCATGAACTTCCGGTATACAAAAAGATGGATCCAAGCCATTTGCAGTCGGAAGTACTAATAAGAATGAGACGGTTTCAGAGGGTGATTATACCAATATGAAAAATTACCTTGGAACTTCTGTCAAGGATGGTTCCAACTTTGTGGATCAAATCCAGAAGCGAAGTGGAGATATCAATATGAACGGCATCTATGATGTTTATGATTATGCATTTACAATGTTCCAACTCGATGGAGGCACAAAACAGAGCGGAGAAGTATCCGGGCAGGCAACACTTTGTGCAGAAAAATCATGTATCAGAGCCGGTGAGACAGTGCCTTTACGGTACTTGCAGAAGATGCGAAACATGTCAATGCATTTGGAGCTGTCATCGATTATGATCCTTCACATCTGGAATTTGTATCAGCTGTCGGAACGAAGGCGGTAGGAGCGATGGAAAATCTGACGGTCAATAAGGTATACAGTGATGGAACCGCTTATGTCAATCTTGCATTTGCAAATCGCGGAGATCAGCCGCTGTATAGTGGAAGTGATGAACTTGCAGTCATTACAATGAAGGCACGCACAGATCTCTGCCCGGCAGAAGAGATGAATGTAGATAAACTTCTTTTGATCGGTCCGGCATATGATGTGGCAGGAGAAAATGACACAGACGAGAAAAAGGATATTGAAGGGCAGAAAGAATCAGAAGAAAAATAAAGAGAAAAAGCAAAATAGAAGAAAATTTGTCTAAGAGAAATCAGAGAATGACAATAGCTTTGCAATAGAAAAAGACACTCCAGGAAATGCCAAGGGGTGTCTTTTTCCTATAGGGAACTGCTTACGGAGCTCTGGAAGTTTGTATGGAAAATAGGAAACAGAATGTTCGATTTGGAAAAAATGCTTCTTGACAACAAAAAATGTATTTGATAAAGTTACAGTTAAATAATGTAATGAAAAAAGTTACAATTTGTACAGATATCCACAGGAAAATTTTGCACAGACAAAAAAGGAAACGGATCTCTGTCAAAAAATGTAAAAAGAAAATAAGGAAAGAGGTGGTTTTATGGGATTTTCGCTGGACATCAGCATTCCGGTATTGACAGTATTTTTACAGGGGGTGTTTAGTTTCTTTTCTCCTTGTGTTCTGCCGCTGATTCCGCTGTATATGGGGTATCTGTCAGGCGGAACGGGTGAGATTGGGGAGGATGGAAAGGTTCACTATGAGAGACGAAAAGTGATGATCCATACGGTTTGTTTTGTGGTAGGAGTTAGCTTTGCATTTTCATTCTGGGACTTGGCGCATCTGCACTTGGGAGCTTTTTGCAGAAAAATCAGATGTTGTTTGCAAGAATCGGTGGAATTTTAGTGATTGCATTTGGTTTCTATCAGCTTGGTGTCTTTGGTCCGAGCAGATACTTGGAAAAGAGCGCAGACTGCCATTTCATCTTGATGTGCTTGCAATGTCCCCGCTGACCGCGCTGCTGATGGGATTTACGTTTAGTTTTGCGTGGACCCCGTGTGTAGGTCCGGCGTTGACGAGTGTGCTTTTGATGGCGGCATCCGCCGGGACAAAGTGGATGGGGTTTGCATTGATCGGCGTATATACACTTGGATTTGTGCTCCCATTTCTTGTACTGGGGCTGTTTACGACAAGCTTCTGGAGCTGTTAAAAAGCATATGAATGTTGTAAAATATACGGTAAAAGTAGGCGGGATACTGATGGTTTTGATGGGACTCTTCATGTTTACAGGGAAGATGAATGCAGTCACCGGATACTTATCAAAAGTTTCCATAGCAGGGAATGAAACAGAAAATGCAAAAAAACAGAAAAATCAGTCAGCAGCCCAACAGAAAAATACCGGGCAGGATAATACTTCCGGGGAGAAGGAAACAAGTGCCGGAGAAAGCAAACAGGAAGAAAAGAAGGAAAACGATCAACGAGAGACCGTTCCTTCCATCGACTTTACACTACAAGATCAGTATGGGAATACGCATACATTATCAGAATATAAAGGAAAGACCGTTTTTTGAATTTCTGGGCGACTTGGTGTGGACCATGCCGGAATGAGATGCCGGAGATCCAGAAGCTGCATGAAGAATATGAAGCACAAGAAGACAGTGATGTGGTGATTCTGGGAATTGCAGCACCGGATCTTGGAGGGGAAGCTTCTGAGGAAGAGATCAAGGCGTTTTTGGAAGAAAATGGATACACGTATCCAGTTGTGATGGATACGACCGGGGAGATTTTCTCAAGTTATGGAATCAGTGCATTTCCGACAACTTTTATGATTGATAAGGATGGGAATGTATATGGATATGTCAGTGGTCAGTTAAGTGAAGATGTGATGCGAAATATTATTGAACAGACACAGAAGCAGGGGGAACACAAAAATGACAAGTGAATTTGCGATCGCGGTCCATGCACTTGTGTTTCTGGAACATAAGGGAATCGTGATCTCCAGTGAAGAGTTGGCAAAGAATGTGTGCACCAACCCGGCTCGGATCCGGAAGGTGATGGCAAAATTGAAAAGGGCTGATTTGATCCGTACAAAAGAAGGGACGGAGGGAGGATATCTCTTCTTTCGGGAAGCAGAAGAAGTGACACTTGCCATGGTAGCGGAGGCGCTTCAGATTTCTTTTGTGTCGACTTCGTGGCGGAGCGGGTCTCCCGAGAAAAAGTGTTGTGTGGCATCGGGGATGGCAGATGTGATGGCGGGGATTTATGGGGATTTAAATGCATGCTGTAAAGATCTGCTAAAACAGAGAACAATCGCAGATGTGAAGCGGGAACTTTTCATTTGCAAAAGAAAAAGGAACATTTTGGAAGAGAAGGATGGAGGAAAGAATGATGGGAGAAAAGTTAAAGAAACTTGCGGCATATTATAAGCCGTACAAAGGATTGTTTTTCAGTGATATGTTTTTTGCAATTCTGGGAGCGGCAGTCACATTGATTCTGCCGTTGATCGTCCGTTATATTACAAATGAGGTCGTATATTTCCCGGCAGAGGATGTGTTGCATACGATTACGTGGATCGGTGTCCTGATGTTTGGACTCGTTATTTTGGAATTTGGCTGTAATTATTTTATCGGATATTATGGACATTTGATGGGTGCAAAGATGGAAGCGGATATGCGGAGGGATATTTTTGGACATTACCAGAAATTGACCTTTGCGTTCTATGATAATCAGAAGGTTGGAGGACTGTTGTCTCGTATTACGAGCGATTTGTTTGATATCACAGAGCTTTTGCATCACGGACCGGAAGATATCGTGATTTCTATTATCAAGCTCGTTGGATCTTTTGCAATCTTATTTAGTATCAATGCGAAGCTGACACTTGTCGCGTTTGCATTTATTCCGGTCATGATTCTGTATGCGGGATATTATAACCGGAAGATGAAGCGGGCGTTTAAGAGAAATCGAGAGAAAATTGCAGATATTAACAGCCAGATTGAGGACAGCCTTTCCGGGATCCGTGTTGTGAAATCGTTTGCAAATGAAAAGATTGAGATGAAGAAGTTTCAGGATGGAAATGACCGCTTTGTTGCAGCAAAGAAGATCAGCTACCGCTATATGGGAGCATACAATTCTGGGCTTGGCGCTTTGACAACACTTGTTACGGTTGTTGTTTTGATCGCCGGAGTGCGGTTTATGGCAGCGGGAACAGTGGCGGTGACTGACCTGATCACATTTCTTTTGTATATCAATAATTTTACAGAACCGGTGAAGAAACTTGTCAACTTCACAGAGCAGTTCCAGAATGGATATTCAGGTTTTGAGAGATTTCTTGAAATCTTGTCGATCGCACCGGATATCAAGGACAAAGAAGATGCAGTCAGTGTGGAGCATCTGGAAGGAAAGATTGAGTTTGAAAATGTATCTTTTCATTATGAGGACAGTACGGAAAATGTACTGGATCACATCAATCTGGATGTGGAGGCAGGAGATTATATGGCATTAGTCGGTCCATCCGGTGTCGGAAAGATACAATCTGCAGCCTGATCCCACGTTTTTATGAGGTGTCAGAGGGTGCTATCCGGATTGATGGCATTGATATCCGGGATATGAAGTTAGATGACCTGAGAAATAATATTGGAATTGTGCAGCAGGATGTTTACCTGTTTGCAGGGACGATTATGGAAAATATCCGTTATGGAAAGCCGGATGCGACAGATGAGGAAGTGGTTATGGCAGCGAGAAATGCAAATGCCCATGAATTTATCATGAGTTTTCCGGAAGGATATGATACAGATATCGGTCAGCGCGGTGTGAAACTCTCCGGAGGACAAAAGCAGCGTCTGTCTATTGCACGGGTATTCTTAAAGAATCCGCCGATTCTGATTTTTGATGAGGCTACATCAGCGCTGGATAATGAGAGTGAGAAAGTTGTGCAGCAGTCCTTAGAACGTCTGGCAAAGAACCGTACGACATTTGTGATCGCGCACAGACTCTCTACGATTCGAAATGCAAAGCGGATTCTTGTGCTGACTGAGAATGGCATCGAGGAAGAAGGAACTCACGAGCAGCTGCTCGAGAAGACGGCGTGTATGCGACCTTTATCAGATGCAGTTCCGAAAAGGGATCGAGTGCTAGAAATAGATACACTGCCTGAAAAAACGCTTTTAAAGAAGTACGAAGAAGGCAATGGCAGCAGGAAAACAGAGAAAAGCAAAATTTGAGAAGAGGTAGAATAAAATGATAACGATAGACTTTCGAAGACCGACTTTGGAGGATAAGGAACTTTTGACATCTTACTTTAGAAAGTATCCATCGCGAAGCTGTGAGCGCACGTTTGTTAACGTGTACCTGTGGGCGAAGTTTTATCAGGTAGGCTATGCGATGGTAGAAAATACGGTTGTCTTTCGGTCAAAGGAAATGGATTGTCCTTTGCCTATCCGGTGGGAGATCCAAAGGATGTCAAGCGGACGATCGAAGTGTTGATGGAGTACAGCAGGGAACAGGGGTATCCGTTTACGATGTACTGTGTCACAGAAGAGAACTTTGCACAGCTGGAAGAGTGGTATCCGGGACAGTTTCAAATCGAATACGACAGAGACAGTGCAGATTATGTCTACGAGTCTGAGAAACTGGCGACACTTTCTGGCAAAAAGCTTCACGGTAAGCGAAATCATATCAATAAATTCAAACAAGTAAATGAAGATTGGTCGTATGAAAAGATTACAAAAGAAAATATCGAAGAGTGCTTTCAGATGGCACTGCAATGGCGGATTGAAAATGGATGTGAGGCAGATGAAGAGAAAAATGCAGAGATGTGTGTAACACTCAATTCTCTGCGGCTCTATGAAGAACTGGAGCTGACCGGGGGGCTTCTGAGAGTGAATGGAAAGGTTGCTGCATTTACCCTTGGAGAGGAAGTCAGTGACGATACATTTGTAGTCCATATTGAAAAAGCATTTGCAGAGATCCAAGGTGCTTATCCGATGATCAATCAGCAGTTTGTGGAACACGAGTGTATGAAATATAAATACATTAACCGTGAGGAAGACACTGGGGCAGAGGGACTTCGCAAAGCAAAACTGTCGTACCGCCCGGTATTTCTTGTGGAAAAAGGAACTGTGACAAAGAGGGAGGCAACAGTATGATCGCAGAGAAGATGAAAGGGATGGTGGCCAATAGTTCTGCCATCCGCGCGATGTTTGAGGAAGGCAACCGTCTTGCAAAGCTGTACGGGAGAGAAAATGTATTTGACTTCAGTCTCGGCAATCCAAATGTGGAAGCACCGGAGGCGGTAAAGGAAGCACTTATTTCCATTGTAAAGGAAGAGGCACCGCTGGAACTTCATGGCTATACGAATAGCAATGCAGGATATGAAGAGGTACGCCAGGCAGTGGCAGAGTCATTGAATGAGCGATTTCAGACGGAGTTTTCTGCAGAAATATTCTCATGACAGTCGGTGCAGCGGGAGGCTTGAATGTGATTTTAAAGACGCTTATCAACCCGCAGGAGGAAGTGATTGTTTTTGCACCGTATTTCGGTGAGTATAGAAGTTACACATCCAATGTGGATGGTGTACTTGTGGAGATCTCACCGGACACAGAAACTTTCCAGCCAAAGCTTACTGAATTTGCAGAGAAAATTACTCCGAAGACGAAGGCGGTTATCGTGAATACGCCGAACAATCCGACCGGTGTTGTGTATTCGGAGAAGACAATCCGGGAAATGGCACGAATTTTGGAGGAGAAGCAAAAAGAATATGGGACTGAGATCTATTTGATTTCCGATGAACCCTACCGGGAACTTGCTTTTGATGGAGTGGAAGTACCGTATCTGACAAAATATTATAAAAATACGATTGTGGCATATTCTTATAGTAAGTCTCTGTCCCTTCCGGGAGAGCGGATTGGGTATCTTGTGATTCCTTCAGAAGTGGCAGACAGTTGTGATGTGATTGCGGCAGCGGGTGTGGCAAATCGGATTTTAGGATTTGTCAATGCACCGACGTTGCTTCAGAAGGTGGTTGCTAAATGTATTAGAGAAAAAACAGATCTTACCTATTACAATAGAAACCGGGAAACACTTTATGAAGGGCTGAGACAGTGTGGATTCAGCTGTATAAAGTCGCAGGGAGCTTTCTATCTGTTTGTGAAATCTCCAATCGAAGATGAAAAAGCGTTCTGTGAGGCGGCAAAGAGATACAATATCCTTCTTGTGCCAGGAAGTTCTTTTGGGTGTCCAGGTTATGTGCGGATTGCTTACTGCGTGGCATATGAGACAATTATTGGTGCGCTGCCGAGATTTCAGGAACTTGCAAAGCAGTATTTTCAGAGATAAGCCTAGAGAAGCACGCGAAAGTCCGTAAAAGAAATAAAATTTTGTAAATCAAAAGAAGAAAGATTGAAAAAAGAGAGGATTTATGCTAAATTTTTTAGCAGAGTGCATGGAAAGGAGATTAATGTATGCTGAAACAAATATTGCAGGGAATGGTTGTCGGAATTGCGAATATCATTCCGGGAGTCAGCGGTGGAACAATGATGGTCGCTATGGGACTGTATGACAAGCTGATTCATTCAATTACCCACTTGAAGAGCGAGTTTAAACAAAGTATGAAGCTTCTGATCCCAATTTTTGCTGGGGCAGGAATTGCAATTGTCGTATTGTCGAAATTGTTTGAATTCTTACTTGATACATATCCAATCCCGACGAACTTTGCGTTTTGCGGTCTGATCATTGGAAGTCTTCCATTTATTGTAAAGAAGGTGAAAGGACATTCAGTCACAATCGGGAAAATAATTCCATTTCTTGTCTTTTTTGCAATCGTGATTCTGATGGCGATGCTTGGAGAGACCGGAGGAAAGACAGCGGATGTCACATTTGGGCTTGTCAATGTAATTAAGTTATTCTTTGTAGGGGTTGTTGCGGCGGCAACGATGGTTGTGCCGGGAGTCAGTGGTTCGATGATGCTGATGCTGCTTGGATATTATGATGTAATTTTAAAGACGATTAATTTATTTGTAGATTCACTTGTGAAATTCGATATGGCAGGACTGATGCAGGGAGTTGGTGTACTTGCGCCGTTTGGAGTTGGTGTGCTGATCGGAATCGGTGTGATTGCAAAATTGATTGAATTCATTTTTTCAAAAGCAGAGATTCATGCTTATTATGGAATTATCGGTCTGATCGTCGCATCACCGATTGCGATTCTGATGAAGACGAATTGGTCAGGTGTTTCCGTATTTACGATCGGAGCCGGAGTAATCACATTCGGACTTGGATGCTGATTGCCAATAAGCTCGGAGGAGAATAAAAAAGTAAAGAGAGGTCATGCAGAACCGCATGCAATTTTCAGATAGCAGGAAAGTGGAAAGAAACGTATCTGCTGGAGGGGAATGATTGCGAGGATGCAGGCCTTCTTTTTTTGGAATCGAAGGCAAAAAAGATGCAAGAAAATAATGTTAGGAACCTTGCAAATTAAATTTTATAGTGTTATAATAAGAAAGTAAGGTATCTAACAATTGAAGTTGAGATACCTTGTTTTTACGAAAATTAGGAAACAGGAGGAATGTGAAGTGATAAAAGAACTTCAAAATGTATCAGAGAGTATAAGCAGCTTCGATCAAAGCACCGATTTATGTATCACTGGAAGTAGTTATGGAATGTATCATTCCGTTCATCATCGCCCAGCTTGTGAATGAAATTAAGGCTGGATGCAGTTTTTCCGTGATTGCAACATATGGATCGATCCTGCTTGTGATGGCAGCAGTTTCGCTGGTATTTGGTGTGATGGCAGGGACAGCGGCAGCGACCGGCTCCTGCGGATTTGCCAAAAACTTAAGAAAAGATATGTTCTACAAAATTCAGACGTATTCGTTTAAGAATATCGATCGGTTTTCTACCTCTCTTAGTGATCGAGACTTACGACAGATCGTGATGAATGTGCAGATGGCGTATATGATGATTATCCGAATTGCAATTGATGTCCGCTGATGTTGATTTTTCCTTTACAATGGCATTTATTATGGGAGGAAAGATGGCATGGATCTTTGTGATTCTTGTTCCGGTACTTGGTGTGGGACTGGCGCTGATCATCCGTCTGACGATGCCGCTGTTTCGGAAAGTCTTTAAGAAATATGATCGCCTGAACAATTCTATTCAGGAGAATGTAAAGGGAATCCGTGTTGTGAAATCTTATGTCCGTGAAGAATATGAAAAAGAAAAATTCGGGGCGGCAGCAGATGATATCTGTCAGGATTTTACAAGAGCAGAGAAAATTTTGGCATTCAACAATCCACTGATGCAGTTTTGCATGTATGCAGTAATGATCTTTGTACTTTCTTTCGGGTCTTATGTGATCATCTCATCAAGAGGGCTTGATCTGGATGTAGGACAGTTTTCTGCACTGCTTACATATAGTTTCCAGATTCTGAGCAGTCTGATGATGATTTCTATGGTTTTTGTTATGATCACAATGGCAAGCGAGTCTGCGAAACGTATCGTGGAAGTAATTTCCGAAGAGAGCACGATCAAGAATCCGGAGCATCCAGTTTATGAAGTCAGAGATGGTTCGATCGATTTTGATAAGGTAAATTTCAAATATTCAAAAAATGCAGAGAAGATGGCGCTTGCCAATATCGATCTGCATATCAAATCTGGTGAGACAATCGGTGTCATTGGAGGAACCGGGTCTTCGAAATCCTCTTTGATCCAGTTAATCTCCCGTTTGTATGATGTGACGGAGGGATGTGTTAAAGTCGGTGGCCGCGATGTCAAGGAGTATGATCTGGAGACTTTGAGAAATCAGGTATCTGTTGTATTGCAGAAAAATATTCTATTCTCCGGTACGATTAAGGAAAATCTTCGGTGGGGAAATAAGGAAGCAACGGACGAGGAACTGATCGAGGCATGTAAACTGGCACAGGCAGATGAATTTATCAGACAGTTCCCGGCAGGATATGATACCCATATCGAGCAGGAGGAACGAACGTGTCCGGTGGACAGAAACAGCGTCTCTGTATTGCAAGAGCGCTTCTAAAGAAACCGAAGATTCTGATTCTGGATGATTCGACGAGTGCAGTAGATACGAAGACGGATGCATTGATCCGCCAGTCATTCCGCGAATTCATTCCGGAGACGACAAAGATCATCATTGCTCAGAGA
>ENA-OQIC01000706-OQIC01000706.1-human-gut-metagenome-genome-assembly--contig:-NODE-706-length-13891-cov-1.822508_pt1 | contig 13891 bp, 16 predicted proteins | sample MGYA00242572_ERZ504736 | MGnify/ENA primary metagenome ERZ504736 (study PRJEB26092, sample SAMD00036201) | human gut metagenome | host: Homo sapiens | study: EMG produced TPA metagenomics assembly of... | reverse complement strand
ATGAGGAAAGTATTTTGCGTAAACATGCAAAAAATGAAAAAATTTATTGACAATGCAGCAATGAAAAATTATAATAACTTTAATGCTATAAATTATAAAAGGAGGAGAAAGTTATGAAAAAACGAGGCAAATGGCTTGCACTTGCACTGGTAGCTGCACTCGCAGTGACAACTGTTGGATGTGGAAGTGGCAAGAAAGAATCCAAAGGCGAAAAAGGGGCTTCAGAAGAGATTAAAGATCTTGTGACTTATGAAGTGCCACAGCGTGAGATGGAGAACGTATTTATTTTGAATACGGAGATGGCAGCTGACTTAAACGTACTTTGTAACACAAACGAAGGTTTCCTTGAGACAAATCCAAAAGGACAGTTAGTGGCAGGTATCGCAAAAGAATGGGGTACAGAAGATAATGGTCTTACATGGACATTTAAGATGAGAGACGATGTGAAATGGGTAGACCAGCAGGGAAATGAAAAGGCTGACATGGTTGCAGATGACTTTGTAACAGCTCTTGAGTGGATCCTGAATGCACACAAGAACGATGCTGGTAACAACACATCTATGCCAATCTCAATGATCAAAGGTGCAAAGGAATACCGTGAATATACAAAATCACTCTCAGCAGATGAGGCATTAAAGCTTGACAAATCGAAATTCCTTGAGATGGTAGGAATCGAAACACCAGACGATTACACAGTAGTTTACCACTGTATAGCAGAGACACCATATTTTGATACAGTAGCAGTATCTGCATGTCTGTACCCGATTTCTCAGGGCTTCATCGATGAAGTTGGTGTAGAAAATGTAAAATCTGTAGGAATCGATAAATTATGGTACAACGGACCATACATCTTAACAGAGTTCATCCAGGGTAACACAAAGACTCTGACAAAGAACGAAAGCTACTGGGACAAAGATTGTAAACTTTTCGATACAGTTACAATCAAACTGGTCGAAGACGTAACAGTTGGATACTCTCTCTATGATACAGGAGAAATCGATACAATCGACCTTGCAGAAGCAAACTTAAGAGCAATCTACGAAGATGAGAACAACCAGTATCACGATTATCTGACAGAGAAACGTCCTAATAAATTCTCTTACCAGATGAAATTCAACTATGCAAAGAAGAACGAAGACGGATCTGATGATACAAACTGGAATACAGCGATTGCAAACGAAGCATTCCGTCAGTCTATCTACTACGGACTTGACCTGACAAAAACTTATGAGAGAGCAAACATGATCAATCCACTTAGCTGCGAGAATACAGCTTACACAATGAAAGGTCTTGTATACTTCTCAGATGGTACAGAGTACGTTGACAGAGTAGAAGAATTAATCGAACTTCCAGAGTCTAACGGCAAGACGATGAGAAGACTTGACAAAGAAAAAGCAGAAGAGCTTAAGAAACAGGCAATAGAAGAACTCTCTGCAAAAGGTGTTAAATTCCCGGTTGAGATGGACTACTATATCCCGGCTGGTTCTCAGTTAGCACTTGACTCTGCAACAGTTATTCAGGAAAACTTTGCAGAATGTCTTGGGGATGATTATATAAAATTAAACATCGGAACATATGTATCCAGCTTAACTCAGGAAGTTATCGATCCAAGTCTTCAGTCTGTTGTTATGAATGGATGGGGAGCTGACTACGGTGATGTGCAGAACTTCCTCGGACAGGAGACATACGGAGAAGAGACAGCTTACTATTCAATGAACTACACAAACATCAACGATGCTACAGATCCTGAACTGATCGCTACATGGAAAGAATTTACAGACCTTGTAAACAAAGCGAATGCAATTACAGGAGATCTTGATGAAAGATATGAAGCATATGCACAGGCAGAAGCTTACATGTTAAAACATGCGATGACAATCCCATACAACCTTGATATTTCATGGCAGTTATCAAAGATCAATGATTACTCAGTATCTCATGCAATCTATGGTATGCAGAATGCAAAATATAAAAACTGGGAGACATCCGTAGACGCCTATACTACGGAAGATTACGAGAAATTCGCAGAGGAATTTAATAAATAATGTTTAAGTATACAATCAAGCGACTGTTACAATCTGTTGTGACAGTCCTGATTGTTGTAACGATCGTTTTTCTGTTGATGAGAATGCTTCCGACAGACTATTTCTTTACAGAAGATCAGTTAATGAAGTTTACACCAGAGCAGAAAGAAGAGCAGTTACAGGCAGCAGGACTGTTAGATCCGATGCCGAAACAACTCGTTCGTTATTATGGGCAGCTTCTGAAATTCGATTTTGGCGAATCCAGAAGAATTCAGAACGGTGTTGATGTCGTATCGGTAATTGGCGATAAATTTACAATTTCTATGAAACTTGGATGTACTGCACTTGTGATTTCCCTTTTTGTAGGTATCCTTATCGGTATTATCCAGACATTAAACAAAGACCGGATCTTAGATCATGTAGGAACAGCATACACAATTTTTGTAAATGCGGTTCCAAGCCTTGTGTCATACTCACTTGTGTTGGCATTTGGTTCGAAAGTGCTCGGGCTTCCGTCGCTTTATTCGACACGGAATCCGTCAGAGACAAGTATACTTCCGATCGTATGTCTGTCACTGGCATCTATCGCAAGTTATGCACTCTGGACGAGACGTTATATGGTAGATGAACTGAATAAGGATTACATTAAGCTGGCTCGTGTGAAGGGTACTTCTTCTGCGGGAATTATGATTAAACATGTCTTTAAGAACGCATTTGTACCGCTGGCTCAATATGTTCCGGCGTCATTTCTCTACACGATAGGTGGATCTCTTTTGGTAGAAAGATTCTTCTCTGTACCGGGAATGGGACCACTTCTTACGGATGCAATTGTCCGCTATGACGTAAATGTCGTGCAGACACTTGTAGTCCTTTACGCAGTGCTTGGTACACTGGGTGTATTCCTCGGAGATATTCTTATGATGTTACTTGATCCGAGAATTAAACTTACAGGAAAAGGAGGAACGCGATAATGGGCGAAAATGAGAAAAAAGATGATTTATTTCGGTTCGTGGAATATTCTGCAGAAGAAGCGGAACGTACCGGATATTCAGACTATTCTTATTGGAAATCCGTGTTCCAGAATTTTCTGAAGAAAAAATCAGCAGTTGTGATGGCCATTGTCTTTTTTGCACTTGTAATTTTCTCTTTCATCGCACTGCATATTGGAAAATATGATTATGCTGCATTAAAAACAAATTCGGCTATGGCATTTCAGTCACCGAATGGTGAATATTGGTTCGGAACAGATAACCTCGGACGTGATTACTGGTGTCAGGTATGGTATGCAGCACAGACATCCATTAAGTTGGCGCTGATCGTTGCGCTTGGAGAGTGTGTGCTCGGAGTTATCATTGGCTGTATTTGGGGATATATAAGAAGCCTCGATCGTATTTTGACAGAAGTTTATAATATTATTAATAACGTACCGGTTATCATTTATATGACATTGATTGCGCTTCTTGTTGGGCAGTCCTTTACAATTATGTGTATTTCACTGATTGGATTCGGATGGCTGACCATGGCGAGAAATGTGCGTAACCTTGTTATGATGTATCGTGACAGAGAATACAATCTTGCTTCACGATGCTTAGGTACTCCGATCTGGAGAGTGCTCGTAAAGAACATTCTTCCATATTTGATCAGTATCATTATTCTGAGACTTGCACTGTCGATCCCGTCGACAATTGCACTTGAGTCTACGTTATCTTATTTAGGACTTGGACTTGGAATCGATACACCGTCACTGGGTATTCTGCTTAGAAATGCCCGTAACTATTTCCTCGAACACCCGTATCTGCTGATTTTCCCGGCGGTAATTGTATCTCTTATTACAGTTACATTTTACCTTGTGGGAAATGCGTTCTCTGATGCGGCTGACCCGAGAAATCACGTATAGAACGGAGGACTGCTATGACAAAAGAACCAATCTTGTCTGCGAAAGATGTAGAAATCCAGTTTAGCTTACGTGGCAGAAAACTGACGGCGATTCGCAGATGTTCCTTAGACCTTTATGAAGGAGAAACACTTGCAATTGTAGGAGAGTCAGGATCAGGAAAGTCAGTGTTTACAAAGTCTTTCTTAGGAATGCTTGACTCCAATGGAAGTATTACACACGGATCGATCATGTATGATGGAAAAGATCTGGCGAAATATAAAAAAGAGAAGGACTGGAGAACGATCCGTGGAAAGAAAATTTCTATGGTAATGCAGGATCCGATGACTTCTCTGAATCCATTGAAAAAAGTAGGAAAACAGATTCAGGAAAGTATCGAATTGAATCAGGGAATCAAAGGTGCTGAGGCAAAGAAAATGGCACTGGAGATGCTTGAAAAAGTAGGAATCCCATTTCCGGAGAAGCGATACAATCAGTATCCACATGAATTTTCCGGTGGTATGAGACAGCGTGTTGTCATTGCGATCGCAGCTGCCTGTCATCCGGATATTCTGATCTGTGACGAACCTACGACTGCGCTGGATGTAACAATCCAGGCACAGATTCTGAATCTGATCAGAGATCTTCAGAAAGAACTGAAGATGACAGTTATTTATATTACACACGATCTTGGTGTTGTGGCAAATGTAGCGGACCGTGTTGCGGTAATGTATGCGGGACAGATCGTTGAGTATGGTACAGTCAATGAGATTTTCTATGATGCATGGCATCCGTACACATGGGCATTGTTATCTTCCCTTCCACAGCTAGGAGTGAAAGGGGAACCGTTGCCGACGATTGAAGGTACACCACCGAACTTATTCAATAAGATTCAAGGGGATGCATTTGCACCTCGTAACAAGAAGGCACTTGCAATCGACTTTGAGGAGGAGCCGCCATTCTTTGAGATCACACCAACGCATAAGGCGAAAACGTGTACTTAGATCCGCGTGCACCGAAGATTGAACAGCCGGAGGCAATTAAACGTCTTCGTGCGAGTATGGAAGGAAGAGGGTAAGAATTATGCAAGAAAAAGAAAACTGATTGAGTTGAAAGATCTGCAGATTACCTTCGGAACCGGAAAGAAGAAGTTCGTTGCAGTTGACCATGTGAACTTTGATATTTATAAAGGAGAGACCTTCGCGCTCGTAGGAGAGTCAGGATCAGGAAAGACAACGATCGGACGTGCGATTACGAGAATCAACCCGGTATCTGCCGGAGAGATTTTGTTTAAAGGGCGTCGCATCAGTGGTAAGATTTCCAAAGAACTCGACCTTGAAGTGATCAAAAAATGTCAGATGATCTTCCAGGATCCTCAAGCATCCTTAAATGAACGTGCGAAAGTTGATTATATTATCTCAGAAGGTCTGATTAATCATCACCTTTACAAAGATGAGAAAGACAGATACAATAAAGTGCAGAATGCACTTCGGGAAGTTGGTCTTTTACCGGAATTTGCATCTCGATTCCCACATGAATTCTCAGGTGGACAAAGACAGCGTATCGGTATTGCGCGTGCGTTGATCATGGAACCGGAGTTTGTTGTGGCGGATGAACCGATTTCTGCGCTGGATGTTTCTATCCGTGCACAGGTATTGAACCTTCTGAATGAGTTGAAGAAGACAAAAGGACTGACGTACCTGTTTATCGCACATGACCTGTCTGTTGTAAGATTTATTTCAGACCGTATTGCGGTAATTCATAAGGGACGTATTGTGGAGCTTGCAGAAGCAGAAGAGTTGTTCCTGCACCCGCTTCATCCATATACAAAAGCGCTGCTTTCTGCAGTTCCGATTCCGGATCCGGAGCGTGAGAAGAATAAAGAGCTTATTGTTTATGATCCGTCGATTCATGATTACAGTGTGGATCAGCCGGTTTGGGAAGAAATTCTGCCGGGACATTTTGTCTATGGAAATCAGAAAGAGCTGGAAGGATATCGCAGAGAGATCGAAAAATAAGAAAAATATCACGGCTGAGGCAAAAGCGAAGCTGTTGTCTAAAAGCTGGATAAAAATGATAAAAGTATGTCTTGTCGAGGGGAGAACTTGTTGGGAAAACCTTGACAAGACTTATTTTTTGTGAAAAAGTATAATCTGGACAGAGAAAATGAAGTAATACTTAGGTAAAGGAAGAAAAACTATGATTAAAAAATCCGTATGATATTTCAAAAATATATGATCCGTCCAATGTTATATCAGTGTGTGGCAAAATTTGCTGTAGCGATGGTTCTTTGCCTTCTGTGGGACAAGTTTTTGAATCAAGGGGGATATCGGTCACTTGCAGAGAATGCACTTTTTGTGGCAGGATGTATTTTCCTTATGTTGGCATGGATTCAATATCTTAGGCTGGATGGGGTTCGGATCCATCATTTGTTGGAGGAAAAAGAAGAGAAAAAAAAGAAACATATCACAAAAGATATGGTAGACTTTGTCGATGAGAAGGTGATTCCATTTGGGGAATTGGATGATGACGAACGGATTGTGTGCCGGTTTTTAGGAGATTTGTTGTGTGCGCTTGTCTGTTTGATTCCTTCTCTGATCGCAATAATGGTCTAGGAAAGAAAAAGACATTCCAGCATAGGTGTAAATATAGCATAGAGAAAGAACAGAAAGAATAGAGAAAGATGCCTTGCGACGTATAGAAAACGTTGCGAGGTTTTTTGTTTTTTACAAAAACTTTTTGAAGCAAAAGTAATTGACAAAAGTAGGAGTAGTGGATATAATGCATATATAGTTAATTACTTGAGTGACTAACCGTATAACGAGAGGAGGAAAAGATGAAGCTGAATTTTGATGATGAGAAGCCTGTATTTTTGCAGATTGCAGAAGGGATGGAAGATGGAATCTTGACAGGGGTATTTCAGGAAGAGAGTCAGATTCCTTCTACAACAGAGCTATCTGTGACTTATAAGATCAACCCGGCAACTGCGCTTAAGGGGATCAACTTGCTGGTAGATGCCGGGATCGTGTATAAGAAGAGAGGAGTAGGAATGTTTGTGGCAGAAGGTGCAGTAAGGAAATTAAGACAAAAGAGGAAAGACCAGTTTTATGAAAATTTTGTAAGTCGTCTTGTAGAGGAGGCGAAGAAGCTGGAGATTACAGATGTGGAGATCATTTCGATGATAGAAAGGGGATTTTCAAAATGAGAGGGATAGAGATCAAAGAAGTGTCAAAGGGCTATAAGGACACAAAGGCGCTGGATCATGTCAGTGTACAGTTTGAGGATGGGAAAATATATGCGCTTCTAGGACGAAATGGAGCAGGGAAATCCACCATGCTCAATATTATCAGTAACCGGATTTTTCCGGATCAGGGAGAAGTGCTGGTAGATGGAAAGCCTGCAAGGGAAAATGATCAGGTACAGCAGAACTATGTATCTAATGAGTTGAGCAGACACTTTACCCGGCAGGGATGAAGATCCAGCAGGCATTTCAATGGTCGAAGGAATTTTATCCGAAGTTCGATATGGAGTATGCGATGGAACTTGCAAGGATGTTTGGGCTGAATACGAAGAAAAAAGTGCGGACACTTTCCACCGGGTATAAGTCGATTTTTAAGCTAATTCTTGCGCTTTCTGTCAATGTTCCATATCTGTTTTTAGATGAGCCGGTCCTTGGGCTGGATGCGAATCACAGAGAGATGTTCTATCGGATTCTTCTTGAGAAGTATATAGAAGAACCGTTTACGATCGTAATTTCTACACATCTGATTGAAGAGGTCGCAAGTGTGATCGAACATGTTGTAATCTTAAAAGACGGGAAGATTGTGAAGGATTGTGCGACAGAGGAGTTGCTTGCCGGTGGTTATAGAATTTCCGGAAAGAAGGAAATGGTTGACATATGGAGTCAGGGAGAGGATGTGATCGGCACGGAGATGCTCGGAACGATGAAGACAGCATATGTGATCGGAAGTTCCAAAGAAAAATGGAAGAAAGCACCGGAAGAGCTGGAAGTGGCGAAGTTGGACTTGCAGAAGATGTTTATCCAGATGACAAATCGTTAGAGGGGGATGTATATGAGAACGAAGAAGAGTTTTAAATATCAGTTTCAAGAAGTGTGGCAGTCAATTGGGATGTTATATCTTGTTCAGATTGGAATGCGTCTACTGGCATTGCTGATTGCGAGCAAGATTGGTGGAGAATATGTGACGATGAACGGAATGAATATGATGTCGGCGATGTTTATGCTGATCATCGGAATGTGTAGTTTTACAGAAAGCTTCCAGTTTTTATTGCAGAATGGTGTGAGCAGAAAGCAAGTTCTGGCAGGAAGATGCTTGTCTTCGCAGCCGGTGCCGGGATGTGCGGAGTGGCTGATACCTTGCTTGCTACAGTAGATCAAAAGCTGAACGGATGGGGAAATATCAAATTTGGAGGAGAAATTTTACCCTTGTTTTATCCAGAGTTTTTAGAGCAGGTATCTTCCGTTGTGAGGGCAATCGTCTCGGTAGCACTGCTGTCTGTAGTGTATGCACTTTTTGCAGGGGCAGGGTATATGGTGTCTATCATCTGGTATCGTCTGAATAAAATAGGAAGAATCATATTTGCATTTGGAGTACCGGCAGTTTTATGGCTTGTATATCCCTTGCGGACTATTTTTGTTTGGTGGAAGGAGCATGATCGCCATCATGAATGCGATCATGAAGTTATCCGGCCTCGCCGATGGGAATCCATTCTATGGACTGATATCTGGTGTAATAGGTCTGGTGATTCTGGCAGGTTTCAGTATATTGTTGATCAGAAAAACGGTGGTAAGACGGGAAAATTAATTTTATAGTGGGAGATCGTTCTATATTTCCTCCGGAAATCATGTTATAATGAGATACATGATTTTCGGAGGATTTTTATTTTGGAATCAGGAAGGAACAGATCAGGAGTGAGCAGAAAATCCGGAGAGGAGGAGAGGTATGAGAAAGATTTCTAAGAAAGAACTCAGACATGGAACATGGTTCCGGAAGATGATGGTGGTGACAGTATTTCTATTTATTGCGATGATCGCAGCGGACGCGGCGATGCAGATGGCAGAGTGGGCGCTTTCTGGAGGAAACGGTCTGGCAGCATGGCTGGTAGTGTTTGGAATCTTTGCGGCAGCAGTGGCAGGGTGTAAAGCGTACTGGAAGCCGATGGTGCGATACTGCCGCAGGAAATATCTGACAGTTCCGGTCGTATCGGGATTGCTGGACGGGAAAGAGATCGACCGACTTCTGGATGGAGAAGTCTTTGAGACGGTGGTGGATCTGGACCGGAACTGGGATGTCAAAGAAAGTGCGAACTGGTTTCGTGTGGCGGATTACTATATTTCCAAGCAGCTGACGATGGGAATGCAGCTGGGGAATAATGTAGGAGTAGTGAATACAGGGCGTGAAACCGGAGAACTGTCTTTACTTGGGATCGACGGGACTTTCCTGAAGGTGACTTTGCCGACGATGATCCAAGAAGCGGCGTAGAGCAAATCTATCACTATATCCGCAGCGAGGGGAGTATCCGGACAAACTGGGTATGGAAGATTTTTGATTGTGGAGAGGAGACGCGGCATCCCGTATTGCAGCGCGTATTTGAGGAGGAATGCCGGAAGTTTCCATCGAAAACAGAGGCAGTGCTTGCATTGGGTGCAGATGCCGAGGAGTTGAAAGAGAGGGAAATTGCAGCGCTTTCCTACGAGGAAAAGAAGATGTATACAGGTTTCAGAAAGAAGCGATGAAACTTGTCCGGACTGTGAAGATTGGAAATGCGAAGAAAAATGGATTTGTCGAACAGTACGACCGGGCATATGCATTTGAAATTTACAGCAAGGCGCTGAAAGCATTGATCGTCAAAGAGCCGGGAAAGAAAGAGCGGAAATTTGAAATCGAAGACTGGCCGTTTCTCTATATGACGCAGCGTGTGCCGGAGTGGTATGAGATACTGGATGAACAGGGAAATGTTGTGTTTGGAAAGAAGTAAGAGGTGAATGATGTCGTTACAATTTATTTTGGAAATTCTGGATCCGGGAAATCCAGATATCTGTATGAACAGGTTATTGCAGGAGCATGCGAAAATCCAAATCGGAATTACATTGTGCTTGTGCCGGAGCAGTTTACGATGCAGACACAGAAAGAATTAGTCAGACTGCATCCGCGGCATGGAATCATGAATATTGATGTATTAAGCTTTGGACGGCTGGCGCATCGCATTTTTGAGGAGGTGGGCGGAAACAGGAGAATCGTGCTTGACGATATCGGGAAAAGCTTGCTGCTAAGGAAGGCGGCAGGGGATATGGAAGGAGAATTAAAGGTACTGGGGAGCAATATCCGGCGTCTTGGATACATCAGTGAAGTGAAATCGGTGATCTCAGAATTCACACAGTATGATGTTGGCGCAGAGGAACTGGAGCGTGTAATGGAAAGTGGAGAGATTGGCCCGCAGCTTTACTGGAAGCTTCACGATATCCAGAAACTTCAGGAAAAATTCGGAGAGTATCTGCAGGGAAAATATATTACCGGAGAAGAATTGCTGGATGTCTTTAGTGCTGTCGTGCAGCAGTCAGAGATTTTAAAAGACAGTGTGGTTGTACTTGACGGATTCACCGGATTTACACCGGTACAGAACCGGGTGCTTGGACAGCTTTTAAAAATTTGCCGGAAAGTAACCGTTACTGTGACGATAGATCAGAGGGAGGATCCTTACCAGTTGAAGCATAAGTATCAGTTGTTTACTCTGAGTAAGCAGATGGTTACCGGATTGGTGCACATTGCGGCGGAGGAAAACATTGAGGTAGAGCCTCCTGTGCAGTTGTATGGAAACCGGGGAGAAGTTCCTGTTAGATTCCGGGAAAATCCGCCGCTTGCTTTTTTAGAGCAGAACTTGTTCCGCTATACGAAGCGGGTGTATGACAACAAGCAGGATATGCTGTCGCTTCATGCGGTCAAAAATCCAAAGGAAGAGTCGGTGTTCGTTGTTTCAGAGATTCTCAGGCTGGTGCGGACAAAGGGGTACGCTACCGGGATATGGCTGTGATTGTCAGTGATATGGAAACTTATGCGGAATATATGGAGAGAGCATTTCGGATTTGTGGGGTTCCATTTTTTATGGATCACAAACGAAGTGTGCTGCTCAATTCCTTTGTGGAATACTTGAGAAGTCTTTTGGCGATGATCGACGAAACTTTTCCTATGAGAGTACGTTCCGTTTTCTGAGGACAAATCTGACCGGTTTTACACGGGAAGAGGTGGACGATGTGGAAAACTATGTGGTGGCACTCGGCATTCGTGGATATAAGAAGTGGAAAGAGATGTGGGTAAGGCAAAGTCCGCATGCAGACGCTGAGGACATGCTTCGTTGGAATGCATTCCGGCAGAAATTTATAGAGAAGTTAGAAAGACTCACAGAGGTATTGAAGCGCCGGAAAAAGACGGTGCGGGAAGTGACGGAGGCAATTTATGCATTTCTCGTTCAGGAAGAGATGCAGAAGAAGATCGGCATATATGAAGTGCAGTTTCAGGAGCGGGGACAGTTGGTACTTGCAAAGGAATATGCCCAGATTTACCGGATTGTACTGGAGCTGTTTGACAAGTTTACAGAACTGCTTGGGGAAGAGCAGATTTCTCTCGGGGAATACAGAGAACTTCTCGATGCAGGGCTTCAGGAGCAAAGGTCGGTGTGATTCCTCCGGGAATCGATCAGGTGGTCGTTGGAGATATCGAGCGTACAAGGCTTCAGGATGTGAAAGTTTTATTTTTGGCAGGAGTAAATGACACCTGGCTTCCGGGAAAGCAGGGAGCAGGAGGACTGTTGTCCGAGTATGACCGGGAGAGATTTCAGGAGCAGAAGGTGGCACTGGCACCGGGGGCGAAGGAGCAGGCTTACATTCAGAAATTTTATCTGTATCTGCATCTGACAAAACCATCTGAGTATCTGTATTTGACTTTTTCTAAAATCTCCTCGGAAGGGAAAAGTCTGCGTCCTGCCTATCTGATCGCAGATCTAAAAAGGATGTATCCAGAACTTTTGGTGGAAGAGGAGGAAGACAGGCCATTCTGGGAAAAGGAACTGACACCGGAGACGGCACTTCCGTATCTTGTGGAAGGGCTGCAGGTGCGAAGTGAGACATTTGGAGGAGCATGGAAGGAGCTATATACTTGGTATCGGAAGCACCCTAAGTGGCATGCACAGATGGAGCAATTGCTTGCGGCAAACCATCTGAAACGTCCGCACGATCAGTTATCGGAAGAGGTGGCTAGAAAGCTTTATGGCACGATCTTAGAGAACAGCGTGACAAGATTAGAAAAATTCTCTGCCTGTGCTTATGCGCATTTCCTTACTTATGGGATGAAGTTGGAAGAGCGTGCAGTCTATGGATTAAACCGGTAGATCTTGGGAATATTTTCCACAGTGCGATGGAACAGTTTTCGAAAAAATTAGAAGAGCACCAAGTGACATGGACGACAGTTTCTGAGGAATTGCGGGAACAACTCATCGAGGAAAGTGTGGAGGCAGGTGTCACAAACTATGGAAATGCAGTGTTATATAGTTCTTCCAGAAATGAATATGTGATCACGCGTATGAAACGTCTGCTTAGAAGAACGGTATGGGCGTTGACTAAGCAACTGGAGAAGGGAGATTTTGTGCCGGCGGGATATGAGATCAGCTTTGGGAATTTGGCACATTTGGAGTCGGTTAATTTGTCACTGTCAGAGCATGCACGGATGCGGCTGAGAGGAAAGATTGACCGTGTAGATCTGTATGAGGATGAGGAGCATGTCTATGTCAAAGTCATTGATTATAAAACTGGGGCAAAAGCATTTCAGTTAGGAGAAATGTATCATGGATTGCAGCTACAGTTGATTGTCTATTTGAACGCGGTGATGGAGATGGAAGAGCAGAAATATCCGGAGAAGGAGATTGTTCCGGCAGGAATTTTCTACTATCAGATGAAAGATCCGTTTGTGGAAAAGGAAGTTAGAGAAAATCTTGGGGAGAAGGCAGTTTTGAAAGAATTAAAACCAGATGGCATCGTCAATTCCTCAGAGGAAGTCATCACCCATTTGGATCGTTCTTTTTCGGGGAACTCGGATGTGATCCCGGTTGGAAGAAATAAGGATCAGAGCCTCTCAAAGACGTCAAAAGTGTTGAGCGGAAGAGGATTTAACATTTTGTCAGAATATACAGATCAGATTTTAAATCGGATCGGACAGCGGATTTTAGATGGGGAAGCAGAGATCCTTCCATATGAACTGGGAGGAAAGACTGGGTGTGATTACTGCCCGTATCAGGGAATCTGTGGATTGATAAGAAAATACCGGGGTATGAGTATCGGAAACTTTCCAAATTGAAAGATGTGGAAGCATTGCAGCAAATGGAGCAAGAAGTGAAAGAGTAGATTATGAAAAAGAAAGGGGAGAATCATCGGATGGGAGTATCTTGGACAAAGGAACAAGCGCAGGTCATCCATCTTAGAAACAGAAATATTCTTGTGTCTGCGGCGCAGGCTCAGGAAAGACGGCGGTGCTTGTAGAGCGGATCATCACGAGACTGACAGTAGATGAGCCGCCGATTGATGTAGATCAGATGCTCGTCGTGACATTCACGGAAGCTGCGGCAGCAGAGATGAAAGAACGTATTCGGGATGCGATTGAGAAAAAATTGGAGGAGCAGCCGGAAAATGTCCATTTGCAGCGACAGGCGACACTGATCCACAATGCGCAGGTGACGACAATCCACAGCTTTTGTCTTTCGGTCATCCGGGACTATTTTCATATGATCGATCTGGATCCGGGATTTCGGATTGCGGATGAGGGAGAATTGAAGCTGCTTCGGCAGGATGTGCTGGAAGAAGTTTTGGAGAACTGTTATACAGCCGGTGAGCAATCTTTTTGGATTGCATCGAAAGTTTTGCAGCAGGAAGGGACGACAAGAAGATCGAGGAGATTATTTTGCAGTTGTATGAATTTTCTCGAAG
>ENA-OQIC01000705-OQIC01000705.1-human-gut-metagenome-genome-assembly--contig:-NODE-705-length-13895-cov-2.703733_pt1 | contig 13895 bp, 12 predicted proteins | sample MGYA00242572_ERZ504736 | MGnify/ENA primary metagenome ERZ504736 (study PRJEB26092, sample SAMD00036201) | human gut metagenome | host: Homo sapiens | study: EMG produced TPA metagenomics assembly of... | reverse complement strand
GTCGAAAAACTCCTTGCAGGTATTGTAGGTCGATATATTGTTCTCAATCTCACGTTTCAGGCTGTTCAGGAGTACGGAATAGTGTGTAGCGTCCATTTCAAGTATGAGGCTGATAAGTGCGGTTTCAAAGGTCTGCGTGTCCCCGTACTCTCTGTAAAAACCGGAAATGAACTGTTGCTTCTCAAAAGAGAAACTGCCTCCGGACATTATTTCGGTGTATATCTTGTTGAGTTTCCCGTAGCGGGGTATCATTGATGTTATTCTTTCGTCCATAGTTATATCAGATTAAATTTAGTCATGGCATTGATTTTAATCTCATCCGCTATATCAATATAGGGCTTCATCGCTTTGTAATCGCTGTGTCCCGTCCATTTCATTACTACTTGTACTGGAATCCCAAGCGCCAAAGCATTACAAATAAATGTTCGTCTTCCAGTGTGGGTACTTAACAATGCGTATTTAGGTGTAACTTCGTCTATTCGTTCATTTCCTCTATAATATGTTTCTCGTATTGGTTCATCTATTTCTGCCAGTTGTCCCAGTTCTTTTAAAAATTCGTTCATTCTTTGGTTGCTTACAACTGGCAATGCCTTGTCATTAGGGAACGGCACATCTTTGTACTTTTCGAGTATTGCCTTGCTGTGATCATTTAATTCAATAATAAGACTGTCTGCTGTCTTTATGGTAATAACCTCGATGTGACCGTTTTTAACGTCACTATGTTTCAAATTATACACATCGGAGTGACGTAATCCTGTGAAACAGCAAAATAGCAATACATCCCTTACTCTTTCAAGGTATTTCTTTGTTGGTGGTATTGGGCAGGTTCTTAGTTTATTTATTTCATTTTGGGTGAGGAATATCACTTTTTTTGGTGCACTTTTCATTTTAGGCGTGAATTTATCATAAGCCATGTTTTGGTGATACCCTTTTCGATTACCCCAACGTAAGAACCATTTTACGAACTTGATTTGTTTGGCAATGGAAGTGTTGCGCATGTTTTTTTCTGTACGTAAAAATTCTATATAGTCATTGAAATGTTTTTCCGTCCAACTGTCAAACGTAGTATTAGGGTCAAATGTATAAATGTGTTTTTTGACTGTTGCAAACTTTTTGAGGGTTGAGGAAGACCAGTCATTTTGTTTGCTACATTCTGCTACAAATTCGTTGAAAACTTTCATGAAGTCCAATTCAACCTTTTGCTTTTCCTCATGGCTTTCTTTCTTTTCCCCTTTTGTCTTTAGGTTGAACGCTTCCTTAATTCGTGCAGGGGTGGGTATTACATCTTGCACCTCGAATTCTTTGAACACATTCTGTATTTCGGTGTATTGCCGCAATAGTTCGGCGTTGATTTCGGATGCACTTTGCTTTAGCTTGTTGGTACAACCGTTTCTAACCCGTTGCTTGTCTGTGTCCCATTTTTCTACATCGATTCTATATCCCGTAGTAAATTCGATACGCTGACTGGCAAAGATAACACGCATACGGATTGGCACATTCTTTGTGACTGGAATACCGTCTTTTTTGCGGCTTTCCGGTGCAAAAATGATATTTCTTTTAATATTCATAATTGGGTGTGTTTGAAAATGACACCCAAAAATACACCCGAAAAATGAGATATACAATGATATTAAGAGATATTTAGATTAATGAAAGAAAGAGATAAATAACTGATTATATGATATTTGATGTTCTGTGAGATTTTATAAAAAGGTTCGAGAGACACCCTCCAGCTCCACTTTATGACAAAAAGGTCCTCCTGAACTTATAAATTCAGGGGGACTTTTTGGGTTAATAAGATCACAATTGTCCGGGTTATAAAGTTCTTCTCTAACGTAACTTGTTGAAATATATTGGATTAACTTCATTTTATCCCCAATTATTTGTCCGGGTAGTTTATTTTGTTTTTTAAAATAAACACTCTACATTTGGCTTCGGAGTAATTTGTCATAGAGAATCGACAAATGAAAAACAATCTGATTCCAAGTCTGGTTAAGGAAATTATTGTCTACCCATATTTGTTCCTAATTCATATTCTGGAAAATGCCCCGTTAATCTGTCTTTTTTTATTAGAAACCATATTTGGAAAACAAATTGAATATTATCCCGTTCTAATGTAGATCAGATTGATTTTCATGTAAGTCACCTCTCTCAATGTCTTGTTACTAATAAATAAACTATGTGAACATCTCATTGCTGTTATTTTGTTAATATCCACTACGATAACTGAGAGGGATTTAAAGCGTGTAGGAGCGCTACAAATCCGATCACCTCCTTACGTGACGTGAAGAAGGTAGTATTTCCTTTTCCCCCCCCCTCGCTACCTCTTGTTTGATTCTTGCTTTTTATAAACTACTCCATTTAAATTATAACAAACAAATAGAATGAAATATATTATATACTTCATGATGATGTTGTATGGTTCATTATGTCATGCCATCGTTTGCAAACACATTGTAGAAAGAAGTGAAACGAATACTCGTAAAGTGTATCAGATCCAAAGGGATGCTCTGGGTTATATGTGGTTTATGAACCATGCCGGAATCAGTCGGTTTGATGGGACCAAGCTAAAACACTATAAACTGCCGGCCGAAGGGCGAACCATGGATTATTATATGGGCAATTGCCGGTTGCTTACAGATAATCGGAATGGGTTGTGGGTAGTCACCCGTAATGGATATTTATGGATGTACAATCCATCATTGGATAAATTCGAATGCAGGAATCATCTGGTTATTCCGAATGATGTTTCCCTTCATTTTCTCTGCGTAGATAACAGTAGTCATATCTGGTTTTCTGTCGGAAACCGGTTGATAGCCTATCAAATACTATCTAATACTTTTCATCGGGTGGATCATAGCCTGGCAACGATTTCCTGTATGGTAGAGGTGGCTCCGGGAGAGTATTTTGTAGGTTCGGATGAAGGGCTGTTCGGAATTACAATAAAGAATTATGCCGTCGACAGGCAAACCGGAGAATTGTCCGGTAAAAGATATAGCCGGATACATGAAATACTTTTTCATCCTTATACCCAAAGATTGGTTATGTTTGATTATTCGGAAGGATTAGGGGTATGGGATATGAAGTCGGAGCAATTGGTTGGTACTTGGAACCGATTGTTGAATAGTCGGGTCAGTGGTCTGAGGATATGGGATGACCGGACTGTTTTGGTAGCTACAGATGGTGAGGGAATATTTCGTATGGATATCGTTAATCCGGATATTACATCTTTTATACAAACTGATTTTGAGAATGATAATTCAATTCGTACCAACGGATTGCTGACGTGTTTGTAGATGATCAGAAACTTATCTGGGTGGCGGATTATCCGGAAGGCGTATCAATGATCGATGTGGAATCTCCTGATGATTATAAATGGTACAGGGCACGGTCCGGGGACAGTCATTCACTGACCAACAATCGGGTAAATGCGGTTCTGCATGATTCGGATGGGGATGTCTGGTTTGCAACGGATCACGGTATCAGTTGTTTTCATCCGTCGACAGGCTTATGGAACCGGATTGTTACGCCTCTTCCTTGTCAGATGTATACTGCATTGTGTGAAGTAAAGCCGGGAGAGATATGTGCCGGGAACTATGTACACGGTTTGTTCTTCATCCGAAAGAAAAGTAATTATTCGGTTACACCGTATGTACGTATTTCAGGAGTAAACGCATTGTGTCGTAAGGATAAAGACGGTTTTTGGATTGGAACGGATGAAGGGGTGTTTTTTTATTGTCCGGAAAACGATAGTATCGTGGAGGTAAAACGCTTGTCCGGTTTACACATTCATGCTTTGCATCAGTCCGATGATTGTCTTTATATTGGGACTGAAGGAAACGGATTAATGGTCTATCATCCGGAGCATGAGCAGATGGATACGGTTGCTGCTTTAGGAACCGGTAATGTATATGCTGTTTGGTCGGATGATAGCAGGCGGTTAATGGGAAGCAGTGATGGGTTTGCTTTCTCGCTCGATCTTGTACAACATTCATATCACAGGTTTCTGAGTAAAGGAATTCGGATTACATCGGGTACTTTCTTAGGTAATGGAAGATACATTCTGGGCACCTATCAAGGCGCAATTGAGTATGATAAACAAGAGGCTCGACCGCTGCGTAAAGCTTGTTTGGGATTTTACTTGGACGAACTTCGGGTTTTGGACAAAGAGGTGACCGTCGAAACGGAGAATTCTCCATTGAAGAAAGCTCTGAACTGTACAGCTACGTTACAGTTGGAGCACAATGAAAATACTTTTTCGTTTACGGCTACTGCCATTCGCTATACTGAAAAGCAGGATATAGCTTACAGTTGGAAACTCGATCATACGGATTGGAGTGCTCCGTCTGTAGATAATAGAATTCGTTTTTCGAACCTTCCTCCGGGTGAATATATCTTTTCTGTGCGGGCGTTATCCATTGATAACGGTCGGCCGTTTGCGCAAAGAAATATGCACATCATCATTCGTCAACCCCTTTGGAAGACAGGTGGAGCTTTCCTATGTTACGGTCTTTTGGCACTTATGTTGGGCTCTCTGGCCGTACGTTCATGGTTCGTATGGCAAGACAGAAACCTTTCAAGAGAACAAGTACGGTTGTTTGTGAATACGACACGTAACCTTTGTCTGCCACTTACACTGATAAAAGTTCCTTTGGAATATCTTTATGAAAAGTCATCTTCCGAACTTGTTAGTAACGTATTGCAACAGATAAAGGGAGTGAACAATTTATTGGCTGAGCTGGAAAATATCAGTCGTGTTTCTGCTGCTCCAGGCGTCTGTCGCTTGCCGACTATGAGTTATCCATATTCTTGAAAGAGACAGTAGCCCGAATTAGAGATTATATCAGCGAGAAGGACATTATGCTCCGTTGGACGGAGGAGCCTGCCTTTGCTACCGTATGCCTCGATAAGGATAAGATGTCTGCCATTCTTAGAAACCTGTTAATGGCTTTTACAGACAGTATGGATCGAGGTGGCGAAATTCTTCTGAGTACTTCGTGTAACAATCAAAAGTGGGAGTTGAGGCTGGAATCTGAGGATAACGGGTTTCTTAAAAAAAATTCTAAATTATAAAGGGTTCGTTTCGGGAGGTTCTTCCGAGACAATGAGTTGGTTATTTATACGTAAATTAATCTGTTTGCATAAAGGTAAAATCAAATTTGCTTATAAAGAAGAACAAAAACTGGTGCTTATTTTAATTTTTCCTATTGTCATCCGGCAATCGGAAAGAGTTTCTGAATTCTCCGGGATATTATCCGTACCGGAGCTCTCCACAGGGAATAGTGAGTTGTTGTCGGTTACCGGAATGCTGCCGACAGTGAAAACTTCTGAGCAGAAACGTCCGGATAAGAAAAAAGAGAAACATTCTTTGGTATTGGTTGAAAGGAATAAGGATTTGTGCAATTATCTTGTGCAAATCCTGATGAAGGAGTATAAGATTGTGTCTGTTTGTGATGTGGAAGCGGCCTTTGAGACTGTGTGTGAACAATGTCCGGATGCAGTACTGGCTTCTTCTGTTCTTACCCGTATTTCGGGTGAGGAACTTGCCGTTCGGATTAAATCGGATGACAGAGTAGCACATATTCCGGTAATATTGTTAGTGAAACCGGGAGAGGATGACCGGTACATTCAACGGAATGCCGATCTTTATGTGTGGATGCCTTTTGCCATATCATCTTTAAAGACTGAGATTGCAGCTTTGATTGCTAACCGGGAAATGATCCGTAAGAGGTATATTCGTTTGGCCTTGGGGGTGAGGCCTCGGACCCTATCGATAAAGAGGTAGAGTCATCAGAAGGTGATCAGGAGTTTATTCGTCAGGTGAGAAGTCTGATTGAAGAGAGGATGACCGATTCCGGATTTAAGATTGGTGAACTGAGTGACTGCATGAATATGAGTCGTTCGAGTTTTATAATAAGATTAAGGAGATAACCGGGCATGCTCCTGCGGACTATGTTCGTAATGTGCGGCTCAACAGAGCATTGGTTTTGTTAATGAGCAGAAAGTATACGGTGGCTGAGGTTGCGGATATGACGGGTTTCAGTGATCCTAAATACTTCGGGATCGTGTTTAAGAAATATTATGGGGGCTCACCGACGAAGTATATAAACAATTTATAGACCGACAGAAGACCGGTAAGGGAGCCACCTTGCCGGTCTTCATTTTATTAACTAATCCGGTCGACTGGATTGAGAGAATTACTCTTATCTTTGCTATCCGAAAGGAAAACTGCGATGCAGAAGGATTGCAGAGATGAATGAACGTAAAATTATACATATCGATATGGATGCCTTTTATGCTTCTGTGGAGCAAAGGGATCATCCTGAATTGCGTGGTAAACCGCTTGCCGTGGGGCATGCCGAGGAGCGGGGAGTAGTAGCGGCAGCAAGTTATGAAGCTCGTCGTTATGGAGTTCGTTCGGCTATGTCGTCACAAAAGGCGAAACGTCTGTGTCCGCAATTGATTTTTGTTCCCGGACGGATGGAAGTGTATAAATCCGTTTCCCGTCAGGTACACGAAATATTTCATGAGTATACCGATCTGATTGAACCTCTGTCATTGGATGAAGCGTTTCTTGATGTGACGGAGAATAAGCAGGGGATCTTGCTGGCTGTGGATATAGCTAAAGCTATCAAGCAACGTATCCGTGAAGAACTGAGCCTGGTGGCATCGGCAGGCGTGTCGTATAATAAATTTCTGGCTAAAATAGCTTCGGACTTTCGTAAACCCGACGGACTTTGTACTATTCATCCTGATCAGGCAATCGATTTCATTGCCCGTTTGCCTATTGAGTCATTTTGGGGAGTAGGGCCGGTGACTGCCCGGAAGATGCATTTACTGGGGATACACAATGGACTTCAGTTACGGGAGTGTTCGTCTGAAATGCTGGTACGTCAGTTTGGTAAAGTGGGACTGCTTTATTATGATTTTGCACGTGGAGTCGATCTTCGACCGGTAGAAGCAGTGAGAATACGTAAATCAATCGGATGTGAGCATACATTGGAGAAAGACATCCATGTAAGATCGTCTGTGATTATAGAGCTTTATCACGTAGCTACGGAGCTTGTAGAGCGATTGCAGCAGAAAGAGTTCCGGGGAAATACACTAACTCTGAAGATCAAGTTTCATGATTTTAGCCAGATAACACGAAGCATGACACAGGCACAGGAACTTACGAATCTTGAGAGAATCTTGCCCCTTGCCAAACAATTGCTGAAAGAGGTGGAGTATGAGCAGCATCCCATTCGCTTGATCGGGCTTTCGGTATCGAATCCGAGAGAAGAAGCGGATGAACATCGGGGAGTATGGGAACAACTGAGTTTTGAATTTAGTGATTGGGGAAAATAGTTAAAGGTGGAATCCTAAGAAAAAAATAGTTGCATGATCGTATTTGTCCGGCATTATTTTTATATATTTGGAAGTAATATCATATTGAGAACTAATAAATTATAAGGAACTATGAGCTTGCATAAATATTCGATTGTTTTATTGGCATTATTGGCGTTACTCTGCAGTTGCCATGATGAAGATAAAGGAGATATCCCACAGTCCAATGAGCGAACCGCAGATTTTATTGTGAAATATAAGGATGATTTCGGAATACATACGGATTATAAAGCTAAGGTATATATCTATTATGGAATATATTCAATGGATATTGTAGGCTTTCATTATCTTCCGGACGGGGTGCTGGATCATGAAGGGAAAGAAATAACTCCTGACATCCGTCTATCTGCTGATGGAAAAGAAGATATAACCTTGTTATTGGATAATGCTGAAAAGGTAACGGTTATTGTTGAAAGCTCCTATTATGAGGGAAGAGTGGGAATAACAAGTTACTCTCCGGGCGACACACCTATAAAAGGGATATTTACGTTTGGGGAATAGTAAACGGTATGGAGGGAATCTTTGATGTCTGTTTCTATTTCATGATATATTAAAAAAGGAAGAAGTCTGAACTTCTTCTTTTAATGGAGGATATGTTTCAGGCAAGTGCCCGCTTTATTCTATAATCCATGGATTACTTTCATTAACTGTTCGCCCAATCCGATGGTATAACCTTGTGACACGAAGACTACCCGGTTGAATGTATCACCGATAATAAACATGGGCAGGATGGTGCTGTTTGGCAACTTCATCGATTCGGCAATTTGTTTCTGGATCGCTCCATCTACGTCGATACCATAGGTAATGGTTGAAGGCAATCCGGGGAATTCTGACGGGCGGAACTTTTTGTACTGTTCTTCACTAGGGAAGAGCAACACCATTTTGCGTCCCCATTTTTCAAATTCACCGCTTAAAGCTGCAATATCCCGAAGGCATGGTTAGTGGGTTCTTGTCCGGCTCCCAGCACTGCTACAACGTAGTATCCCCGGCCACAAGTCTGAAGAATACTTTGCGGTTCAGAGGCTCCTATAGGCAGATAAGTCGATTCGGAATTAAAATTACCAATTACTTGTACCTGTCTTTGCTTTCGCGCATGACCAGATCGACAGTTGTTGTCTTTCCCTCTTCAATGGTGAAGAAAGTCACATTAGCCAATACAGCTCCGCTTGCCATGCGAGTACCGGTTACCATCATATAGTATCCTGTGTCCAGGCGTGCACCATTCTTCAGCAAGTTCGACCAGGTGGCTCCTCCACCCATATCTACGTCACCTTCGTCGTAGTTGAGGAGTTGGAAGGTTCCATTGCGGAACTTTGAGAGGGTGAAGTGTGAATAGTATTTTGGATCACTCAACGAAGGGATCGGCCGGTAGCGGGCTACGAGCGTTCCGGTTGATGCCTGCGTTTGCTGTGCGGCTTCAAAATCGACATCATAGACCTTGCCGTTCTTGAGGTTGTTGTCATTGAAAGTCCGATATTGAATCTTGCCGGTCACTTCATCTATCCAGGCAGGAATCCCCAGGCTACGGGCCATGGATACAAAGAAAATGTTACGGGATTTCTCGTCTGCTACCCGGGCTTTCCATACACCCATTGGTGACATTGGTATACGTTGTGAGTTTAATTCGTTATTGATTGTGATCTCTTTTTTACACCATTCTACCAAAGCTTGTGGATTTTTGCGGAAGGCTTCTGCTTCACTTGCCGGAATCTCTTTCCGGAAGAATGCTTTGTAAGGAGTGATCATTTCATTGGCTACACGCGGGTTCAGTACGTTGCTACAGAAATCTTCAGAAGCGGGCAGGCCGGAGTTATTCAGATGGTCGTTCAATACTTCCGGGCTTACGTCTCTCAGGTCTTTGGCCGAGATTACTTTCAACAGGCTGATAGCCTGACCGGCCTTATCGGCTTTTACAGCATTCAGAAAGGAAATCGGTTAAAGTCTGGTGGTTACCTCTGGAAGCTATCAGTAAGCGTACTGTTTCAGTTTCATCCAGCTTATTTTCTTTGGCAAAAGTCCGAGCTTGCTCTTCGGTAATGAAAGTGGCTACGTATGCGTTGCGGATAGAATCTTCCTGTGCCATGCGCCGATCATTTTCAGTACGTTGTTCCGGAGTCACTTCGGGCAGGTTGGCGCCTTCGGCAGGAGGAACGATATCCAGTGGAAGCGAATAGGTTTCACCGGCGTTTTTGTCCAGTGTGATCTTCAGTTCATTGTCTTTGCCGAATGATAGTTTAGAATAACCGAACCGTCCGTCTTTGGAGGCCCATACCAACATATCACCCTTGCCGGCAGTCAATGATGCATGCCCGCTCCGGTCTGTATGTTTGGTGGCCACCGTATAAAATTCAGCGTAGTTATAGACCTTGAACTCTACGGTAGCATCGGCTACCGGCTGACCTTCGGCATCTGTCACGAGTACGGAACCTTTGGCAGTCGGAGCATAATTGTCAATCACGTTGATCTCTGTATAATTCGGAGTTTCGTACATGATTTCTTCTTGTCCGGTATAGCGTCCGAATACCTTTGTATGCATCAGCATACCACGACTGGCGGGAGCATTAAACCAACCCAGGTTCAAAACCGGTTCCGGTTCACAGGCACCAAAGAAATACCATTTGCCATCTACCCAGGCTTCTACCCATGCATGGTTGTCATCGGTATGTGCCCAACGCGGAGTATATACCTGTCGTGCCGGAATACCTACCGAGCGAAGAGCTGCTACGGTGAAGGTGGATTCTTCACCACAGCGACCATAAGCGGTTTTTACGGAAGCGAGTGGAGAACTCGTACGGGCATCACTTGGGGTGTAGATTACCTTTTCGTGGCACCAGTGGTTTACCTCGAGTACAGCGTCGTGTAATGACAGATTCTTCACACGGTCTTTCAGTTCATTGTAAAACACCCGGCGTGAGTCATCCAGGTTTTCATTGTTTACCCGAATGGGGAGCACAAAATGACGGAATACGTCATCGGGGATTTCTTTTCCCCAAGGCATTTCCCGACGTGCCTGATCGGAGAGTCTGACATTTTCCAGATAGTAGTCGCCTGTATAATCCGTTACGTCACCTGTAGGCATGTAGGCATAGAGGAACATTAAAGCCTCTTGTTCGGGAATGGTGAGCTTTTCATTAAACACTGCAAACAACTCTCCATTGGGAAGTTGCTGCTTCTTCATTTCAAAATCTTGCGTCACTTGGTTTCGGTAAGCCACATCTTTCAGGAAATGGGACTCACTGCATGAAAAGAACGCAACCGACAACATCGGAATGATTAGAAAGCGGGTTAGGGTTTTCATACAATTTGTTGTTAAGTAAGGCCTCACCCCCGTTCCTCTCTTAAGGAGAGGGGGAGTGAATGCTTTTGGTTCATTATATTTAGTTTTGATTTCTTTCTCTTTTTGTTTCATCTTTCCGGAATTACTGTTTTCTACTTTAATCTTTCGGTATCTTTATGGTCATTTATGGAAATTCTGGTTTACATTCTTCGGAGTCCGGTTCTTTTCCATTTTCCGGGTGAAGGAAAGAGAACGGAACTCTAAAATCCATTCAATGGGAAAAGTACTGTGGGAATCAGTAGTACCATTCCTAGGATAATGAATAAAAGAAGTATCTTCCAGAACCATTTTACCCAAATCTCATAAGGTATGCGGGCAATGCCTAAGGCACCCATCAATACAGCAGAAGTAGGGGTGATCATATTGGTAAATCCGTCACCAAACTGATAAGCCATTACCGTAGCTTGCCGCGAAAGTCCGATGACATCGGAAAAGGGTGCCATGATAGGCATGGTTAACGCTGCTTTGGCGGACCCGGAAGGGATAATCAGGTTAATGAGTGTCTGTATCAGATACATCACCCCCAAAGATACTATTTTTCCAGCTTCTCCCATCAGTGAAGCCAAAGAATGTAAAATGGGGTCGATGATATGTCCGTCTTGCAGTATTTGAATAATCCCTCCGGCCAATCCCACAACTATGGCGGCCGACAACATGTCTTTGGCTCCATCCATGAATTGCTTGATGATAGCATCTGCATGTTCACTATTGGCAAACCCCGAAAGAATACCCATTGCCAGAAAGATGGCGGATATCTCCGGTAAATACCAGCCATGACCCATGACACCGATAATCAGGAAAAGAATAGTGAATGCGAGTAAGGTCAATATAAAGAACTGGTTGGATTTGCGTAAACCCAGCCAACCGAAAACTGCAAACAAGATAGATAAGGTGGGAACTGCATAGCAGGTGACTGATGCTTCACCTACTGAAAAAGTACTGATCGGGTAGATGATGGAGAACAACCCCAAGGACACGAGTAACAATAGGTATACGATCCATGCTTGGCGAGTCGTTACATGGGATATCTCTCCACAGCTTTCTTTTTCCCGTTTCCGCCAATAAGCGTCAGCATGATACATAGGTGATTTTTCCGGATGCTTTTTGACGACAGCGGCATATCTGAGTACACAAACAATCAGGCGGTGGTCAGTACCAGCCAACAAAACATACGGTATTCAAATCCTGAGAACAACGGGAGATCAGACAAACCTTGCGCAATGCCGATCGTAAAAGGATTCAGTACTGCACCGGAAAAGCCGATATGGGCAGCTACGTATACCATACACAGCCCGGTGATGGAGTCATATCCCATTGATATGGCAAGTGGGACGATGATGATGACGAAGGCCAGTGTCTCTTCACTCATACCGAATACGGAACCGAAAAGGCTGAAAAGGATGATGACTAAGGATATCACTACATTGTTTACTCCCAGTATTTTGATCAGTCGGTGTTTTTCAAGTCCTTTCGTGAAGTTCAGAAATGAAAAAATGCCGGTATCAATAGCACGGCTGCTATTCATTATTTGAAAGGCACCTCCCATAATCAGTAAGAAAGCTATAATTCCTGCCTGACGTTCGAAGCCTTCAAGAAGGGAGCTGAACACTTGCCAGGTCTGGGGTGTCTGTTCTACCCGGTGGAAAGAATGGTCTACAATGACAGTGCGGGAAATACCGTTTACGTCGATTGTCTCTCGCATATATTCTCCGGCAGGAATGATCCAGGAAAGCACTGCACAGAGTAGAATGACCGAAGAAATGATGGTGTATGTGTGGGGTATCCGTTTGAGCATAGTCGTTTTTCTTGATAAAGCGCAAAGTTATGCAATATATTTGTAATATACACTTGCCAAATCAGGCCTTATAAAAAGAAAAATCAACTAACGATACACTTTTCTTATGTTTTAGAACATATTTTCGAAAACATTTCGTATCTTTGCAGTGTTAATAAAGAAAACAAGATGTAAAACCGCTCTTCAAAACGTGGAGAGCAAAAAAAGAGGACCAAAATTATGAAAAAGAATGCAAATGAAATTATGATGTTGCAGTATCGTATCAAACGTTACCAAGCAATGGGAAATGGAACAATGTGCCAGCTGTTAAATGGCAAACTTCAAAAACTGCTTGCAAAGCAGGTTACCATGTAATTAAACACAATCTATATTATATGAATAAGAAGCGGGGAATCGGATGATTCTCCGCTTTTTTTGTCATTTATCCGTTTATATCCGGAACAATCATTATAAAATATTCGTTAATTAGACAACGAATTCTATTTTTTCTCAAATTTATTGCTACGTTTGCAGCTACTATGATAAAGTACATATTCTGCATATTGATAGGTATCTTTTTTGTGTATGGAGCCGGTTATACCGCTTCTATAGAAGAAACTGCAGAACTTCCCGCCGAAGTTACTGCCACCTTTGTATCACAATATGCCGGAGACCATTCTTTATTCAATGATGAGACGGCTGAATCCAAAGTGTGTGATGCTATTCTTCCCCATAGTTCTTTTTCACGGGAACTAAGTTCTTCCAAAATTTTGAAACTCAAATTGCAGACTGCTATCCGGCTGCTCAATGCCTCACTTTTCCATCAATCGGAGAGGGGAGATACTTATCCGGACTTCAATCATAACTTCATTAAATATTCCAGCGGGTATTATGTATACTCGTTAGAGCATATCCTGATTTAGCTTTCCGATTCTACACTTCTGTATTGAAGTGATTGGGTAACCCCATTTATCCATTCCGATAAATGCCGAAGGTGCGTCTTGTATTTTCCGGCGGTCGGTATACATTGCATTTTATTTTTCAATCTAAAATCATACTGTGTTATGTTTAGCTTATTGTTATCCACTTTTGCCATGATGGGGCTTACCTTCGTCATTGGTTTTTTCGTTGCCGGGGTGATAAAGTTGATTGCCTCTGCAGCTGATTCGTTGGCTTTTTATAGTTCGCACCAGGAAGAATTGGCCCGGCTGAAGCGTATTCGGAAACTGCATCAGAAAGTAGCTACGTTAATAACTGAAAGTGCTCTGAGTGATGAGGAGTATGGCAGTGATGGGCGTGAAGACTTCAGCAGGGGGGTCACAAAACATCCCGGAGATAATCGTGGGTTTATCATGGTGTCAGTCCCGGTGAATCGGAGAGAGGTTTAATGGATTATTT
>ENA-OQIC01000704-OQIC01000704.1-human-gut-metagenome-genome-assembly--contig:-NODE-704-length-13907-cov-2.557983_pt1 | contig 13907 bp, 17 predicted proteins | sample MGYA00242572_ERZ504736 | MGnify/ENA primary metagenome ERZ504736 (study PRJEB26092, sample SAMD00036201) | human gut metagenome | host: Homo sapiens | study: EMG produced TPA metagenomics assembly of... | reverse complement strand
TCGATGCTAGACGTACGTAGCTGTACATCGATGATGCTCAGACGTACGTAGCTGTACATCGATCGATGTGGGCAGTCGGTGATTTTTGTCGGATTGGTCCTACCATATAAGTACAGTAACTGGTAGGACCAATCTTACTATGTCGCGTATACGCTGAAAAATAGGATATCGGAACCCGCTCATATTTGAAAAGAAAGGAGAGAACTTAAGATGTTCATTCACTTTTTATTAGCGATGCTCCTATCATCTGGCTGATCATTGCATTAAGCGGATTAAAGATGGCAGGACATGTAGCCTGTCCGATCGCTTTGATCATTACAGTCATTGAAGCACTTTTTTTATGGAAGCAGAAAATTATTGATGTCCTCACAGGAGGGTTAGAAGGATTTGCAATGGCAATCTGGCCAATCTGTTTGGTTATCGTGGCAGCAGTGTTTACTTACAACTTGGTCGTACATACGAAAAACATGGAACTTATTAAAAAAATGCTTACTTCTGTATCAAGAGATAAACGAGTTCTTGTGCTGATCATCGCATGGGGATTTGGAGGATTTATGGAAGGTATGGCAGGATTCGGAACAGCTGTAGCGATTCCAGCAGGAATCCTTTGCGGATTAGGATTTGAACCAATCTTTGCAGCAACTGTTTGCCTGGTAGCCAATACGACACCAGTAGCATTTGGATCCATCGGAATTCCAACGGTTACAGCAGCAAATGTAACAGGATTTAGTCCACATATGACAGCGTCTTATGTTGTATTACAACTTGCGATCATGGTAATTCTCGTTCCTTTCCTTACTGTTTTCATCACAGGAAAACATGAAGGAGCTAAAGGAATCGGTGATTATAAAGAAATTTTATTTATTACATTGATGTCAGGTCTTTCATTCTTAGTACCACAATATCTGACAGCGAAATTTGTAGGAGCTGAACTTCCAGCAGTTATCGGATCTGTATGCAGTATGGCAGTAACGATCATCCTTGCAAAAGTAATGCTGAAAGGTAAGGCAAGTAAATTTGATGTAGAAATCGAAGATAATGATGATACTACGATGACAGTAAAAGATGCATTTGTTGCATGGAGCCCATTCATTCTTGTATTACTGTTCTTACTTCTGACTTCAACATTAGTACCAGCGATTCATGATCCATTATCAGCGATCAAATCAAATGTACCAATTTATAGTGGAGAGGGAGCAAGCCATATACATTTACATGGGTATCAACACCAGGAGTGCTGATCTTGATCGCAGCATTTATTGGAGGACTGATTCAGGGATGTCCAGTTGGTGAGATCTTTGTTGTTTTAGGCAAGACAGTGATTCAGATGTTTAAGACGATCATTACGATCATGGCAGTGCTTGCGACAGCTAAGATCATGGGATACAGCGGAATGACACAGTCTATCGCAGATTTTATCGTACGTGTAACAGGAAGCTTTTATCCATTAGTTGCACCACTGATTGGATCTATCGGAACATTTGTAACAGGAAGTTCTACATCAAGCAGCGTACTATTCTCCAAGTTACAGGCAAGTACAGGAGCAGAATTAAATATCAACCAGATCTGCTGGGTAGCTGCAAATACAGTTGGTAGTACCGCAGGAAAGATTATTTCCCCACAGAGTATCGCAGTAGCGACAGCGGCAACAGCAACGGTAGGAAAAGAAAGTGAAATCTTAACAAAGGTTATCAAATATTTCGTATTATTCGTTATCATCTATGGATTAGTTTGCTACTTTGGAGTCAAATTGATCTGAAAATGATAAAGATAAAAGATATTAAAAAGCTATAAACTTTTAAGGAGGAAGATAAATGAGTGAGTATCAGTATAACAAAGTGACACCAGAGATGATCGAGAAATTCAAAGAGATCGCTCCAAAACGTGTCTTAGTGGGTGATGAAATCAATGAGGATTTCACCCATGATGAGATGGCAATCTACGGAAAAGCTAGACCAGAAGTTTTAGTAGAAGCAACATCAACAGAAGAAGTTGCAGCTGTCGTTAAACTTTGTAATGAAAACAAGGTTCCTGTAACACCAAGTGGTGCAAGAACAGGATTAGTAGGAGGAGCCGTAAGTATCGGTGGCGGTGTTATGATCTCTCTTACAAAGATGAACAAGATCCTTGGATATGACAAAGAAAACTTTGTAGTGAAGATTCAATCAGGAGTCCTTTTAAATGATCTTGCACAGGATGCAGAAAAACAAGGATTATTATATCCACCAGATCCAGGTGAGAAATTCGCAACAGTCGGTGGAAACGTAGCAACCAACGCTGGTGGTATGAGAGCTGTTAAGTACGGATGTACAAGAGATTATGTACGTGCCATGACAGTTGTATTACCAACAGGTGAGATTGTAAAACTTGGAGCTACTGTATCAAAGACAAGTTCAGGATACAGCTTATTAAACTTAATGATCGGTTCTGAAGGTACTTTGGGTATTATCACAGAACTTACATTAAAAGTAATTCCAGCACCAAAATCAGTGATCAGTCTGATCATTCCTTATGAAAACTTAGAGGATTGTATTGCAACAGTACCACAGTTCTTTATGCATCATCTGGCACCACAGGCTCTGGAATTTATGGAAAAAGAAGTTGTTATGGATACTGAGAAGTTCTTAGGAAAACAGGTATATCCAAAAGAATTAGAAGGAACAGAGATTGGAGCATATTTATTAGCAACATTTGATGGAAATTCTGAAGAACAACTGGAAGATATCATTGAACAGGCATCTGAAGTAGTATTAGAAGCAGGAGCAATTGATGTATTAGTTGCTGATACACCAGCCTTAAAGAAAGATGCATGGGCTGTCCGCGGAGCATTACTTGAGGCAATTGAAGCAGATACTGTACTGTTAGATGAATGTGATGTTGTAGTTCCAACAAATAAGATTGCAGAATTCCTGACATATACAAAATCATTAGAAGCAGAAGCTGATTTCAGAGTGAAGAGCTTTGGACATGCTGGAGACGGTAACTTACATATCTATACATGCAGTAATGACATGGAAGAAGGAGAGTTTAAGAAACAGGTTGCAGTCTTTATGGATAAAGTATATGCAAAAGCAACAGAATTCGGTGGAATGATCTCTGGAGAACATGGAATCGGACATGGAAAGATGGACTACCTAGCAGAGTCTCTTGGACCAGTTCAGATGAGGATCATGGAAGGTGTCAAAGAAGTCTTTGATCCAAATATGATCTTAAATCCAGGTAAGATCTGCTACAAATTATAATTTTAATAGGAAACGATCAATCAAACATAAACAAGTAACATAAAACATATACAAAGCTTTTTTAAGGTTATTTTAGGAGGATATCAAGATGGCATATTTAATTTCAGAGGAAGCAAAAGACTTATTACAGGATGTACACGAGTTCTGTGAAAATGAAGTAAAAGAACAGTGTAAAGCATACGACGTCAGTGGAGAATGGCCAAAAGAAATTTATGACAAAGCCATTGAAATGCAGTTACATTCATTAGAAGTACCAGAAGAATACGGTGGACCAGGATTATCAAGAGTAGACGTTGCGGCACTGATCGAAGAAATGGCTATCGCAGATGCAGGATTTGCAACAACAATTTCTGCCAGTGGATTAGGAACAAAACCAGTACTGATCGCAGGAAATGAAGAACAGAAAAAACATGTATGCCAGAAGATCATTGATGGTGGATTTGGAGCTTTCTGTTTAACAGAACCAGGAGCAGGATCTGATGCCAGTGCAGGAACAACAACAGCTGTCAAAGACGGAGATGAGTGGGTATTAAATGGAAGAAAATGCTTCATTACAAATGGAGGAATCGCTTCTTTCTACTGTATCACAGCTATGACAGATAAAACAAAAGGTGTTAAAGGAATCTCTATGTTCTTAGTTGATGCTGGAACACCAGGATTAAGCACAGGTAATGAAGAAAATAAAATGGGTATCCGTACATCAAACACATGTGATGTTGTATTAGAAGACTGTCGTATTCCAGCTGCAAACTTAGTTGGAGAAGAAGGAAGAGGATTCTCAATCGCAATGAAGACATTAGACCAGGCAAGAGCTTGGATGGGATGTGTTGCAACAGGTATCGCACAGCGTGGTATCAATGAAGGTATTGCATATGCCAAAGAAAGAGTTCAGTTTGGTAAACCAGTCATCAAAAATCAGGCAATGCAGTTTAAAGTAGCTGATATGGAAATCAAAACAGAAACAGCTCGTCAGATGGTTGCACATGCTTTAACAAAGATGGATATGGGATTACCACATTCCAAAGAAGCAGCGATCGCAAAATGCTATGCATCTGATATCGCAATGGAAGTAGCTTCTGAAGCAATTCAGATGTTCGGTGGATATGGATACAGCAGAGAATATCCAGTTGAGAAATTATTAAGAGATGCTAAGATCTTCCAGATTTTCGAAGGAAGTAACGAAATTCAGAGAATCGTCGTAGCAAATAACACAATCGGAAGATAGAACATAAGAAGGAGTAAGACTATGAACATTTTAGTATGTATCAAACAGGTTCCGGATGATTCTGTAGAAATCCATTTAAATGCAGAAGGAACACCGGATTTAGCAAACGTAACACCTGTTGTAAATGCATTTGACACCTATGCTCTCGAAATGGCAGCACGATTAAAAGAATCCTCTGAAGGAGAAGTAACAGTTGCATGTGTCGGAGAAGATAGTGCAAAGAACTCTCTGAAAAACTGTCTTGCAGTTGGTGCAGATCATGCATTTTTAGTAAGTGATGATGCATTCAAAGGATCTGACACAACAGGAATCGCAAATATCCTAAAAAATGTGATCGCAAAATTAGAAGCGGACAATGGTCAGAAATTTGATCTTGTATTCTGTGGAAAAGAAGCAACAGATGCCGCACTTGGACAGGGTGGCTTAATGTTAGCTGAAGAACTTGGAACAAGTGTGATCACAAATATTACAGAAATCGCTTTAGATGGCGATAAAGTGACAGCAAAACAGGAAACAGAAGAAGGATACCGTACAGTAGAAGCTTCTGCACCATGTGTTGTAACAGTCACAAAACCAGAATATGACCCACGTTACCCAACGATCAAGAATAAAATGGCAGCAAGAAAGAAACCAATCGGCGATATTAAAGAAGCTGATCTTGCTGATCTTGAAAAAGAAAAAGTCGGAGAATCTAATGCAAAGGTTCAGATCGTTAAATTATATGAACCAGCGAAGAAAGAAGCCGGAATCAAGATTCAGGAAGAAACACCAGAAGATTCAGCAATAAAAGCAGTCGCTATGATGCAGATGCCAAAGTATTCTAGGAAGGGAGAACAAAGGACATGGCAGAATGTAAGAATATCATGGTATATGTAGAAACTGCAGAAGGAAATCCAGTCAAAGTTGGATTGGAAATGTTATCTCCAGCCAAGAAACTTGCCGATAAAGTTACGGCAGTTGTTATTGGAGGTGGAGTAGCAGATGCAGCAAAAGAAGTAGCAAAGGCCGGAGCCGATCAGGTCATCTGTGTCGACAGCGAAGATTACAAAGAGTTTAATCTCGATGCATATGCTCAGGTTTTAGTAGAATTAGTAAAAGAAGAAAATCCAGAAGCTGTATTTGTAGGTGGAACACAGGATGGAAAAGATATCGCACCAGTGTTGCAGCAAATGTAACACAGGATGTGCATCCGATGTATTAGATATCAAAGCAGAAGATGGAGAAGTTATCTATACATGCCCACTTTATGGTGGAACTGTATTGGAAGATGTAAAGATCAAGACAACACCACAGGTAGCAACATTACGTTCCGGAGCATTCCAGAAAGTGGAAGATCCAACTGAGGGTGAAGTTGTAGCCAAAGAAGTAAAAGTAGCAGATGATGTGATCAAAGCAAAGATCGCAGAAAGTGTAAAAGAAATCGCAGAGACGATCAATCTGGAAGAAGCAGAAGTTATCGTATCTGGTGGACGTGGAATGGGAAGCAAAGAAAACTTCGCATTAGTTGATGATCTTGCAAAACTCTTAGGAGGAGTTGTAGGAGCAACAAGACCAGCTATTGAAGACGGATGGGTATCAAAGATTCATCAGGTTGGACAGTCTGGAAAGATCGTTGCACCAAAATTATATATTGCATGCGGAATCTCTGGAGCTACACAGCATGTATCAGGAATCATGAATTCTGGATACATTGTAGCGATCAACAAAGACGAAGATGCACCAATCTTTGACGTTGCCAATGTAGGAATCGTTGGAGACGTTATGAAAGTGCTTCCTGTTATGATTGAAGAGATCAAGAAGATCAAGGATGCACAGTAAATAAATATCTATTTTTAAAATAGCTTGTTTCTATACTTAATGTATATTCACCATTTATAAAAGGTCAGATTATGGCGTACGCCATAGCCTGGCCTTTCTTTCCGTGTATAATTAATAAGAAGAAACTTTTATATATCACGTCCACAATGCCGGTAAAATGCCAGCATATACAATCCACATAATCCAACAAGTGCATACACAACTCGTGACAGCCAGCTCATATCTCCAAACAAAAATGCAACAAGATCAAATCGGAAGAATCCGATCAATCCCCAATTTATAGCACCAATGATCGTAAGCGTTAAAGCTGTACAATCCAAACATTTATTTCCCATAATAAAATCAAACCTCCTTGATGTGAAATGTAAAGAATTCCAGTATAGTATTTACAAAAAAAAGGATTTTATGTACAAGGTATTAAAAACCTTAAAATACATTTACGTTTAAAAAAAAAGAGAGTATAATACTCATCAAAGACCATGTCTGACTACCGTGAAGGTAAAGGAGGAACAAAGGCATGAAAGTTATTTTTTTAGACGTAGACGGAGTATTGAATTCACAGCAATTATTCGAGAAATGCGAAGATGATCAGCTGATTTCTGTAGATGAGGATAACATTAAGAATTTAAAAACAATTGTAGATGCAACAGGAGCAAAGATCGTATTATCATCATCCTGGAGATACGGATGGGCAGAACACAGTGATGCTGTGCAGGACTGGTGTCAGATTCTAGTTGACATCTTAGCGAAATACGACCTAAAGATCATAGATAAGACAGAATACCTAAGCAGTGGAAGAAGAGAAGATGAGATCAAAGATTGGCTGGATAAGTGTGAAGAGAAGATTGAAGGTTTTGTCATATTAGATGATGGTGCATATGAATGGCATAGACACGGATTTGACAAACATCTGGTTAAGACAGATTTTTGTACAGGTGGATTAAGAGAAGAAGATACAGACAAAGCAATTAAGATCTTAAATAAGAAAAGATTATTCAGTTTTTTCAAAAATACTAAAGGAGAGTTAACAGATGGATATAAATAAAGTGACAACAGCAATGATCGATTACTATCAAGGTCAGCCAAAGAGAATCCAGCATTTCTTGAAAGTACACGCGTATGCAAAGCTGATCGGAGAACAGGAAGGATAGATAAGGAAATTTTAGACATCCTGGAAGTGGCTGCATTAACACATGATATCGGTATCAAAATAAGCGAAGAAAAATACAACAGTAGTGCAGGAAAATACCAGGAGGTTGAAGGACCGGCAGTTGCACAGCAGATGCTGGAAGACTTACAATATGACAAAGCAAAAACAGACAGAGTCTGCTATTTGATCGGACATCACCATACATATGATCAGATTGACGGTATTGATTATCAGATTCTTGTAGAAGCAGATTTTTTAGTAAATCTTGCAGAAGAACAAAGTTCCAGAGAGACAATTGAGTCCGTAAAAGGCAAGATTTTTAAGACAAAAACAGGAATCTGGCTGATAAATAAAATTTTTTGAAAAAAAGCTTGCCAAGAGTCGAGGAATATGATAAAGTATAGAAGTCGCAGAAATGAGACAACAACTTAACTGCCCAGATAGCTCAGTCGGTAGAGCAGAGGACTGAAAATCCTCGTGTCGCTGGTTCGATTCCGGCTCTGGGCATTGTATGCGGGTGTAGTTCAATGGTAGAACTCCAGCCTTCCAAGCTGATCACGTGGTTCGATTCCCATCACCCGCTCTTTTATTAAGAAGAATGTTATGCATTCTTCTTTTTGTTGTAATTTTTTATTATATCGTTTTTTTCAACCATAGTCAATCGAATTATGTTATGATACAATGATAAAAGAACAAAAATCTGAAACACCATACCATAAAGGAGATACAAAAATGGATTACAACAAACTGGCATTAGAAATGCACGAACAAAACAAAGGTAAGATCGCAGTACGTTCTAAAGTAACAGTAAAGACAAGAGATGACTTAAGTACAGCTTATACACCAGGAGTCGCAGAACCTTGTCGTAAGATCCGTGATAATAAAGAAGAAGTATATCGTTATACAGCAAAAGGTAATTTAGTAGCTGTCGTATCTGACGGAACAGCTGTATTAGGACTTGGAGATATCGGCCCAGAAGCAGCAATGCCTGTTATGGAAGGAAAAGCCCTTTTATTTAAAGAATTTGCAGATATTGATGCATTCCCAATCTGTCTTGATACAAAAGATACAGAAGAGATCATCAAAACAGTCAAGAATATCGCACCATGTTTCGGTGGTATCAATTTAGAAGATATTTCCGCACCAAGATGTTTTGAGATTGAAAAACGTTTAAAAGAAGAATTAGATATTCCAGTATTCCATGATGATCAGCATGGAACAGCCATCGTTGTAGCAGCAGGATTATTAAATGCCTTAAAATTTGTCGGAAAGAAAATGGAAGATGCAAACATTGTGATCAATGGAGCAGGATCTGCTGGAATCTCTATCTGTAAACTATTATTACAGTTTGGCGCAGGAAATGTTGTCTTAGTTGACCAGAAAGGTGCATTATGTCCAGGAGAAGACTGGATGAATCCAGCACAGAAAGATATGGCAGAGATCACAAACAAAGAGAAACAGACTGGAACATTAACAGAGATCATCAAAGATAAAGACGTATTTATCGGAGTTTCTGCACCAAATATCGTGACAGCCGAAATGGTATCTACTATGGCAGACGATGCGATCATTTGCCATGCAAATCCAACACCAGAGATCATGCCAGATGAAGCGAAGAAAGGTGGAGCAAGAGTTATCGCAACAGGAAGATCCGATTTCCCTAATCAGATCAATAACGTATTAGTATTCCCAGGAATCTTCAGAGGAGCTCTGGATGCAAGAGCTGGCAGATCACAGAAGAGATGAAGATGGCAGCAGCAAGAGCGATCGCAAGTATCATCAGTGATGATGAGTTAAATGAAGAGTATATCATTCCAGGTGCATTTGATGAAAGAGTCTGCAAAGCAGTAGCCAAAGCTGTTGCAGAAGAAAGCCAGAAATAAATGATAGAATTAAATTAAGTACAAGAGCACTTCTGTTCAAGAAGTATGTTTTATGATATACTATATTGAGTTGTGAGAAAATTTTAGGAGATTTTAGGAGAATTCATTCAATGAAAACAAGCGGAATATTATTGCCAATTTTTAGTTTACCATCAGATTACGGAATTGGATGCTTTTCAAAGGAAGCATACAAATTTGTAGATTTTTTAGAAGAAGCAGGCCAGAAGTACTGGCAGATCCTTCCATTAGGAACGATCGGTGCGGGAAATTCTCCTTATCTTTCGTTTTCAAGTTTTGCAGGAAGTGCATATTATATCGACTTAGAACAGTTACTGGAAGAAGGACTTCTTAAGAAAAAAGAACTCGAATCAATTAAGGAAGAAAACAAGGGCAAAGTTGACTATGAGAAAATCAGAGAAGATCACAGAAAGCTTTTAAGAAAAGCCTATTTCAGATTTCATCCAAATGAAGATTATAAGAAATTTATCAAAGACAATGAATACTGGATCGGGGAATATGCAGAATATATGAGCGAGAAGAAAAGTAAATTCCCAGAAAGTTATTTCTGCTTCTGCCAGTATTATTTCCATAAACAGTGGCTTGCGCTGAAGAAATATGCGAATGACAAAGGAATTCAGATCGTAGGAGATCTTCCATTTTATGTAGCCTTAGATGGAACAGCATTTACATACCACAAAGAATTATTTAAAGTCGATGAAGAAGGAAAGGCAACGGTTGTAGGTGGATGTCCTCCAGATGCATTTGCAGAAGATGGACAGGTATGGTCCAATCCTGTATATGACTGGGAATATCATAAGAAAACAGATTACGAATGGTGGATGAAACGTTTACGTCATAATTTTATGTTATATGATATTTTAAGATTAGATCATTTCAGAGGATTCGATGAATACTTTGAGATTCCAGCAGAAGACGAGACAGCTGTTAATGGAGAATGGGTCAAAGGCCCAGGAATGGATTTCTTTGAAGCAATGAAGAAAGAACTTGGTGAGAAGAAAGTTATCGCAGAGAACTTAGGATTCTTAACAGACAGCGTGCATAAACTTCTAGATGATACAGGATTCCCAGGAATGAATGTTCTGGAATTTGCATTTGGAGCATATGATGACAGCATCTATCTTCCACATAAATACAAAGAAAATAGTGTTGTATACACAGGAACACATGACAATGATACGGTTGTTGGATGGTACGAAACATTATCAGAAGATGATAAGAAATTCTTAGAGCATTATTTAAAATACAGTACGATCGAGAGAACAGGAACTGTACATTTAGACTTGATTTCTCTTGCATTAGAGAGTCGAAGCGATATGGTGATCATCCCACTTCAGGATTATCTTGGATTAGGAAATGAAGCAAGGATTAACACACCATCTACGGTAGGTGGTAACTGGGAGTGGAGAGTGAAAGAAGAGCAGTTAACAGATGAGTTAAAAGAACTGATCAGAACACTGACAATAAAATATCGTACAGTTGCAGAAGAGAATGCGAAGAAAGCAGCCGAAGAAGCACAGCAATAGAAGAAATTGATAGAAGAAAAAGGATGAAAGAATTTGGAAAATCTTTCATCCTTTTTGCATAGAAATATGCGTATAAAATAATTGATATTAGATTGTATGGAATATGATGTACCATATAAAGCAATAAAATTAGCTTGACGACACAAAATCATAGTGTTACAATTTAGTACATAAAAGCGTTGAAGCTTTAAAGCTCAGAAGTTTAAAGCCAAGGAATGCAATCGGGAACGATATTAAGGAGGAGAAAAATATGAGATTAAAGAAAGTCATGGCAACAGGATTAGTTGCTGCATTAGCATTATCCACAATGGTTGGTTGCTCAAGCAAGAAAGACAGTTCAGACCAGAAGAAGATCGGAGTCGTTCAGTTAGTAGAACATGATGCTTTAGATGCATCTTACAAAGGGTTTAAGGATGGTCTTGAGAAAGCTGGATATAAAGACGGAGACAAGATCAAGATTGAATATAAGAACGCACAGAATGAACAGTCAAATTGCCAGACAATTGCCAAACAATTTGTCACAGATAAGTGCGATCTTGTATTAGCGATCGCAACACCAGCAGCACAGGCAATGGCCAATGAATCAAAAGATATTCCGATTTTAGTAACAGCTGTTACAGATCCAGCCGATGCCAAACTAGTGAAATCAAATAAAAACCAGGAACAAACGTATCTGGAACATCAGATTTAACACCAGTAGCAAAACAGATGAATCTATTAAAAGAATTAATTCCAAATGCAAAGAAGTTGCAATGTTATATTGTTCTGCAGAAGCAAACTCCAAATTCCAGGTAGGACTTGCGAAGAAAGAAGCAAAGAAATTAGGATTAACAACAGTCGATGCAACGGTATCAGAATCCAGTGAGATCCGTCAGGTTGTAGAATCCTTAAAAGGTAAAGTTGATGCAATCTATTCACCAACAGACAACATGATCGCAGCAGGAATCAATACAGTATCCATGGTAGCAAATGAAGCTAAGATTCCATTTATCGTAGCTGAAGAAGGAATGTGTACAGGTGGAGGACTTGCAACATACGGAGTTAACTACTACAAGTTAGGACAGCAGACAGCAAAGCAGGCAGTAAAGATCTTAGAAGGAAAAGCTGAACCAAAAGATATGCCAATTGAATATCAGGAAAATGCGGATCTGATCATCAATAAAGACACAGTAAAGACATTAGGAATTAAGATTCCAGAGAAGTTAAAAAAAGAAGCTAAGATGGTAACAACACAGAAAAAGAATAATAAATAAGATTTTCTTGCATATAAGATTACAAGAAGATCAGGAAGTGTCTTCCGATTTGCGGGAGGCACTTCTGTGCATTTAGAAAAGAGGTAGAAAATGGCATTAATTACAAATCTTTATAGTGCATTAGCCAAGGAACATTATGGGGAATCATGGCACTGGGAGTTTATATTACATTTAGGATCTTAGATATCGCAGACTTATCCTGCGATGGAACATTTGCACTCGGTGGATGTATCAGTGCAATCCTTATTACAAGGGGAGTCAATCCATTTGTAACATTATTATTTGCACTTGTAGGAGGAATGTTAGCAGGACTTGTTACAGGCTGGCTGCACACGAAACTTATGATCCCTGCGATCTTAGCAGGTATTTTAACAATGATCGCATTATGGTCCGTTAATATCAGAGTTATGGGAGGACCAAATGTTTCATTACTTGGAGAAGACACTGCATTTACAAAGGTAATGGATCTGTTAGGAGTAGATCAGACACTGGCAACATTGGTAGTTGGAGTCATTATTGGAGCCATTGTGATCGCAGCTCTGTACTGGTTTTTTGGAACAGAGATCGGATGTGCACTTAGGGCAACAGGAAACAATGAATTTATGGTACGTGCTTTAGGGGGAAATACAGATACATCCAAAGTTTTAGGACTGGTGATTTCTAATGGACTGATCTCAGTATCTGGAGCTTTAGTAGCCCAGAACCAAGGATACGGAGATATCAAAATGGGAACAGGATCTATTGTAATTGGTCTTGCATCCATTGTAATCGGAGAAGTTATCTTTGGAAAACGTTTTAACTTTGCTTATATCCTTGCATCACTGATCGGAGGAGCAATGGTATATCGTATGATCATCTCACTTGTTTTACATTTCGGATTAAGTACCGATGATATGAAATTATTCACAGCGATCATCGTAGCATTAGCACTCGGTATTCCTGCTCTCAAATCAAAATATTCACACCGCAGGACACCAGCATAGAAAGAGGGGCAAAGTTATGTTAGAAATTAAAAATGTACATAAAACATTTAATAAAGGAACAATCAATGAGAAAAAGCATTAAATGGAGTCAATCTTCACTTAGATCCTGGGGACTTCGTAACGATCATCGGAGGAAATGGGGCCGGAAAATCTACAACTCTCAACATGGTAGCAGGAGTCTATCCGATTGATCAAGGAACGATCATTCTAGATGGCAAGGATATCTCAGATCTTCCAGAATACAAACGTGCCTACATGTTAGGAAGAGTATTCCAGGACCCAATGATGGGAACGGCAGCAGGTATGCAGATTGAAGAAAACATGGCAATGGCAAACCGTAGAGGAAAGAAAAGAGGCCTGAGTTGGGGAATCACAAAAAAGGAAAAAGAAATGTTTAAAGAAAAATTACAAATGCTCGACTTAGGACTAGAAGATCGAATGACATCCAAAGTAGGACTATTATCCGGAGGTCAGAGACAGGCATTGACATTGCTTATGGCAACACTGAAGAAACCAAGCCTGCTATTATTAGACGAACACACAGCAGCCCTTGATCCAAAGACTGCGAAGAAAGTACTAGACATCACAGAGAAGATCGTAGCCAGAGATAATCTTACAACAATGATGGTAACACATAATATGAAAGATGCGATCAATATCGGAAACCGCCTAATCATGATGAGTACAGCTACGTACGTCTGAGCATCGATCGATGTACAGCTACGTACGTCTGAGCATCGATCGATGTACAGCTACGTACGTCTGAGCATCATCGATGTACACTACGTACGTCTAGCATCGATCGATGT
>ENA-OQIC01000703-OQIC01000703.1-human-gut-metagenome-genome-assembly--contig:-NODE-703-length-13909-cov-2.742563_pt1 | contig 13909 bp, 9 predicted proteins | sample MGYA00242572_ERZ504736 | MGnify/ENA primary metagenome ERZ504736 (study PRJEB26092, sample SAMD00036201) | human gut metagenome | host: Homo sapiens | study: EMG produced TPA metagenomics assembly of... | reverse complement strand
AAAACAGATGATATGTTATTGAAGCTCCCGGTACAAGGTATTCTTGGTATGTCGGCACCGGTTCAGAACGCAGGTAGTGTAGAAAATACAGGTTTCGACTTGAATATTTTCCACAATAATCGAATCAATAAAGATTTTAGCTATGCAGTTAATTTAAACCTCGCTTATGTAAAGAACCGCATTACAAACCTTGAAGGAACTGAAGGAGAAGATCCTGACAATAACAAATTGTGGCGTCTGGAAGGTCATCCTATCGGTTCATTCTATGGTTACAAAGCAATTGGTTACTTTAATACGGAAGAAGAATTGGCTAATGAACCCAAACGTACCGGTACAGAAAAATTAGGTGATATCAAATATGCCGATTTGAATGGTGACGGTAAAATCGATGCTGCCAACGACCGTACAGTAATCGGACAAAACTTCCCAAGTTGGACAGGTGGTTTGAGCATTAATTTATTCTGGAAAGACTTTGATTTCTCTGCTTTGTTCCAAGGTGCATTTGATGTTGATAAATATTGTGAAGCCGAATCTTCATACGCATTTTATAATGGCGGTAAAGTGCTGAAAAAACACTTGGATCGTTGGACACCGGAAAACCACAACGCAAGCTATCCACGTATTACAAAAGATTCACAGACCAACTTCGTAACTTCTTCTTTCTGGTTGGAAGATGGCTCATACGTTCGTTTGAAAAACGTTTCATTAGGCTATAACCTACCTAAGAGTTGGTTGAACAGAATCGGTGTCAGCAGAATCAAAGTATATGTAGCCGGTGAGAATTTATTGACATTCTGTGGTCTTGAAGATATTGACCCGGAAGAATCGAGCACACGTGATGGTCATATACCAACGTGAAAAAAGTTTCATTAGGCTTAAAAGTTTCATTCTAAATCCTCAATACTATCAAAAATATGAAAAAGAATTACTTATATATATTTGCAACAGCCCTTGTAGTAGGGTTCAGCTCTTGTAGCGACTTTCTGGATCGCTATCCGCAGGAAGAACTTTCTGACGGTAGCTTCTGGAAAACGCCGGATGACGCAAACAAAGTAGTCTCAGATCTCTATGGCTATCTGTCTACTTGGGATCAAGACAACGACATTAACTCCGATAACGCCACAATGGGTATCAAATGGGCGGCAGGCAATGTTTCAAAAGGTATTTATGACCCTGCAGATCAAGCTGGAGCGGTGATTATGCCAATGTTCGTCAGTGCAACCTGATCCTTTCTAAAATCGATGAAATTCCTGATTATCCAGAAGCCGACAAGACAAAGGCATTGGGACAGGTATATTTCTTCAGAGCATATATCTATTTTAATCTGATACGCTCGTTTGGTGACGTTCCTTACATTGACAAGCCGTTAGATTTGAAAGATATGGAAGGTATAACACGCATGCCGAGAGCAGAAGTCTATGAAAAAATAATGGCTGATTTTGACAAAGCTATCGCTGCTTTGCCAACAGAATGGGGAGCTTCTGATTACGGACGCGTCACTAAAGGTGCAGCTATGGCTATGAAGGCAAGAGCAGCTCTTTATTATGGAAACTGGGACACTGCGGCTACAGAAGCTAAAAATGTAATGGATCTGGGACTGTACGAATTGTACGATAAAGATAATACAGGTAAATATGCAGAGTTGTTTGGGAAAAGCTGACGGATGTGATGAGTTCATCCTTGTTACTCAGTTCAACTATCCGGATAAGACCCATTATCTGATGGGTTGGGAATGCTTCCCGACAAAAGGTTGGGGTGGTATGAACCCGACTCAGAGTCTGGTAGACGCATTCGAAGACAGTGAAGGAGCTCCTATCAGCAAATCTAAAATATATGATCCGACAGATCCGTTCAAGAACCGTGACCCACGTTTGGAAGTAGACATTCTGCATGACGGTGAAGAAATGTATGGTGTAACAATAAAAGTTGCTCCTTTAGCATCAAGCGGTAGTACCGGTATCAATCAACATAATGATGCTACAGAGACCGGATATTACGGACAAAAATGGTTAGATCCGAGTTTGGATCCTCTGTCAGATGGCTGGAACATGGGTAAAGATTGGGTTCACATCCGCTATGCAGAAGTACTTCTGACTTATGCTGAAGCTAAAAACGAGCTGCAGGGATTAGATCCGGAGGCTTTTGACGCAGTAACCAGGTTAGACGTCGTGTAGGTATGCCCGAACTCCAAAACACCAATGCAAGTTTGCCAACTTATTGTGCAACTCAGGATGATCTTCGTCAGCGTATCCGTAACGAATGGCGTGTTGAATTCTGCCTGGAAGGAGGAAAACGTATGTGGGATATTCGTCGTTGGGGTATCGCAAAGGATGTACTGAATGCTCCATTTGAGGGATTGAAATATAAGATTGTAGACAATCCGAATGATCCCGACAAGAAAGTAGATGGCGGAAAGATGTGTATCCTTTATCAGGGCGATCCTATTATTTTATCAGGAAGCAGATACTCGGACAACAATTATTTATTCCCTGTACCTCAGAGTGAAATAGACTTGAATCCTGCCCTCACACAGAATCCGGGTTATTAATAATAGTGTTTTAGATAATGGGGGCATTCTATTTGGAATGCCCTCATTTCACTTATTATCTTCCACCTATACTTATGAAACGGTTACCGCACCTACTTTTTGCCCTCCTTTTTATCATCTATTTCCTTTGTTACCAAGGGGTGCTGTCACATGTGATATACTATCATGAACAGCATCATTTATTTCTATTCTCTAAAGAATATTTTCTTAAGCAGATTCATACGGAAGGCCTGCTTAGCTATCTGACTGATTTCATTATTCAATTCTTTTACATGCCCGCATTAGGAAGTGCTATATTAGCCGGTATATTGGCGGGAATCTATCTGTTGACACATTACAACATAAAAAAAATAACCGGACAACCGGACATACTGCAATTATCATTGATCCCATCAGTATCTCTTTTCATCTATACGCTGCCTGTGGATCATTCACTGACTCTGATTATCGGAGTATTCTTAGGGCTTCTGATACTTGGATGCATAGCATTTTTCATATCGGGAATATGGAAAAACATTACACTGCATAGAATAAATGTTCCCGGAAAGAAAAAAAAATTAATTATTTCTACGGCCCTCATAACCATATATGCCATTGGAGCTTGCTATATATTCATACATTCATATAATATGCCCGAACGCATTATGATAATGGCGGAAAAGAGTGTAAAAGAAAAGAATTGGGAAAATGTACTGACACAAACCGAAAAATATATCAACTCGGGAAGAACCAACCAGTTGATCTCCTACTTTCACAACCTGGCTCTGTACCATACGGGAAAATTGCCTTATCAACTATTCGATTACCCACAAAAACTGGGAGTCAAGGCGCTATACTTCCCATGGAACAGCGATAGCCGTGAGAGTGAATACGGACATTTTATATATGAAGACTTAGGATACATCAACGAAGCACAGCGGTGGGAATTCGAAGCAATGGTGGTATGGGGAGAAACGGCACCCCATTTGCTTAACCTGGCACGATACAACATAGTAAACAAAAGACCTGAAGTGGCACGACGGTTCATCAATCTCCTGAAGCAGTCCCTCTTCTATCGGAAAGATGCCGAAGAATTGGAAAAACAGCTCCATGCAGGCAGTGTACCGGGACTGCGCATGGCACTTGAAAACAATAAGGAACATCCCGCACGATTTGCAAACGTCATCAATATAGGACCGGAATTACAGTATCTGTGTGAGCAGGACACGACAAACAGAATGGCTTTTGAATACCTGATGAGTGACCTACTGCTGAGCAATAACATAGTACGCTTTGTGGATAACCTGAAGTTCATCAGGCACTTTAAATATCCGGAAATGCCACCCGCATACCAAGAAGCACTCTATATATACAAATTGGGAGTGGACGGGGAAACGTTTTCCAAATCAGGATTCAACGTCAGCGAAAACACCGAAAAGAGATTCCAAAGGTATTACAGCCTGTATAAAAACAGGCAAATGCAGAGGCTGAAAGCGGAGTTTGGAAACACCTACTGGTATTACCTGAACTTCATCAGTCCGTATGGAGACAAAATCATAAGGAACTAATATGTAAAGACATGAAAACAATCTATATCCTTCTTATCACGGTTCTCAGCTGGAGCCTGCAGGCATGCACCGCCCAATGCGGCAAACCGGATGCCTGCACGGACAGTATTCCCCGTATATATCCCGATTATGCGGGAGTCACATTCCCGCTGAATATTGCACCTCCCAATTTCAGGATCGGGGAGAACGCGGATGCCTTCCAGACGGAAATAGGCACAGGGGAGACGGCGGACATCCTCTACACAAGCAAGAGTCCCGAAGTGATTATACCGACAAAGAAATGGAAGAAACTTCTCCAAAAAGCCGCGGGAAAAGACATATTCATCCGCATCACCCTGCTGAGGGGAGGGAAATGGACACGCTATGCGGATATCAAGGATACCATATCGAACGAACCGATAGATGAGTACCTGGTCTACCGGTTGCTGTACCCGGGATATGAACTATGGAACGAAATGGGGATTTACCAGAGAGACCTGACAGGTTATGAAGAGACTCCGATAGCGGAGAACCGAAATTTCGGCAAACAATGCATCAACTGCCATACGTTCAATCAAAACTCTCCGGAAACCATGATGGTGCATGTGCGGGGAAAGTCGGGAGGGACACTGATATGCAAAAACGGGAAAGTGGAAAAGGTAAACACCAAACCGGAGGGATTCAAGAACGGGGGAACCTACGCGGCCTGGCATCCTTCAGGAAGATACATCGCATTCTCAATGAATGAGATACAGCAGTTCTTCCATTCATCGGGACAGAAACCCATAGAGGTATCCGACCTGGCTGCCGACCTGATGGTTTATGATACTGAAAAGAAAACATTCCTCACTGACTCCCTGATATGCGGGGAGCGGTATATGGAAACATTCCCCAACTGGACACCGGACGGGAAAACACTGTATTTCTGCCGGGGAAATGCTTATAAAGAGAAGATGCCGCTGGACAGTATCCGTTATGACCTGTGCAGGATAGGATTCGATCCGGAATCCGGTAAATTCAGTACGCCGGAGTGTGTGTACAGAGCCTCCGAACAGGGAAAAAGCGTCTCTTTCCCAAGGGTTTCTCCCGATGGTAAATACCTGATGTTCACCCTGTCGGATTATGGAAACTTCTCCATCTGGCATCCGGAAAGCGAACTTTGTCTGTTGACAATGGATACAGGAGAAATACGGCTTTTAAATGAAGTGAACAGCAACGACGTGGAGAGTTTCCATACATGGTCATCATCCGGACGCTGGTTTGTTTTCAGCAGCAAACGGTTGGACGGGCTTTGGGCTCGCCCTTTCTTTGCCAGTTTCGATCCGGAAACCGGAAAAGCGGGGAAACCCTTCCTGATGCCCCAAAAAGATCCGGACTTTTATGACACGTTCACTAAAACTTATAATCTGCCGGAACTGATTAAACAACCCGTAAGAAACGGAAATGAAATGATAGAAGCTATACATTAATTTAACACACTTTATTCTAAAAGAGAGGGCTTTCTATTTTGCAATAAGCCCTCTTTTTTAGAACTTTGCAACATCACTCAATAAACATTTAATTCAGAAAAACACAATGAAAAACATTTTCCTTACCATGAGCCTGGGTATAGGACTGCTTTTTCCTTGCAAGCTACATGCCCAAAGCCAGTACCCATTTCAGAACACGACATTATCCACTGAAGAAAGAGTAGACGATCTTATCAAACGAATGACTCTGGAAGAAAAAATCGACCTGCTTTCCGGATACAATGATTTCTATCTGCACCCCTGCGAACGATTAGGAATACCGGCATTCAAACTGGCCGACGGTCCGCTGGGCGTTGCATCCTGGGGATTATTCGGACGCGCCACCGCATTTCCATCAGCACTTTCGCTGGCTGCCTCTTGGAATAAAAATCTGGCAGAGAAAACAGGATCAATGTATGCTCAGGAATGGCGTGCAAGAGGTATTCATTTTCTCTTAGCTCCCGGAGTTAACAACTATCGGGCTTCAAAAGGAGCCCGTAATTTTGAATATTTTGGTGAAGATCCTTATCTGGCATCCGAGATGGTAGTCCCCTTTATAAAAGCAGTGCAAGACGGAGGAGTCATTGCTACCATCAAACATTTCGCAGCCAACGATCAAGAATTTGACCGATACACCGTCAGTACCGAAGTATCCGAACGTGCCTTACAGGAAATCTATCTGCCTCCCTTCAAAGCTGCTGTGCAAAAAGCAGGTGTCAAGGCTGTCATGACGGGTTATAACCTAGTAAACGGAGTATATTGCACTGAAAACAAACATCTGATCGATATTTTAAAGAAAGACTGGGGCTTCAAAGGCATGTTAATGTCTGACTGGGCATGTACCTATTCCGCCGAAAATGCCGCAAACTACGGTTTGGATCTTGAGATGGGCAGCAATGACTGGTTCACCCGTAAAGAACTTCTCCCACTTGTCAAAGAAGGAAAGGTTACAGAAGAAGTAATCAATGATAAAGTGCGCCGCATCTATGGTGCCTGTATTTCAATGGGATTTTTCGACAGGCCTCAGCAAGACACCGATATTCCGACTTTTAATCCTCAAGCCAATCAGATGGCTCTGAATACCGCTTGTGAAGGAATCATCCTGTTAAAGAATGAACAGAATACCTTACCGATCCACCGCCCCAAAGTGATAGCTGTGATCGGACCGACTGCCAATCCGGCTATCGTTTCGGATAGAATATACAATGTAAACAGCATCGTTTACGGTGGTGGGGGAAGTTCAAAAGTTCATCCCTGGTATGTAGTTTCAGCGTTAGAAGGTATCCGTCAGGAGTTTCCGGAAGCAACCGTACTTTACACGGAAGGAATATCCAACCAATTCAAACCCCGCTTATTCCGTAACAGTAAATTCCGTACGAAAGAAGGTAAACCCGGACTGGAAGCGAGCTATTATGCACTATCTTCCGACACTTCTGCCACACTCTCGGATAAAATGATCCAACAGCAAGCAGTAGCGGCAGGAAGAACTGTAAGTGTTAATCAATCGGCCGACCGGACTGTAGAAACCGATAAAGAAGAAAGCGGATTGATTCTCCGCCGCACCGACCGCACGGTAAATTATGAATGGTGGGGATATCCTTTCAACGAAAGTAAATTGGGAAATGATTATCGGGTGTGCTGGGAAGGATATGTAGATGTCGAGAAAACAGACAGTATCCGATTCTTTGTCGACGCACAAGGTGCCTATCGTTTATGGATAGACGGAACATTAGCATTGGATGCCTCTCAATCTCAATCATTCGATGTTCGCAATACCGCAATTTCCGCAAAAAAAGGGGATGCCAAACATATTCGGCTGGAGTTCTGCAACCAACGCAGTACACCGGCAGAGATCCGGATGGGATATGCTTATCAAAGTGATATTGACTTTTCTGAAGCGAAACGACTGGCTGCCAAAGCCGATCTGGTGGTTTTCTGTGCCGGACTGGATGGCAGTATCGAACTGGAAGGGCGCGACCGTCCTTTCGACCTGCCTTACGGACAAGATATGTTAATTCAGGAACTGGTAAAAGTAAATCCTAAGTTGATAGTTGCCATCCATGCAGGAGGCGGAATAAACATGACCCGATGGATCGATCAGGTGCCTGCGGTAGTACACGCCCTCTATCCGGGGCAGGAAGGCGGACATGCTTTAGCTCATATTCTTTCGGGTAAAGTGAATCCGTCAGCCAAGCTGCCATTCACTATCGAGAAAGATGGGAAGACTCACCTGCCTGCGGTCATTACGATGAAACTCGCAAGGAAAAGAAAGTGTATTATACAGAAGGAATATTCACCGGTTACCGTGGATACGATCAAAAAGGTATCGACCCCCTTTTCCCTTTTGGATTCGGTCTTTCGTATACCACCTTTGACTATTCGGGCCTCAACATCCGTATGACGGATAAAAAACAGAAGCAACTCGTCGTTTCATTCACTGTAACCAATACCGGACAGCGAGACGGATATGAAGTCGCTCAACTTTATGTACGCGACATGCAATCTAAAGAGCCACGTCCCTTGAAAGAATTAAAAGGTTTCGACAAGGTATATCTGAAAGCAGGAGAAAGCAAACAGATAGAAATCGGTTTGAGTGAAGACGCATTCCAGTATTTCAACGCCAAACAAAACCGATGGGTATTTGAAAAAGGTGAATTTGAAATTCTAGTAGGCGCCTCCTCTAAAGACATCAGACTGGCAGAGAAAATAAAAATGTAGTATTTATCAGAAGGAAGGCGTGTCGGAACTCACTACAGAGGACACAGAGTAGCACAGAGTGAATTTCCCGTCATTGGTTATCAACACTCTTAATCTGTGATAATCCGTGGTGAATACGAGTTTCGACACACCTTTCTTCTTTGCTGTCTTCCTTTTATCCTTTCTTTACCTTTTTATATTCCCTGGGAGACATTCCCATTATCTGGCTGAACAGCGTGAAAAATAATAAGCATCTTCAATACCCACTCTATAACAGACCTGATTCACTTTCATATCGGTAAAATCGAGAAACTGACAGGCTTTCTGAATCTTAATCTGATTAAAATAACTCAATGGGGCATATCCTGTACGCTTCAAAAACAGATTAGAGAAATATGAGGATGAATACCCCGTGTAATCAGCCAGCTCGGCTAAAGTCAGCTTCTTGCCAGATTCTCCTTCATATAATGAATAGCTGCATTTACAGGATCTTCTTCTCCTGCCGGACGATGCTCTGAAAAAGCCTCCCGATACTCTCTGAGATAGCGCAATGATCCCAAATAATGATGGAATACAGAGCTGGCATATGAAAGATTCTCCAAGCTATACCCCATCTTCAGTACCCGAAAGATCTCCTCAAACAGTTCTGTCCGGTAACTAATACGCGAATGCATTCCCGGTTTTATATCCGTGAGCCTACAGGTACGATGCGTACAATAAAGCGGAGCAAGTGTTCCTCCGAAGTGAATCCAGTAAATTGTCCATGGTTCCTTTTCATCAGCGCCATACGCATGAGGAAGTCCTGCAGGAAGTATAAAGTATTGGTTAGGCACTACCGGGTGTTTCTGCCCATCGAGACTGAACCATCCCCTACCCTCCGTACAATAGATAAACACATACTGGTCAATCGGAGTTTCCCGCTCCCGAAAGTGATTATAAGCCTTTGGATAATAGCCTATATCGGTTATATAGAGTATAGAAGTTGCAGGATCAGTCTTCATACGTTGCACAATGGCAGGAGGCAACACCAATGCCTGTTCGCCCAGAAAGCCGTCTTTTTGTTTTGCCATACTAATAAGATTCATCGGTTCACGTCACAAATATAGAGATAAAAAGAAATATAGTCCATCTTTTTAATCGGTTTCTCTATTTATTTCTATTCTCAAACCCGCTTACTTTGCAATATCAATTAAACCATTTAATAACATGAAACAGACACGAGGCTATTTACTACTTATCTGCATCGTCTCAGCCATGGGCGGATTACTGTTCGGCTATGATTGGGTTGTTATCGGAGGAGCTAAAATCTTCTATGAACCTTTCTTTGGTATTGAAAACTCTGCGGCTCTACGTGGCTGGGCTATGAGCAGCGCACTGATAGGCTGCCTGGCAGGAGCCTTGCTCTCAGGAATCTGGAGCGACAAATACGGACGCAAAAAGATGCTTGTCATAGCCTCATTCCTGTTTGCACTTTCGGCTTGGGGTACGGGAGCAGTCGATCATTTTTCCTACTTCATCTTCTATCGCATTGTAGGAGGATTGGGCATCGGCATCGCATCCAACATTTCTCCCGTATATATTGCAGAGGTATCTCCTGCCCATGTACGCGGCAAATTCGTATCGCTCAACCAGCTCACCATCGTATTAGGTATCTTATTTGCACAATTGGCCAACTGGCAAATCGGGGAATACTACACACAAGGTTCCGATATACTCAGCGAAACAAGTGTGCAATGGGCCTGGCGATGGATGTTCTGGGCAGAACTGATCCCGGCAGGAATTTCTTCCTGTTATCGTTCACCATCCCCGAAAGTCCCCGTTGGCCTGGCTACCGTCCATCAACAGGAGAAAGCACAAAAGACACTGACACGCATCGGAGGGGAAACGTATGCCCGCCAAACCCTGGAAGAACTGAACCAACTCACTCAATCTCAAGGCAACCGGCAAAACAACGAATGGAAATCGGTCTTCCACCCGGAAATGCGCAAAGTACTGATCATTGGAATCGTTCTGGCCATATTCCAGCAATGGTGCGGCATTAATGTTATCTTCAATTATGCCCACGAGATCTTTTCATCAGCCGGATATGCCGTTTCCGATGTACTGATGAACATCGTAGTGACCGGGATTACTAATGTGATATTTACGTTCGTCGCCATCTATACGGTAGACAAATGGGGACGTCGTACACTGATGCTGATCGGTTCGGCAGGATTAGCGCTGATTTACCTTATATTGGGAACCTGCTACTTCCTGGATGTAAACGGTTTACCCATGCTTCTACTGGTGGTACTTGCCATCGCTTGCTATGCTATGTCACTTGCCCCGGTAGTCTGGGTGGTGTTATCCGAAATCTTCCCCGTGAAAATACGAGGTATGGCTATAGCCATCTCTACCTTCTTCCTTTGGGTGGCTTGTTTCATACTGACCTATACCTTCCCGGTATTGAATGAAAGTATAGGTGCCGAAGGAACTTTCTGGCTATACGGTGGTATCTGCCTGGCCGGATTCCTGTTCATACGCCAAAACCTGCCCGAAACAAAAGGGAAAACACTGGAAGAAATAGAAAAAGAATTAATCAAATAATACATAGAACAAGATGAAAGAAAGTGTTAATGTATGGGAGGAAGACATCCTGCTCCCTACCTATGGCATCGGACGCCCTGAGAAAAACCCGATGTTCCTGGAGAAACGTGTCTACCAGGGAAGCAGCGGAGTCGTATATCCGTATCCGGTCATCGAGAAAATTGAAGATACCTGCGAAGAGAAAAGTTATCATGCCGTATGGCTGGAGAACGAATACATCAAAGTCATGATCCTGCCCGAACTGGGAGGACGTATTCAAATGGCATTCGACAAGGTGAAACAACGGCATTTTATCTATTACAATCACGTAATAAAGCCGGCACTGGTAGGACTCACCGGTCCCTGGATCTCCGGAGGCATTGAGTTCAACTGGCCTCAACATCACCGTCCCAGCACCTTCTTGCCGGTGGACTACAGCATCGAACGATGTAAAGACGGAAGTGTCGTTGTATGGGTAAGCGAACGGGAACGGATGTTCGGTCAAAAAGGAACAGCCGGATTTACACTCCGCCCGGGACGTGCCGTACTCGAGATACAAGGAAAAATTTCCAACCCGACTCCGCTTCCACAAACTTTCCTTTGGTGGGCCAATCCGGCCGTAGCGGTCAATGACTGCTATCAGTCAGTATTCCCGTCGGATGTCAACGCTGTATTCGATCATGGAAAACGGGACGTGTCTCGTTATCCTATTGCTACCGGAACCTACTATAAAATGGATTATTCTGCCGGCGTAGATATTTCCAGATATAAAAATATTCCCGTACCGACCTCCTACATGGCAATCCGGTCTAACTATAATTTTGTAGGCGGGTACGAAAATGATACACAGGCAGGTGTCCTGCATGTGGCCAATCATCACATATCTCCCGGAAAAAAACAATGGACTTGGGGAAACGGGGATTTCGGACAGGCATGGGACCGCAACCTGACTGATGCTGACGGTCCGTACATAGAACTGATGACCGGAGTCTATACGGACAATCAACCGGACTTCAGTTGGTTGCAACCTTATGAAGAGAAGACTTTTACCCAATACTTCATGCCCTATCGGGAATTGGGAGTTGTGAAAACGCCTCCTCCGAACTCTTAATGAATCTGGAAACCGAAGGAGAAGAATGTCGTTTGAAGCTGTTTGCCACCTCGGCTCAGCAAGGATTACGCATCGTAGTCCGTCAAGCGGGTGTTATACGCTTTGAGGAAATCCGTAGCCTCTCGCCTGAACAAATATTCGACCGGCTGATCCCCATAAATGATCTTCACGAAGCGGAAGTCATTATCTACGATACCAACGGACGAAAAAAGCTAAGTTGGAAGGCCGAACCGGAAACAATCAAAGCAGTTCCGGAAGCAGCCAAACCCGCCCTTGCACCGGAAGAGATCAAAACCAACGAAGAACTCTATCTGACCGGACTGCATCTGGAACAATATCGTCATGCCACTTATTGCCCGACCGACTATTATCGGGAAGCGCTCCGCCGAGACAATGGAGATGCACGTTGCAACAACGCCATGGGACTATGGCTGATACGCAAAGGAGAGTTTGCGCAGGCTGAACCATATCTTCGGAATGCCATTGCCCGACTCACCGAAAAGAATCCTAACCCCTATGATGGAGAAGCTTTCTATAACCTCGGACTTGCTCTAAAATTTCAGGGAAAAGATGATGAGGCCTACGATTCGTTCTATAAATCGTGTTGGAACGCGGCATGGCAAGACGCAGGCTACTATTCGCTGGCCCAGATCTCCGTGTCCCGCAGCAATTGGGAAGAAGCTCTCGAAGAGATTGAAAAATCCCTTCTCCACAACTGGCACAATCTGCGCGGACGCCATCTGAAAGCAATCATACTCCGCCATCTCGAACAAAAAGAGGAGCTCTTGCCTGGATAGAAGATTCCCTGAAGACAGATGCATTCAACTTCGGTTGCCTGTTCGAAAAATACCTGATCACCCGGGATGAAACAGTATTGATCCAACTTCGGAACCTAATGAAACGTGGAGCACCCGATTACGAAGCACTCGTGCTCGACTATACTTCTGCCGGACGATTTGAAGAAGCACTGGCTGTAGCCGAACTTGCCATTGCCCAACCTGTCGGTGAACAGACACTCTTACATTATTACAAGAGTTGGTGCTGATCCGTCTAGGAAAAACAGCCGAAGCACAAATAGCCATTGCCACTGCCGAAAAAGAACCGGCCGATTATTGTTTCCCCAATGCCCTGGAAGCGATAGAAGCCCTTCAGTGTGTAGTCGACTTTGCAGGAAAAGCCCCCAAAGCACTTTATTACCTGGGAAATCTATGGTATGATAAACGCCGGTATCCCACTGCCATCGCAGCCTGGGAGCGCTCTTCGCGCGAAGACGAGACATTCCCCACCGTATGGCGTAATCTGTCACTGGCTTACTTCAACAAAATGAACCGTCCGGACGAAGCTGTCGCCTTACTGGAAAAAGCATTCCGCCTGGATCACACGGATGCCCGTGTACTGATGGAACTGGATCAATTGTACAAACGGCTGAACCGTCCGCACATAGAAAGACTGTGCTTTCTGGAACAGCACATAGATATCGTAATGACCCGTGACGACCTGTATCTGGAATACGTCACTTTACTGAACCAAACCGGGCAATATCGGGAAGCAATCCGACGGATCGACCAAAGAAAATTCCATCCGTGGGAAGGAGGAGAAGGTAAAGTACCCGCACAATATCAGCTGGCACGCCTGGAACTGGCAAAGGAGTTGATAAACCGGAAAAAATATGATGACGCACTCGCCTTAATAGATGAATGCTACATATACCCGACCCATCTAGGTGAAGGGAAACTACCGGGGGCACAGGAAAATGACTTCAATTATTACAAAGCATATATCCTGCAACAACAAGGGAGACCGGAAGAGGCTCACAGCCTGTTCGTCAAAGCCTGTTCGGGAAACAGCCAGCCAGCCGCTGCCATGTATTACAACGACCAGAAACCGGATAAATAATTCTACCAAGGACTGGCATACCGGAAATTAGGAGAGGAAGAAAAGGCACGCAGCCGGT
>ENA-OQIC01000701-OQIC01000701.1-human-gut-metagenome-genome-assembly--contig:-NODE-701-length-13935-cov-1.677071_pt1 | contig 13935 bp, 21 predicted proteins | sample MGYA00242572_ERZ504736 | MGnify/ENA primary metagenome ERZ504736 (study PRJEB26092, sample SAMD00036201) | human gut metagenome | host: Homo sapiens | study: EMG produced TPA metagenomics assembly of... | reverse complement strand
CTTCCAATTAATTTTAATTATTTTTTTAAAAACCATTGACATTTCCATCCAGACAAGCTATAATAGCTCTTGCGCTGTTAGAGATACAAATCAGACAGCAGCATGCGTCAGTAGCTCAGCTGGATAGAGCATACGGCTACGGACCGTAGTGTCGGGAGTTCGAATCTTCTCTGGCGCATGAAGAAAAACCTCGCAGGTGTAAGCCTTGCGGGGTTTTTTGTTATTCATAGAATTCCGTCAAAAGGTCATTTATGTACAATCTGCGGACTGCTTTCTTCTATTAAATTAATAGACAGGCTTGTTCAGATGTAGCATGACAGCCTAAACGAAAAAACAACTTGTCACATTTAATAAGAATCAAGAATACTATGTATTAAGGTGACTGCAGCAAAAGCTGAGCCTGAATAATTATAACGGAGGTTATTTGATCAATATGTATAAAGGTAATTTCGAAAATAATTTTAATTTTGAAAATAAGGATAATAACGATACGTTCGAACATAGAAATAATCTGGAAAATATAGAATGCCAGGAACCGCCCAGATACTGCTGCGAAGAAAAAAAGTGTGTGTTAAGGCCAAACCGCACTTTTATGAAATGCAGCGTACCTGTTACAACCAACATTCCTATGACCACAGCTTCAGGTACCACATTCAACCTGGCAAATTTAAACATTGATACGAGTAAATTCCACAAACCATGCATCAAATTCGAATTTACAAGTAATATCTTAACCGCAGCCGGGTCTCTTACCTTTAATTTCCAGATTAATAAACAGTGTAAATATCAGCCAACCTCTTTCCCAATTGGCCCCGTATGGACCTTTTCCAGGCTGGCTTCGTCTGTCGGAGAAAATGATACGTTTAACTTCTCGGTATGTGACTGCGATATCTGCGATGATGAGTGCTGCAACTTCAGCGTAGTGGTAACCATTGAAAGCCTTGAAACCCAGGGCGGCATCACAGTCAACAACGCTACCTTGTCGGCAATTGTTGTAGATAATCCTTTCTGCTGATTTTTACAGTCAATGTGGGCCAAGCATAAAACGACGGTCTGTTTTTGGAACGTTTCAATTACATACCGTCGTTCTATCCAGCCCATCTTTTGCAGTCACTGGTCCAACTCCCCATTACTGATTGTCCTCCATCACCTCTCTCACTTTTTCCAGCATCACCGGCGTCAGCTTAAGAATCCGCTGCTTTTTAGACACCTTCCCCACGGCCTCCTCAAAGCTCATGCCATTACCAGCCGTCATCGCATCCTTCACCAGGATATAGTAAAGCATAACCGCCTTTTTATCTTCCTTTGGAAGCTTTTCCTTAAGCTGCTGCTCCACAGCCGCCTTCTGGCTGTGCCTCCCGGAAAAATACGGTGCAGATATTCCCGCTCCTCCTGCTCCCGCTCCTCCTTGCTCTTAATCTCAAATCCGAATATATTCATATTCCCCTCCTGCTCCGGCACCAATAGCTAAATATAGTACAAGTATAAAATCCAGAGGGAAGTACGTCAAGAAGTTTCTCAGTGTTATCTGTCACCTATTATCCGTTACTTGTCATCCGCTGCCTGTCATCCGCTGCCTGTCATCCGCTGTCCGTCATCCACCCCGTCCCGCTTCCATATCATCAAACACGGCCTTATCCACTGCGCCGTCCTGAAATGCCACTACAGTGGTGCACACTGCGTCCCCGGTGATATTGACAGCCGTCCTGCTCATATCCAATATGCGGTCAATTCCCATAATCAGGCTATGGCCTCCACAGGCAGGCCCACTGAGGCAAATACCATGGAAAGGGTAATCAGCCCCACCCCCGGCACACCGGCTGTTCCCACGGAAGCCAGGGTGGCAGTCAGTATCACGGTCAGATAATCTGCTACGGACAGGTGGATTCCAAATGCCTGGGACGCGAACACCACCGCCACGCCCTGCATAATGCTGTGCCGTCCATGTTGATCGTGGCCCCCAGGGGTATGGTAAAGGAAGAAATGCGCCGGGACACCCCCATCTTCCTGTGCAGGGTATCAATGGACATGGGAATGGTGGCATTGGAGGTTGCGGTGGAAAATGCAAAGCCCATCACAGGCAGGAATTTTTTCAGGAACCTGACAGGCTCAGCCCTGTAAAACCCTTAAGTATGGCCATGTAGACCACCAGCCCCTGTATGGCCAGCGCGGTCATAACTCCTGCCATATACTTAAGAAGGGGCAGGAACGCGTCAAAACCAATGCCGGAAAATGTTCTGGCTGTCAGGCAGAACACGCCGTAAGGAGCCAGCTTCATGACCATAACCGTCATCTGCATCATCACATCATTAAACTGGCTGAATAAATTCCCCACGGTCTGAACCGCTTCCCCCAGACCGGCCAGAATCATTCCCACAATCAGCGCAAAGAGGATGATGGACAGCATATCCCCGTCTGCCAGAGCCCTCACCGGATTGACCGGAATGATAGCCAAAAGCGTGTCCGCCAGCCCTTCCTTCTCCCGATAGTGACCTGGGCTGTTTCCAGGGCAGAAAGATCTAACCCGGCTCCCGGGTTAATCATTTGGGCAGTCAGTATGGCCGCGGTGATGGCCAGCGCGGTGGTTGCCAGATAAAATCCCAGTGTCTTTACTCCTATTTTTCCCAGTTTCTTCGTATCCCCCATGGACATGCTGCCGCACACCAGGGAGCAGAATACCAATGGCACCACCAGCATCTGCATCAGACGCAGGAATCCATTTCCTATCAGATAGAATATTCCGTCTATGAGCAGTACGTCCCGGACCTTCCCCTCCGGAACAGCGTAATGAAGAAGGATGCCCGCAGCCGCCCCCAGCGCAAGTCCAATGAAGATAGCGGTGGTAAGTCCCGGCCTTTTCCTATTTTCCATAGCCGATACCATCCTTTCCCTCAGCCCGTCTCCGTCTTCCGGTTCGCCAGTCCTTCATATACGCCTCCAGCATCTCCTTCCAATGGGGCAGGAGACGCATGTCGGATATGCGCAGCATCATATTGTCCAGCACGCTGTAGGAAGGCCTCATGGAGCTTAAGGTATCCTCAGAGGCATACACAGGTTCCACCGGGACCTGATAACCCGCCAACCGGACAGCCTCCTTTGCCAGCTCATACCGGCTGCAGCAGCCCTGTCCCGTTACATGGTACAATCCGTCCTCACCGTGCTCCATCAGCTCTATGACCTTGGCGGCCAGTCCGTCAGCCCCTGTGGGAGATGCCATCTGGTCTGAGGCAACCCTGATGGTCTTGCCCTGGCCCGCCATCTCCAGAATACGCTCCAGGTAAGGGCTGCCGTCCCCGAATATCCAGGAACTGCGCACAATAATATGGCGGTTGCAGAACTCCCTTACAAAATTTTCTCCTGCCATCTTGGACTTGCCGTACACAGTCCTAGGTGAGACCGGGTCAAATTCCGTGTAAGGAACCAGGCTCCTGCCGTCAAACACATCGTCTGTTGACATCTGGACCAGCCTGGACTTACCCATTCTGGCGGCAACGCTCAGATTCCTGGCCCCCAGGGCATTTACCGGTATGCCTCCTCCGGACAGTCCTCGCAGGCAGCCGCATCAGTCAGCCCGGCGCAGTTTACAATATAATGGGGCCGGTTGATATGGCATATTCCATCACAGCCTCCGAATCCGTGATATCCACCGAATCCGCATCCGTCAAAAGCAGCTCCACCGGCCTGGACGCCAGAATATCTGTCATCTTCCTGCCAACCGTCCTCCAGCCCCGCATATCCATATTTTCAGCATCCTGCTCCATCCTTCCATATATAAATGAATTGCTCTGCTCTTTCCATAAATACATCAGGTAGTATCTGCAATTGCACGTTCTTCATACACCCGACGGAGCAGAAGGCAGGAATTCAGCGCTGCAAAAGGGCCCGGGCAGAAACGCCCGGACCTCTTGGCAGCTCAAATCAAAGACCGATATTAAAGGCCGGTATGTGCGGCCAATATTTAAATAACTTCTTAAGCACTGTCTTTTTCATCTCCATGCGGACTGTGCGTTTTGGGTCCACCACCTGGCGGAACTGGAGATTGCCCATGGCGGAAAGAAGCATCCCGGCATCTTCCAGACTCATATCCGGTTCTCTCATCTCAACCTCCATCCTCCCCTCTCCTCTCATTATGCGTCTCAAATTCCCCTTCAATCTCCTCCAGTATCCTGGCATAGCGGCAGAAATCCTGTTCCAGCCGTTCCCGGTTCCTGGGCTGTTTCTTATAGCATACCCGGTGTTCCATGCTGGCCCAAAAATCCATGGCCATGTCCGAAGCTGCACCTCCACCGGAAAATATTCCATGGTGTCCAGAAAATACACCGGTATTCCCAGAACTATGTGATAGCTCCTGTATCCGTTGGGCTTGGCATTTCGGATATAATCCTTTTCCTTGATTATCACCAGGTCCGACTGTTTTTTCAGCGCGGCCGTCAGATTATAAATGTCCTCCACAAAATAACAGATAATCCTCAGTCCCGCTATGTCCTGGAGATGGTTCCTGGCATTGGCCACTCCCGCCGTAAATCCAAGACAGGCCAGCTTTGATTCCATGCTCTTCTTTTCTTTTATCCGGCCCTGGATATTATGTATGGGACCGGCGGCAGACCTGTCCCCGTAAAGACTGTGGTTGAGGATTTCCAGCCGGGTACTCAGTACCCGGCTGGCATCCTCGTAGGGCTTTATCAGTTCATAATACTGCTCATTTGTCATCACACGGACCCCCGCATTCTATCTCAGGCAGGCTGCCGAAACGGACAGCTCCCATTTCTATCCAGCATACAGATAAATTGTGAGCATTCTGTGATGGTTTTCTATAGAAATTATAAACTCCCTGCTTTTCGCTCCATGGCCCTGCCGCACAGATCAGAGAACAGATGATTCATGGCGGGGGCTGACTCAAGAAGGCTTTCGGGATGCCACTGTACGCCTACCACCAGACCATCCTGGTCCTCGATGGCCTCAATAACCCCGTCATTTGCATATGCCGAGGCCCTGAGCCCCTTCCCCAGCTCCTTCACCGACTGATGGTGCATGGAATTGGTCATGCAGACGCCGCTGCCTAAAAGTTTTGACAGCCTGGTTCCCTCCTCCACCCGTATCTGGTGGGTAAGGTAATCCCGCCTTCCAAGCTGCAGGTGCCTGATGCAGTCAGGCCCCTTAAGGGAAAGGTCCTGATACAGGGAACCACCCATGAGCACGTTGAGCAGCTGGTTTCCTTTGCAGATGCCCAGCATGGGCTTTTTGTGCTCCAGGCATAACGGCCCGCCCTCATCAGGGCTTCGTCAATTTCAGGCTTGTATACCTGGATAGCGGGATGCGGGTCCTCCCCATAGTAGGAAGGAGTCATATCCTCCCCGCCGGGGAACAGGATTCCGTCGCAGATTCCCATGATTTCCTCTGTCTGCTCCATAACGGCAGATGCCGGTAAAATCACAGGGATACCCCCGTTTTTCATGACCGCATCCACATAATAGCTGTTCTGATATGCCCTTTCCATGCTGTCAAACATGCCTGGCTGGGTCATATATGTATTTCCCATAATGCCGATAACCGGACGTTCCATTTTCTCCACCTCCCTACAGTATATCCTGGCGCAGGATGTGGCGGATGCGTTCCGGGTCCAGCCCCCTGATGACCTGGGCCGCCAGCTCCGTAGCGCCTCCAGGTCATCCTTTGCGCAGAAATTATAATGGGAATGTACATATCTGGAAGGCACGCCCAGCACAAGGACAGGAACCGCCTTTCCTATGAGGCTGATTCTGCCCGCATTGGTGCTGCCTCCCCGCCTTACGGCCTCCTGGTACCGGATACCGAATTTGCCGGCCAGCTCCATGGCATATTCCATGAACACCGGATTGGATATATAGCTCTTGTCCATGCGGCGGATCTGAACGCCGTTTTCATCCTTCCCTGGGCCTGGGTAGCGGAAAAGAAGAAGTCATCCGATGGGGAACCCTCGAACAGGATAGCCAGGTCCGGCTTCACCACCTGGGTGGTGACGGTGGCACCTCTCATGCCCACTTCCTCCTGGGCCGCAAACGCGCCCACCACATCCACTGCCAGCTCATTCCTGCCGTCATATATCTTATTCATGGTATCCACGATGCAGGCGCAGCCGGCCCTGTTGTCAAATGCCTTGCCGAAACAGAGCCCATGCTCCCCGTCGTAGGAAAAGGACACCTCCGGAACCATGGGGTCTCCGATGGATACGCCAAAGTCCTCCTCCACTTCCCGGCGGCTGGCGGCGCCGATGTCCACATACAGATTTTCAATGCACAGCTCCAGGGAAGCCCTCTCCTTGTCGTTCATGAAATGCACCGGCTTTGACATAATGATACCCCTGATTTTCTTGCCGGCCCGCGTCTTTATGATGACCGTGTGGGCCGGAAGGCTGGTCAGGTGAAAGCCTCCAAGCATGAGGATTCCCAGGCAGCCGTTGTCGTGGATGCACTGCACCATGAAACCGCACTCGTCCAGATGGGCGTCCAGCTGCACCACCGGCCTGTCCCCGGCGACGCCTGGCATGCGCACATACAGGTTGTTCATGGCGTCATTTTCCACCTGGTACCTGCCGCAGTAACCAGCCACGGTGCGCACCACCTCCTCCTCAAACCCGCTGGGGCCAAATGCATCCGATATCTTTCCAAACATCTCTATATCCATTGCTGTTATCTCCTTCACGCTCTAATACACCACAAAGCAATGGGCCGTCACCACATCCATCCACCTGGATGTCTCCAGCCTGTTGGTAAATGTGTCCACTGCCCTCATTCCCGGATAAAAGGACATCTGATATGCCTTCTTCCAGTCTTTGTAGGTCACTTCATATGTAAATGTCTCCGGAAGCGCTACCCTGCACAGGGAAAGACTCCCTGCCATCGCCTTCTTTACTCCCTGGCGGATGGATTCCTCCACCTGCCCGAGCGCCTTACAGTAAGTGGATGCCCCCAGACCGGTCTTTGTCACGGCCGTGGTGATAGCCGGCACCATTTCCCTGGCCATGCCGCAGATGGTCCTGTCCCCGGACAGAAACAGCACCGGAACACCGTGGGAAGCTGCGGTGTAGCTGTTCAGCATGAATTCGCTCATGCAGCTGCCGTTTAAGCGGATGTACAGGCTGTTTCCCGTGGAAGTGTGGCTGATGGCAAAGCCGGATTTCCTGCCGGGGCATGGTATCCTATGTACATGACCCCGTCAAAGGAATCATCCAGACCGGACATCATGTTATAAGGGTGACCGCTTTTGCCCCGAATCAGGGTCACGTAATCCGGCATGCAGAAAGGATCAATGTTAGCCGCATCCCCGTGGCCGTCCTTTACCACTATCTCGTCAGCTCCCGCTTCATGGGCAGCCTCACAGGCAGCCACCACTTCCCTGGTCATCTGCCCCGCAAATTCCCTGTACGCTGCTTCATTCTTATGGGTCTCATATGCCAAGGCCACTCCCGCGCACCCTTCTATATCCGCACTGATAAAAAGTTTCATTCCTTGTTCTCCTTGATTTTGTCATCATAGAGATGGCAGTATACATAATGGTCGCCCGATACCTGGTAGCGCTCCGGCGCCTTTTCCTTACAGATGTCCATACACTTGGGACACCTGGTGTGGAACTTGCAGCCGCTTGGCGGATTTAAGGCCGACGGGATGCTTCCTTCCAGGATGATGCGCTCCTTCTTTGCCGTTGGGTCCGGGACTGGTACGGCTGACAGCAGGGCCTGGGTGTAAGGATGAAGCGGATTGCTGTACAGCTTGCGCTTGTCCCCCACCTCCACAAAATTCCCCAGATACATGACGCCCACCCGGTCGCTGATGTGCTCCACCACGCTCAGGTCATGGGCCACGAATATATAGGTCAGGTTAAACTCCTTCTGAAGCTGGTGCAGCAGGTTTAACACCTGGGCCTGGATGGACACGTCCAGGGCCGACACGGGCTCGTCCGCTATGATCAGCTCCGGCTCAACTGCCAGGGCCCTGGCGATTCCGATACGCTGGCGCTGGCCGCCGGAAAATTCATGGGGATAACGGTTGGCATGGTAATCATCCAGTCCAACCTTTCTCAGAAGCTCCATGACGCGGTCTTCCAGTTCCTTCTTGCTCTTTGTCAGACCGTGTATGATTAACGGCTCCGCGATGATGTCAAATATAGACATCCTGGGATTCAGGGACGCATATGGGTCCTGGAATACCATCTGGACCTTTTTGCGCACGGAGCGCATCTGCTTTCTGCCATAGGAGGAGATATCCTCACCGGACAGGACGATTTTACCTGCTGTGGGGGTCTCCAGCTTGCAGATTCCCCTTCCCAATGTGGATTTGCCGCAGCCCGACTCACCTACGATGCCGAACACCTCGCCCCTTCGCACCTCGAAGGAAACGCCGTCCACTGCCTTGACGAATTCACGCCCACTGCGAAAATCCCCCTTCACAGGATAATACACTTTCATACCTTCAACATTCAGCAGGATATCTGCCATCACGCGTCACCGCCTTTCTTTTCACAGAGCCAGCAGCGGCTCATATGGCCTCCTCCCACATCGTAGAAGCCGGTTCTTCCTCCCTGCACTTATCAAAGGCGCAGGAGCATCTGGGAGCGAATTTACATCCCTGAGGCATGTATTTTGGATTCGGGACATTGCCCGGTATGGATTCCAGCTCCTCCGCATACTCTCCCAGCTTGGGAATGGATGCCAGAAGGCCCCTGGTATACGGATGGGACGGATTGGCGAAAATGGACCTCACATCCCCCTTCTCCACCACCCGGCCGCTGTACATGACCACCACGTCGTCGCAAACCTCTGCCACCACACCAAGGTCATGGGTGATAAACAGAATGGAGGTTCCTGTTTTCTGCTTCAGATTCTCCATCAAATCCAGAATCTGGGCCTGGATGGTAACGTCCAACGCGTGGTAGCTCATCCGCTATGAGGATTTTCGGCTTGCACACCAGCGCCATGGCTATCATGACTCTCTGGCGCTGCCGCCGGAGAGCTGGAAGGGATATTCCTTCATCATGCGCTCCACCCTGGGAACGCCTGTCAGCTTCAGCATCTCCACTGCCTTGTCCCAGGCTTCCTGCTTGCTTATGTTATTGTGCATCAGGATACATTCCGTTATCTGGTCCCCAATCTTCATGACAGGGTTCAGGCTGGTCATTGGTTCCTGGAAAATCATGGAAATCTTTTCCCCGCGCATCTTCCTGCGCTCCTCATCATCCAGCTTTGTCAAATCGCGGCCTTCAAACAGGATTTCCCCTTCCGCCACCTTTCCTGTGGTTCCCATCAGAAGTCCCATGACGGACAGGGCGGTCACGCTCTTGCCGCTGCCTGATTCTCCCACGATTCCAAGGGTTGTGCCCTCTCTCAGTTCAATATCCACGCCATCCACTGATTTAATCACACCGCTGTCCGTGTAGAAGTAGGTGTGCAGATTCTTAATCTCTAAAATATTATTATTCATATTCTCCATAAGTCCACTCCTAATCAGTCAGTTTTGGATCCAGCGCGTCTCTCAGGCCGTCGCCCAGCAGGTTGAAGCAGAGCACGGTGAAGAAGATTGCAAGACCCGGAAACAGGGTGATATGCCAGCTTGTCAGCATGTAGTTACGTCCATTGCTCAGAAGCAGTCCCCACTCAGGTGTGGGAGGCTGGGCGCCCATGCCTAAAAAGCTAAGGCTGGAAGCAGTGATGATGGAGGTTCCGATGGACATGGTGTACTGTACGATGATATTGGGAATGGCGCTGGGCAGGATATGTTTGAACAGGATGCGCATGTCACCTGCTCCGATGTTGCGGGCGGCCTGGACAAACACGCTGTTCTTTGTCTCCAGTGTATTGCCCCTCACCAGACGGGCAAACTTGGGGATGTTGAACACCGCAACCGCGATTACCACATTATAAAGTCCGCTTCCCAGGATGGCCACAATGGCAATTGCAGGATAAGGCCCGGGAAGGCCAGCAGCACATCGCAGATGCGCATGATGATGGAATCAATGATGCCGCCGTAATATCCGGCCAGAAGTCCCATAATGGTTCCCACAATCATTCCCACGGTCACGGCAAACAGTCCCACGCTGAGGGATATCCTGGTTCCGCAGATTACCCTGGAAAACAAATCCCTGCCGAACTCATCGGTGCCGAAAAGATGGGCGGCCGTAGGCGGCTGCATAATGGCAGAGTAATCATATTCATTGATGCCGTAAGGGGCAATCTTATAGCTGATAAATGCCAGCACCACAAGAAACACCAGAAATACCATGGCAACCATGGCTGTTTTCTGTTTTTAAACTTTCTTACAAACTCTGAAAACGGGGTATTGATGTCCGTCTTTTCAGTTAACACTTTATTCTTAGCCATCTTTTGTCGCCCCTTTTAGCTCAATTGAATTTCAGGATTCAGCACTGCGTACAGTACATCCACCACCAGGTTAATCAGTACGAAATGCAGGGAAAATATAAGAATCAGCGACTGGATTGCAGGATAATCCCTGTAGTTCACGGATTCAATCAGAAGGGAACCAAGTCCCGGAAACGCGAACACAGTTTCCGTCACAACGGAACCGCCCAGAAGAAAACCGAACTGAAGTCCCACAACCGTCACAACGGATATCATACAGTTACGGAACACATGTTTCCAGATAACAGTCTTTTCCCTCAGGCCCTTGGCCCTGGCCGTACGCACGTAATCCTCCTTCATTACCTCGATGACCGAGGAACGGGTAAAGCGGGCGATAATAGCCGCAATGCTGACCCCCAGCGTGATAGACGGCAGAATCAGGTTCTTAAAGGAGCCGGCCCCCGTGGTGGGCAGCAGCCTGTACTTGACCGCGAAGACCATGATAAGCATGAACCCAATCCAGAAGGAGGGCATGGATATACCTGAGACAGCCACTGTCATTCCTGTGTAGTCCTGCCACTTGCTCCTGTTTCTTCCTGACCAGACGCCGATAAGAACCCCTGCAATCACGCTCCAGGTCAGACTTAAAAGGGTAAGCTGCACCGTATTCATGTACCGCCCCTGAACCTCAGTCAGCACCGGGCGCTTGGTTCTCAGCGATGTGCCCAAATCCCCCTCACAAGTCCTGTCACGTAGCTGACATACTGCTGGGGAAGAGGCTTGTTAAGGCCAAGCTGTTCCCTTACCAGTTCCACATCCTCTTTGGTTGCCTGCGGCCCTGCCACCTGCCTGGCCGGATCTCCGGGAATCAGGCGCACAAAGAAGAATACAAACGTAACTACGATAATCAGGGTTGGTATAACTCCAACAACTCTTTTACATATGTATCTCAGCATATAGACTCTCACCTCTCAAATCATTATTGGGTATACACCTGTATTTTATCTTAAAAAGGTCTGGCAGAGAATCCCCCTCCGCCAGACCCTTAAGCCTTTTATTTCGTCATCTTACCATTTCTGATATTAAGGCAGTTATCTGGGAACATCTTTACATTTACCATCTTATTGGAAGTTGCCCAGGAGTTGAAGTCAGTTGCCAGACATACCAGGGGACTTTCTTCCCAAATCAGGTCCTGAGCCTTGGCATATGCTTCCGCTCTCTTATCACGGTCAGCCGTGTTCAGGCCGTCCTTCAGATATCCGTCTAATTCATCGTTCTCGAAATAGCAGATATTGTAGCTCATAGGAGGCTCAGACTCTTTTGCCAGCAGAGGACGGATTCCCCAGTCCGCGTCGCCGGTAGAGGATGACCAGCCGATGATGTACATATCAACTTCTGCCTCTGCGCCGGGAGCGTCCGTATCCTGGACCTTCTCGTTTACAATTGCGCTCTCCAGGCTGATAAGCTCAACATCAATACCCACCTCGGCAAGCTGCTGCTTTAAGAACTCGCCCTGCTTCATGTTGGCGGAAGTGTTGGCAAATATCAGGGTTGTCTTAAAGCCTTCCGGATAGCCTGCCTCTGCAAGCAGTGATTTTGCCTTCTCGATGTCGTATGGATAAGGATCATTTCCCTTGTAGTACTGAAGCTTCGGAGCAATAACAGAGGTTCCGGGCTGAGAGTTGCCATTCTTTACAACCGCCACATAGGCGTCCTTATTGATGGCATAGTTGATGGCCTGACGGACTTTCTTGTCATTGAATGGTTTCTTCTGGTTGTTCATCATCAGGTAACGGACTACCAGGCCCTGGTCCTGTCCCACGATTACGTTAGGATCAGATTTAAGTCCTGCCAGGTTTTCGTCCGGTACCGGCCAGATAAGCTGGGCATCGCCGGACTGAATCATGGCAACCCTGGTGGCGGACTCAGGTACAGGCTTTAAGGTGATGCTCTTGAAGCCGGCGTCCTTGTCAGCCAGAGGCGTGCCGCCGCAGATATCCGCGTCATAGCCCCACCAGTCCTTGTTCAGTTCAACCGTAAGGTGGTCGCCCTGAATCCACTCTTTAAATGTATACTGTCCCGTACCGATGGGGGCCTGTGCGCACGCCTGTGATCCCTGCTCGATAACCCTGGGGCTCATGATGACGCAGGCCGGATGGGCCAGTGTCTCGATGAACGCGCCAAAGGGGGAGGACAGCTTTACTACGATTGTATAGTCATCCTGAACCGTAGTGGTGTCCAGTATATTGCATAACAATGTGGTTCTCTTAAGTCCCAGGGACTTATCCGCCCAACGGTCAAGTTGCCTTGGCAGCCTCTGCGTTCCATGGGGTTCCGTCAGAGAATGTGATGCCCTCTCTCAGCTTGATGGTGAACTCCGTGGCGCTGTCATTGGCCGTATACTCAGCTGCCAGCATGGGAATGATTTTCATTTCGTCGTCAAACCCAAACAATCCGTCCATGATAAGACGCTGAACGCTCCTGAGAGGGTGTCGCTGGTATCCAGGGGGTCCAGTGTGGTGAAGTCCACATTGACTGCTCCTATAATATCCGTGTCCTGGGAAACAGACTCTCCCTCCGCAACAGCTGCCGCTGCTGTCGTTTCTTCTGTAGCTGCCGCCCCGCCTGCAGCTGCCGTGGTCGTATCTTTGGTGCCTGATGATGAACCACATGCCGTCAATCCCAGCATGGCAGCAGCCAGTGCCAGGGCGCACAGCTTCTTTCCGCTTTTCTTCATAGAATATCCTCCTTTTTGTGATGATACAAAAAAGCCCGGAAACCTACAGCTCTCACGCTCATTTCGTAAGCATCCTTGCTTACAATAATTTTACACGTTTCTGTGCTGCCTTGTCAAATAAATCATTCTTTTTTCCGTAAAGCATTCGTTACAATTTAAAATTTAAAGCCATTAGGTTGTTATATCCTAATATTTTTGATATAATCAACCTAATATTACTCAGGAGGACGGACCATGGACAGAAGCCAGCCAAAATACCATGTGCTCATTGTCAGCATCAATTCCAGCATACGCCTTGAATTCCAGAGTTATCTCCACAAGATATTGGGAGCCCATATTGCCTTTGATACAATTGGGCTGGACCAGGTCCAGCGGCCGGAGCAAATCAAGGGATACCAGTGCATCCTTTTTTCCAGCCCCCTGGTCCAGTCAGAATTTCCCATATCCATCCCAAAGGAGGTCATGCAGATTATCTGTACCAGGACCTTCAACCATGCCTGTCTGGACCAAATCATCCGCATACCGCCCGGCGAGCGTGTCTACATCGTTAATGACACCTATGACTCCATTGTCACCATCATGGAACAGCTGAAGGAGGCAGGAGTGGTGCAGTACCGGTTTGAGCCCTTTTATCCGGGATGCATCCAGCTGACGAGTCCATCCACTATGCCATCACCGTAGGAGAGCCCCAGCTGGTTCCCAGCCATATCACCAATGTCATTGATATCGGCAACCGCATCATCGACATCTCCACGATCAATGAGCTTTGCGAGTATTTCCATCTTCCGCCAGCCTGTCCAACCAGATTACCAAGGCCTATGTGAACAGCATCATGCAGATTGCCAAGCTGACCAGCGCCTATTACCAG
>ENA-OQIC01000700-OQIC01000700.1-human-gut-metagenome-genome-assembly--contig:-NODE-700-length-13940-cov-2.074712_pt1 | contig 13940 bp, 19 predicted proteins | sample MGYA00242572_ERZ504736 | MGnify/ENA primary metagenome ERZ504736 (study PRJEB26092, sample SAMD00036201) | human gut metagenome | host: Homo sapiens | study: EMG produced TPA metagenomics assembly of... | reverse complement strand
CGAGGAACATCTGCATATACACCTGCAAATACAAGGGAAGTATTATCAATCCAATTCTAATTGTTGATATATAGCTCATATAACTATGATACCATGGATCTGACTGAATAGGTAATATCAAACGACAAACAAATCAAAGCAGTGAAATTGGTCTTCGACAAGTAGGTGATTCTGATCTGGTGGGCTAAAATTTACTTGCGAAACTTAAAAACTCATTGTAAGTTTTGTGTTACATATTTATGATGCCTCAATGGGAAGTAAAGTAATCATTCAACTTTCGAATGTCGTCTATCTGTGAAAACATTCTCTGGAATGAATGAAGATTGTGGATTTTGTTGTAAATTTGCACATTACATCAATAAATTAATCTATGAAATCGGAGGTAGTTACTGATAATAAGATGATTAATCGATTAAAAGTGGTTTTAGCCGAAAAGAATCGTACTGGTAAATGGTTGGCACAGCAACTAGGAAAAAATGAAGCAACTGTTTCTCGATGGTGCTCTAACACGGCGCAACCATCACTTGAGATGGTTATCAAGATAGCTTCTGTCTTGAAAATAGATCTCGCCGACTCATCAACGGTGGAACTTCCATACAACAATGGAAATGACATTAACGGCTCGGATTCTATAAATGTATACGATAAGATTGATGAATGCAATTCATTACAGATCGTATACTTCTTGCATCTTTAGTTTATAGCGTGTTTGTCATTCTTAATTTCAAGTATATGAGATAAAAAAAGTATCATGAATAAGAATAAAAACGAAGATATACAACAATTTTTTACTCCCAAGATTGCTGTATTAGGTCTTGGTTATGTTGGGTTGCCATTGTTTTGCCTATTTTCAAAACACTATCATTGCGTAGGGTTTGATTCAGATAATGAGAGAACAACTCTGCTTTCTCGTGGTATTGATGCTAAGAGGTGCGAGAAAGAGGAAAATATAAATGCAGCTATTAGGAACAGCATTATTGTTTCTAATAGTAACGCTATCAGAGATTGTAATGTTTTTGTAATATGTGTTCCAACAGGCGTCACGTCGTCGCACGAGCCGGACTTGTTCCCATTAAAAAGCGCATGTTTCGTTGTTGGAAGCAATCTTAAAAAAGGAGATTTGGTTATATTTGAATCGACTGTTTTCCCTGGTGCAACTGATGAAATATGTATTCCTATCCTTGAAGAGTATTCTGGTTTAACGCTTAACATAGATTTTGGGGTTGGATATTCTCCTGAAAGAATTAATGTCGGAGAGGAGATACATCATCTTTCAATAACACCTAAGATTATTTCTGGCTCATCCTCAGAAGTATTGAATAAGATTGAAAACTCTATTCGTCGATTATATCGGCTCCGCTCTGTCGAGCTTCAAGCATTAAAGTGGCTGAGGCGGCTAAGATGTATGAAAATGTTCAACGCGATACCCTCATTGCCTTGGCCAATGAATTTTCCCTTTATTGTGGAAAAGAGAGAATTGATTCATTCGAGGTCACTCGATGTGCTTCAACAAAATGGAATTTCGCATCTATTTACCCCGGCTTAGTTGGTGGGCATTGTATTGGTATTGACCCATATTATTTAATAGAAAGGGCTAAATCCAAATCATTAGATTTGCCGTTGGTGTCAACAGCAAGATGCATCAATGAGAATGAGACTTTTATCGTGATAAAAAAGATCTCCGATTTAATTGGCGACAAAGATTGTTCCATTCTTATACTCGGAGCGTCATACAAAGCCAATATAAGCGATATCCGGAATTCAAAGTCGATTGAAATAATTAAAAGACTACATGACCAAGGGGTTACGATAATGGCCTTTGACCCGATAATTGATACATCTCTTCTTTCACCGGAAATAGAATCCCTGTTTATTAAAGATCAATCGGAACTTATCCAGAGATACGACATTGTAATTAAGCTTGTCAATCATTCGATATTTGACAAATTTAATATTAGAGGAACCATAAGTACTCTTGAATTAAAAGATTTAATATAAAATGCAACACTGTATGAACATATTAGTCGCTGGCGGAGCCGGTTTTATCGGTTCTAATCTTTGTGCATCATTAATTAAAGATGGACACAAAGTTGTAATCCTTGATAACCTGAGTACTGGGAGCCTTGCAAATATTAGAGACTTAGAGTACGGTACATATACGTTTGTTAATGAAGATGTTAGAACCTGTGATTTAGGAGGAATTATATCTATCGCAATTGATGTCATCATTAATCTTGCTTGCATTGCCTCTCCAAAGGCTTACTATAAACAGCCAGTAGACACCTTAATGACATCCGTTTTGGGAACCAAAAATCTCTTGGATTATGCTCTTACTCAAAATGCCATGTTAATTCAAGCATCTACAAGTGAAATTTATGGAGATCCTAATGTAGACATCTTAGAAGAGACCTACAATGGTAACGTAAGTTGTACCGGCCCTAGAGCATGTTATGATGAAGGTAAAAGAGCCGCTGAGACTCTTTGTATGGACTATATTCGCACACACAAGATGGATGTTCGGATTATACGTATATTCAACACTTATGGTCCGAAGATGAATTCTGCTGATGGTCGGGCTATACCGGAGTTTATTAATAAGGCTCTTAAGTCAGAATCCATAGAGATATATGGGAGTGGTGATCAGACTAGAAGCTTTATGTTCATTGATGATTTAATAAAAGCTGTAAAGCAGTTGATTAAATCTGACGTCCGTTTCGATACTCCTATCAATATTGGGAATCCGTATGAAGAGCACACCATTAATGAATTGGCAGGAATAATTAAAACATTGACACATAGTGACGTTCCTGTTGTACATTTAAGCGGATTAGAAGACGATCCCAGGAAGCGCAAGCCTTCAATACTTAAAGCGGAAAGAGTCATAAGTTGGAAACCCACAGTTAGTCTGAAAGACGGTTTATGTAAAACAATTCAATATTTTAGACAAAATGATTAAATTACCTAAGATAACAGAAGCGTCGATAGATTTATCCACAATCTGTCAATTACATTGTGTTGAGTGTTCAACGTCCAAAGGAATCACTCATGCAGGGATTGTGGGAAAAGGTCAACTTTCTTTTGAGGATTTTTCAAATTTTATTGACACTAATCCGGAGATTAAAAGAATAGAAATGTCCAATTGGGGAGAAATATTTCTGAACAAGGATATTGTCAAAATTTTAGAGTATGCTTTCAGAAAAGGAGTTACTTTATATTGCGGAAACGGTACTAATTTCAACAATGTTTCGGAAGAAGCATTGGAAGCACTGGTCAAATATAGAGTTGAGTATCTAAATATTTCTATTGATGGAGCAACACAAGAGACATATTCAATTTATCGCGTGGGTGGTAATCTCTGTAATGTACTTCAAAATATCGAGCGACTGAACAATTATAAAGAACGATATAACTCAGAGTACCCTAAGTTATCATGCAATTCGTGATATTCGGCCATAACGAACAGGATTTACCAAAGGTTAAAGAGTTGTGCTTGAAGTACAACATGGCTTTTAATCCCAAACTTAATTATTCCCAATTCTCACCTGTAAAAGACAAGGAATTTGTAAGACGAGAAAGTGGTCTTGGAGTAGCAGACCGTGATGAATATCGTCTGAAGCATAATCACGAATATAAAGCTCCATGCTATCATTGCTTCTCAAGTCCACAAATTAATTGGAATGGGGATATCCTTGGATGTAGTGTTAATAAGTGGAGAAGTCTTGGAAACGTCAAAGATGGGTCTTTGACTCAATGGACAGAAAGCGAGGGGTTCAAGGCATTAGTTGAACTTCTTTTTGAAGGGAGAGATACCTCTATTGATTTACCTTGCAAACATTGCCCCAATTTAGTTAAAGTACTATCTTGTCCACTTTCAATTGAGGGATTACAGAAGTATAATGAATATATCGCACCAGCACTACGATGATGGAAAAGTTAATCATAGAAGTGGATATTACACATCGTTGCAATCTTATTTGTCGACATTGTAATCGTCTTTGTAATGCTGAGAATCAGTATGCAATAGTTAGGAATTCTTTGGATATGGATATGCGGCATATAGACTATCTGTGTCGTGAGATTAAATCGATTCGTAAAGGAAGTATAGAAACCATCCGAATACTTGGAGGCGAGCCATTATTGTCAAAGATATTAGAGCCGGCGGTTCAAGCTTTTGAATTACTGAAAGACGAAGGCTATATTTCTAATATCAATATTGTGACCAACGGTACATTGCCTATTCCTGCTTATTGTTCTCCATACATTGTATTTGCGCCACAAATTGTAGGTCAAATGATAGAAGACAAAGGTAGGCCATTGACTAAGAACGAAATATATTCAATCAAGAATATAAAGCACAGAAATATAACATTATCTCCGGAAGACATTGGCGCAGACTATAAATCTGCGATAGAATCAATATTTGTGGTATTCATTATACCGTCTATGGTTTTTCATATACAGCTCCTTGTTTCCCTTGTATAATGGCGAAACAATCAAATCATAAATATTTTTTGCATGAATTTCCAAAGATGTTTCAATGTTTATAAGAGAAATTTAAGAATGTACGTGATGTTCTCTATGTACATATGACTATAAGAAATTATAAAATGTATGCGATGACATCCAGAATTTCAAACATGGAACTATTGTGGAACTAAATGGAAGGAGCTAATCTTTTCAAACAAGGTAAAGTATGTAGAACCCGACACAAGTTGGATTAATAAAGTGTAAGATGGTACTTAATCAAGAACAATTCGATGCATTCAGAATGGAGATTGCTACATTCGGCAATATTCCGATCTTAAGCCAGTACTGTGGTATAGGGTGTGTATTTTGTAAAGTGCACACAGATTCCTATTTGGGACACTATCCAAAGATTCCAATGATTGATAAGGAAGACCTTATAAAAGGCTTTGCTTTTATCAACCCGAATGTTAACTACGTAAGGCTGGGTGCTGGTGTATTGGTCGCACCTCATACAGACCCATTTCTTCATCCTCAGATATATGATTTTATCAAAATTGCATCGGAATATTTCCCGACAAAAAAGATAACAACCGTTACTACCGGTGCATATATCAGAGAAGACAAATTGGATTTCCTTAATTCTATTCCGAATTTTGGTATAGATTTATCACTCATCACTATGCAAGGTAAGAGGGAGGCTATCATACCAAGATCTGAACGTGAAAGAACAATGACTTTGTTGAAGTATGCACCGTTAAATAAGTGTACACTTATGTTCACCGGTTCTATTTATGATATCCAGAAAGATCTCGAATTGCTTTATGGACTTGGCGTTGATAAAAAGGTCAGACAAATTCTTGTTCGAAGGATGGAACACACTAAAACAAGTCAACGTCAACTGAAAGAATTGTCAACACAATGCATAGAGCATTATGAAGAATGTATAACTTGGATAAAAGAAAATTATCCAGGCGTTATTTACACTGTCCCCATATTAAAGGACGTTTTTCGCGGTGGTAACAATGAATACTTCATTGATGCTGACAAACGCATAGCGAGACAAAAAGAAATCATAAACAGTCTCCCTTCAGATGCGATGGTGAATCTTATCTGTCCCTTATCTGGATATGATTACTTTACAGAAGCATTTAAGGGTATGCACAACGTAAAGACCAACCTTATACTGAATCATCTATATGGAGGATCAGTGTCTGTGGCTGGGCTCTTGAACCACAAAGATATTAGAGAGCAATTCAATCCAGATAGAAATGATTATATGTTTCTACCGAATGAAATGTACAATGCTGACGGTCTTGATTTACTTGGTGAGCCTATGAGTGAACTCGAAAAATATTACGGAGCTAAAATTATATTGGGATGAATATTGGTTGGAATAAATTTCGCATATTAGTTACAAATCGTTGTAATTATCATTGTCCTTTTTGTCATAACGAGGGACAGGATAAGTCCATTGTTCAAGAACAAATGACATTTGATGACTTCCGGAGTTTCGTCGATATTATAGCCAATCTGCACATCAGCGAGATTAACTTTAGTGGAGGAGAACCATTACTCAATCCGGAAATTGTGGATATGATTTTATATGCCAACAATAAGTTGACAGGAGATATTAGCTGTGCAACAAATCTTTCATTGATTACTACCAATATGATTGAAAAGCTTGCTAATACAAGATTGAAATTCAATATCCAATTCCCATACATAAATGAATCTGCATTCATTAAAAGTACAGGAAATGGTTTTCTTAGCAAAATCAAGTCTAACATTAAGGCTGTAAAGGAGGCTGGAATAAAGATTGGACTTAACACTGTTATCCAATCACGGAAGATTGAAGCGATAATAGAAATGATTGAATTCGCGATTCAAAACGAGTTACCTTTAAAACTCCTTCCTCAAATAGGCTTGGAAGGTAGCGATAAGTTTAAGGATCAAATATACCCCATTCTTAATAGATACGCTACAACCATTTGCGATAAAGGAACTGGAGCTACAGCCTGGAATGTCGAAAAAAATGGGCATAGGACTCGCGTTCTTTATATCGATTCGCCCTGTTTCAGTAACGATATCGAAACCTGTCGTGCATTTGGTGAATTAAGAATACTTCCAGGTATGTATGCACAGCCCTGCATACTTAAAGAGCCTGAAATACGATTAGATCTTTCTAAAGGCGACGAATACATACTTAATCAATTAGCACAATTATGGAACGGCTTCACGACATGCTAACCACTTATAATGCCAATATTCCTACGGATATGAGGACATCCTGGAGCAAGCAATTTTTACAGCCTACTTTCCCCTCGTATTGGGAGATTACATACAAAGTGTTGCAATTTATAGATAGAGAAAAACGTATAATCGAAATTGGTGCTGGACAAGGAGATGTTACAGCTATAGCTTGTTATTTAGGGTTTAATTTCATCTCTGCATATGAACGAAACATTGAGGCTGCTAATATAGCTGAAGCTAAGATTTCCGACTTATTTCACAGAATATCAATCATAGAAAAGCAAGATTTCGCAAAGGTAGATCTCAAGGATGAATGTGCAGATATTCTTATCATGGTGAATTGTGCTTATGCAGATGGTTGCACAACTAAAGAAGAATATCTTTCAAGACTTGTTTCTTTCTATAACAAAGCGGGAAAACCAAAGTTGGTTATACTCGAAGTAATAGATGCTTCTTATACTTGCGAAGATTTGGATTTCCCTGTATGTATTAGACTAAATCCACAAGATGTTGAATCAATGTTTCCGATGTCAAAAATATCGTCTTATCTAACATATAAATATCCAAAAACAAGAGGACTAAGCGCCTATATGTAATTGAGAAAAGATGAACATTTATATAGTTACAAACGAATATAGTATTGAAGGTGGCGGCTTAGCTTACAGTTGTCATGCTTTTGTGAATATGCTGGAACAAGTAGGACATGATATCACAATTATTTCTAGTTCTGTTCCATCAGAATCTATTATATCCGGAGGTATAAGCCATCTCTTGGATATGAACTAGCAATGGAGGAAAAGCTCAAAGAGAATATTAAATCACTTGCCTCTGGTGGGCTTATTGTATCGTTTGGAGGTGGTTTTAACGCCTACTATGCCGCTCTTTTGGCGTCCAAATCGAGACTTAAATTATGGCTAATGTTCCGAGGTTCAGATGCTAATATCAGCAAATGGAATCCTATTGAATCTTATTATAATAAATTCGTGGTTGATTGCGCCTCTGAAATTTTCGCTCTATCTAAGGAAATTGCAGATAATGTTCAATTGTTTTCATCGAACAAACTTGATATTCATGTTATTCCCAATTCTGCTAGTAGGAAATCCGAGCAAATCAAGTCTATATCCAGTAGGCATATTACATTAGGAACTGGCGCGACACATCTCAATGAAAAGAAAGGAATCTCACATCTTTTGGAAATGGTCGCTGTTGTAAATAGAACAATGAAAGATTTACATCTTTCGCTTGAACTCGTTGGCCACATAGACAATGATGTAAAGGAACTGTATAAAGCAAAGATGGATGAATTGTGCATTTCAAGTGATGTGAACTTTTAGGTAGGTTGAGCCGAGATGAATTTAGAAATAGACAAATGACTTGGGACATGTACGTTCAAACTTCTGTTTGCGAAGGAATGGGTAACTCTGTAGTTGATGCAATGTCTATGGGGTTGCCTATTATGATATCCAATACCGGTTATGTAGCAGAAGCTGCGCAAGAACATTTTCCTCAAATTGTATTTAGTTCTCTGAATCCACATAGTATGGCAGATGAACTTTCGATACTAGTTAGTCTTAAAGATAGGGATTTTAGATATGGAAATTTCTATTCAATGTTCTTCTCAGGAATAACACCCTCCAAGATTGCTTCTCGATGGAAACAATTTCTTGAATGCGATACCCCCAAAACGAATTTTGAGTATAAACCTAGCGCGGTTTTATCTCTTACATTGCACGATGTAAGTGGTGATAAGCATGATAATATCACAACGCCAGTAGAAGTCTTTGAATCTTTTGTAGATCGAGTCCATCAGAAGGGACTTGGTTTATGCTCTATGAAGTCTTATGTACAGAAATCGATAGATGAAAGAGAAAGGTGGATTGTCTGCACTTTTGATGATGGTTATACAGGGTTACTTGATAATGCTTTACCTATTCTAAACAAATACGGTTTTACCGCTTCGGTCTATGTATGTACAGATTATTTGGGAAAATCCAATGATTGAATTTTAAGGATAAGTCTCGACGAATGCATCTGAATGTAGAAGAACTTAAGGAATTAATTTGTGCCGGTTGGGAAATCGGTTCGCATGGAGTAACTCACGAGTCTCTGTTACGTTTGGATGATGCCGATATAGAATGGCAGTTAAAAGAATCCAAAAGATTCTTGAAGAGCTTTTCGGTCCGGTAATATCTTATGCTTACCCTTATGGAGATATAAGCCCCTACATTGAGACACAGGTGAAAAAATACTACGATTATGCGTTCCTTTTAACGCAAGGCGGAGTGTTTTTGAACACAGATGCGCATAAAATTCATAGATATTACATCTCGGAGATTAATCAAATAATAAACGGTTTATGAGGATTCTTGGAATATTTCGCGGTTTTCCCGGACTTGGGAGAGTTGTAGCAGGAGTCTCCTTATTGGAGGAACTTCGAGATCAATACGGAGCTAATATTCGTATGATTAGTTATCTTCAAGGTAATGAATATCTTAAGTCCAAGGGCTATGCAGATTTGCACGAAGCCACCCCCATGGACTATTGTTCGATTGGCTTAGTCCCGACAAATAAGATGGGAGCATACATTCATACCACAATTAAAGAATATACCCGGATTAATATTGATAGATGGTGAGCCCTTGATAGTTCATTCCATTAAATTGTCTTTCCCGAGAATGAAAATTGTAGTGTTATTAAATCCTTCTGATGTCGACAATTCATATAATGACAAAGAAGCGATGGACTACTTTAATTCATTATATTCTATGGCAGATGTTGCCATCGTTCATGGGCTTCGGAAAATCAGAAAGCCATTGTTTTACGATTATAAACAGTTCTATTCACTTAACACGATTCTGCGCAGGGAGATTCTTAAACTCAAAAATATCCCGTCCAAAGATATTTATTGCATTTTAGGAGGCGGGACCGTTAATGTGAGTTGTCAATTTACCGAATCTTCAATACGTATTGGGGAATTATGTATCAAAGTTGCCGAGGAGTTATCAGAATATCGAATGCATATCGTTTGTTCAAGTGCAAATATATATGATGCTCTGTACAGAATGAGTATCACGGACAATGTATTCCTATATAAGGATATCATTAGCCCTCAGTACTATTATGCGCATGCCTCACTCATTATTACCCGTTCTGGGAGAAATACATTGAGCGAGATTAAATATCTTGATATTCCTGCAATTACGTTTGTGACTGGCGATAGGTACAGAGTAGTAGAACAGAGACAAAATGTAAACTTGCTTCATGATGATTGTTGCCTTATGGCTGAGTCCAATTGGACAAAAGATGACTCGTACGACTAATAAAACGGCTTAACATACCTAAAGAAAGTGATAAAATTGGAAGTTTTATTCCAGGGAATGCAATAGCAATGGAGATTCTTCTTAACAATACATCATCAATGCCGACTAAATAACCACAACATTATGAACGAGTTGTCACAACCTCTATTTCAGTTGCATGCTCCCTTTATTGTGCTAACAGCAAAAAGCAGTATTGAAGTGCAGGCTTCTATAACATATGCTTTTGTGTCTGCATGTACAGATTCTATTATTATAAGCATTCCAAGAGGTACTAGATTATTTACAAGCAACTCCAATAAAAGGGATAATGCGGGGCTAATACAATGTGAGATTATTTCTCATAGAGAAGAGATTGATGCGAATACCGAAACGTTGGTGCGAAATAAGTTCCCGGAATTTTGTGATGAATATAGCAAACTTTCTTGTATAGGCTATATTTATATAGATCCGTCTCAACTTGGGTGTTTCAAAATTGAAGATGCAACAACTGACGACATATTTGCAATGTTTAATATTAGATAACAATAACATTATCGATATGATAGACAATTTTATATCTGAATTTTCTATTACAAACTCTTGGAATGCAGAGAAATGGTCTCGGTTAATGGAGGATGTTAAAAATATGACTGATGGCGATTCTCGTAAAAGATCTATGAGAAAACTAAGGGCCATAGTTTTTGCGGCGAATAAGTTTATTCTCAATAAAGGCAATTATGTTACTCATCAAGGATTGGTAAATATGCCGATTTTTCAATCATATGATAAAATATATAAGCAACCGATAACTGTTAATCATATTAGAAGAATTGAAGCAGAAACCATATTCGGAGTTTTGAATATGGATTGTATAGATGCAGGTAAGATGCTTCAAGAAGAGGGCTATCATCCAGCTGTTTTAAATATGGCATGTGAGGACGGTCCTGGAGGTGGGGTAATTGGAGGATGCTATGGTCAAGAGGAAAGCCTTTTTAGACGCAGTAATCTTTATGTGTATCTTTATCCTTATTCGCCCCATGCCTTAGAGTGTAACTTGCAGTCTAAACATCCTCAATATCCGCTAAATGGCAATTTTGACGGCATATACGTAAGAGATGCTGTTATTTTCAGGGAAGCCGAAAATAAAGGATATGAACTGCTTCAAAATCCGTTTAATATGTCTTTTATTTCTGTTCCGGCAATCAGAGAACCAATTTTAAATGACGGAATGCTCAATAAAAGAGATATCATTATAGCGAAGGATAAAATCCGGACAATCCTACGCCTTGGATTGATAAATTCTCATGACGCTTTAGTTCTCGGGGCATGGGGTTGTGGCATATTTCATAACCCACCACGAGATATTGCTAGATTATTCAAAGAGGTCTTTTTAGAAGAAGAGTTTTTTAATAAATATAAAAAAGTAGTATTTGCGATTCTTGATGATTCTATATCTTTGAGTAGAAAGAAAGATGACGGAAATCTGTTGCCGTTTAAAGAATTATTTGACAAATAATATACCAATATGATTAGACTTAGCATAATAATCCCGGCATACAATGCTGCTCAATATGTTGAGAGGTGTTTATTGTCCATAAATAATGAAGCTATCAGGTCAGGAATATCTCAATCAGAATATGAGATAATCATTGTAGATGATTGCTCATCTGATAATACAATAGAACGAACTTTAGAATATTTCAATCATCTTAATCTAAGTAATGGCAAAGTGATATGTCATCACACTAATAGGAAACAAGGGGCAGCCCGTAATACTGGATTGCGTGTTGCTAATGGAGATTATGTGTGGTTTGTTGATATCGATGATTCTATTGGCGATGGAATCCTAAAATATCTACATTCATCAGAACTTAGTTCTACCCCTGATATATTTCAGTTCCATGCGGCATCGAAAGACCAATCCAATAACATCGTCATTGAACCTTATTGGGAAAAGCCAATTGGGCCTATGTCAGGAATTGACTATTTGGAATTTGAAGCAATGAATGCCTATTCAAACAGAATCAGAGCATCATGGTCCAAATGGTTCGCCGAGAATATCTGTTATGCAATAATCTCTTTTATGAGGAAGGTGTTTCTGGGAGGATGTAGTCCACACTTTAAAAGCATTTTATCTTGCTGATACAGTTATTTATCACCCGGTTATCGGATACATCTATATTCAGACCCCCAATTCGGACATGAGGGGCGTTCAGAGCGGAAAGAAATACGCTGATACTATTCGCTTTTGCACTCAATCCCTTCAATTTCTATTAGAAAAGCATGCATCTCCAAACATTAAAAATCATCTTTCGTCATACTATCTTAAAGTATTGAGAAAGTACAAGAATTACTTAAGCAAATTGACAGAAACAGAAATTGATGCTTTCATAGAGGCCATAAGTGATCTTAAAATGAATGTAATAGAACAATTCTTCGGTAACAAGGAACATGATTGGCTTCTTAATGACAGCAGTATAAGAGAATTATATAATCATCAACGCAAATGAAAACTAAAATTGTATATGTTCTCGCAAGTTCTCAAGAAGATTATTTTCTTGAGCAATGTCTTATTTCACTAAAATTCCTTAGGAAATATAATCCAGAAGCATATGTCGTTCTTGTTTGTGACGACACGACTGAAGTTCACTAAATGGTAATCGACAAGATATTAAGTTGCTAATCAATGAATTGAATCCATACAATTTGAAAGGCCAGTAAATAAGGTCGAAAGATCTAGATTAATGAAAGTGAATCTCCGAAAATATGTTGAAGGAGATTTCCTATACATAGATTGTGATACGATAATTGTAAATGACTTATCAGAAATTGATAATTTTACTTTTTCGATAGGAGCTGTTTTGGATGGGCATCAACCGCTTAAGTCCCATCCAATGCGTTCATATTTTAAGAAACAGAATCAACATCTCAACTATAATTTTGATGAAGTCCTTTCATATTATAGTGGAGGTGTCATGTATTCAAAGGATGATGAATCTTCTCATGATTTCTATGCTCATTGGTATAATAATTATCTGGAATCTTTGAAATCAGGAGTTAAACTTGACGAACCACCGCTGGCTAAAACCAATGAGGAGTTGGGCGGAATCATTTGTGAAATGAATGGCATATGGAATTGTCAAATTCGATTTGGTGCATTATATTTAGCTAATGCCAAAATTCTCCATTTCTGTTCTAAAAAAAATATGCCTGTTAATAATCTCGCACGAAGAGAATTTTTGTACAAGATTAAAGAACGAGGATTAGACATCGAGAGATGCAATGGTATTTGGAAAATTGGCATAGAACAATACCTTCTAATTTATTGCTGTCAACAAATATTGATGCCAATTTTAATCTGTCCAGGGACTATGAAGATGCGCGTTCAGCCTATGTGATTGTTAAGATGCAAGATGGGATATTTCAGCCACAAATAACTACATTTAAGGAACTATACAATCATTATAAGAAATATCATTATTGGAAAGTTCAATCCTATGTCATTAGCAAAAATACTATTTAAAGAAAAATTTGGTTATTCTATAGAAAATGAGCCTATTAATTCTCTAAATCGAAAGCTTTTTAATCTTGCATTCTTTAATCCAGTTGATATATGGACAACTCTTGCGGATAAATTGGCTGTAAGAAAATTTGTAAAATCTAAAGGATGTGCAGATATACTGCTGACCGTTTATAAATATTGGGATAATGTTGGGGTTATTGATTTTTCATCACTACCAAATTCATTTGTCTTAAAGTGCAATCACGATAACGGTTCTACTATTCTTGTGTATGATAAGTTTTCTGTAGATAAGTCATTCATTGAAGACTTTTATCGCCGAAAACTATCGCTACCTTTCGGCATTGAAACTGCAGAGCCGCATTATCTGGCATCAAGCCCTTGTTTTGCTGAGTAGTTGCTTG
>ENA-OQIC01000699-OQIC01000699.1-human-gut-metagenome-genome-assembly--contig:-NODE-699-length-13972-cov-1.665078_pt1 | contig 13972 bp, 22 predicted proteins | sample MGYA00242572_ERZ504736 | MGnify/ENA primary metagenome ERZ504736 (study PRJEB26092, sample SAMD00036201) | human gut metagenome | host: Homo sapiens | study: EMG produced TPA metagenomics assembly of... | reverse complement strand
CATAATTATATCACTGGAGGTTTTTACTGTAAGCTTAAGCAATGCTGACTCACCGGCCTAGCCGGTGGTTTATTTGTTCATCAAAGTTCCGTTTCTCTTCTGAGAAACTCCACTGTGCTGAACAGGCTTAAAGCCTAACAATAAAAACAGCCTCATTTCTGAGACTGCTTTCATAGATTTCCATGTCGATCGTTAGATCGAAACGGTATACCTATCCTGAACAAATAGATTATACCATTTCTTTCTAACGTCTGGCAAGGCGTTATTTTTATACAAATTTTTAAGAAAGGAATGATGATCATGTTAATTAAATGTCCCGAATGTAATCTGCAGGTAAGCGATCATGCAATTGCTTGTCCTCACTGCGGATATCCTCTACAAACAACTGCTGCCAAAAAGCAACGAACCAAACAGCGAAGACGAAAAAAACTTCCAAATGGCTTTGGCCAGATATCTGAAATCAAAACTGGTAATCTATATAACCTTTTCGTGCAATGGTTACTGTTGGAAAAGACTTTTACGGCAGACCAATTCGTAAACTGCTCAAACCTGTTGCATTTTTCAAGACTTATAACGAAGCCTATGCGGCTCTGGTTGAATATAATAAGAATCCTTACGATTTAGACGATGATCTAACTGTTGAAGAGCTGTATGAAAAATGGACTGAGGAATACTTTAAGACTTTATCCAATCCATCTAGCGAAAGAACAATCAAATCAGCTTGGAACTACTGCTCTTCAATTTACAATATGCGTGCCAAAGATTTACGTCCGCGACACATTAAAGGCTGTATGGAAGAAGGTACATACGAAGTCGATGGAAAAGAAAAACATCCTTCTCCTACCACCAAAACAAAAATCAAGTCCCTGTTCAATTTAATGCTTGATTATGCAAATGAAAATGATGTTGTTGGCAAAAACTATGCACGAACTTTCAAATTATCCGATGATATTATTAAGGACGTTGAGGAAGAAAAGAAAGATCATATTGACTTCACAGATGAGGAAATGCTGAAATTATGGAATAACTTATATAATGTGGATTATGTGGATGTATTGCTGATCCAGTGCTACTCCGGTTGGCGACCACAGGAATTAGGCTTGTTAAAAATGGAGAATGTTGATTTAGAGAATTGGTTTATTACTGGAGGTATGAAAACCGATGCCGGAAAAAATCGTGTAGTTCCGATTCATCCAAAGATTCGGAGTTTGGTAAAGTACCGTTACCAGGAAGCTCAAAAATTAGGAAGCGAATACTTGATCAATTGCACTGACACTAAAACTCATCGATCTAGCTTGAAACTTACATATGACAAATACCGGCACAGGATTGATAAGATCATTGAACAACTAGAGTTAAATCCAGATCATCGTGCTCATGATGGTCGTATCCAATTCGCAACAATGGCGAAAGCTGCCGAGGTCAATGAATATGCCATAAAACGTATCATGGGACATAAAATAAAAGACATTACAGAAAATACTTATACGAAGCGAAAAAGAGAATGGCTGATGGAAGAGATATTGAAAATTAAATAATTTAAGCACAAAAAAGAGCCAAGATATGATATACATTCTTGACTCTTTTTGTTTATTCACTTGTAGCAACGAGTTGTAGTAATGTTGTAGCAATGTTGTAGCAACGAGTCACTTTTCATTGCTTTTTACCACTTTTATCGTTCCTAAAAACCACGTATTTAAGCGGTTTCTTAGAATTTACCTGCCTTAGCAGCTTCCTCAATAGATACAGCTACTGCAACTGTAGCTCCTACCATTGGATTGTTACCCATACCGATTAATCCCATCATTTCTACATGCTGGTACTGAAGAAGATCCTGCGAACTGAGCATCACTATGCATACGTCCCATAGTATCTGTCATTCCGTAAGAAGCTGGTCCTGCAGCCATGTTATCTGGATGTAATGTACGTCCTGTACCACCACCAGAAGCTACAGAGAAGTATTTTTTACCCTGTTCGATACATTCTTTTTTGTATGTACCTGCAACTGGGTGCTGGAAACGAGTTGGGTTTGTAGAGTTACCTGTGATAGATACGTCTACACCTTCTTTGTGCATGATTGCAACACCTTCTGTTACATCGTTAGCACCGTAGCAGTTAACCTTAGCTCTTAATCCTTCAGAGTAAGATTTTCTGAATACTTCTTTAACTTCACCTGTGTAATAATCCATTTCAGTTTCAACATATGTAAATCCGTTAATTCTGGAAATGATCTGTGCAGCATCTTTTCCTAATCCGTTTAAGATAACTCTTAAAGGTTTCTGACGAACTTTGTTTGCTTTTTCAGCGATTCCGATAGCTCCTTCAGCAGCTGCGAAAGATTCGTGACCTGCTAAGAATGCGAAACATTCTGTTTCTTCTTCAAGAAGCATCTTTCCTAAGTTACCATGTCCAAGACCTACTTTACGCTGATCAGCTACAGATCCAGGAATACAGAATGCCTGAAGACCTTCTCCGATAGCAGCAGCAGCGTCTGCAGCTCTCTTGCAACCTTTTTGATTGCGATAGCAGCACCTACTGTGTAAGCCCATTTTGCATTTTCGAAACAGATTGGCTGAATTCCTTCAACCTGAGCATAAACATCTAATCCAGCATGCTTTTGTTGATTTCACCAGCTTCTTCGATAGATTGATTCCATACTCTTTTAAAACAGCAAGAATCTGTTTTTCTCTTCTTTCATATGATTCAAATAAAGCCATTATTCGCTACCTCCTATTCCTTTCTTGGGTCAATAATCTTAACAGCGTCATCAACGCGTCCGTACTGACCTTTGGCCTTGTCAAGTGCTGTCTGAGCATCGTCTCCAGCTTTGATGAAGTCCATCATTCTACCAAAGTTAACAAACTGGTATCCAATGATTCATCATCCGCATCAAGAGCGATACCTGTAACGTATCCTTCAGCCATTTCAAGGTAACGAGGACCTTTTTTAAGTGTTCCGTACATTGTACCAACCTGAGATCTTAATCCTTTACCTAAGTCTTCAAGACCAGCACCGATTGGAAGTCCTTCTTCAGAGAATGCACTCTGAGTTCTTCCGTATACGATCTGTAAGAATAATTCTCTCATTGCTGTATTGATAGCATCACAAACTAAGTCTGTATTCAATGCTTCTAAAATTGTTCTTCCTGGTAAGATTCAGATGCCATAGCAGCTGAATGTGTCATTCCTGAACATCCGATTGTTTCTACTAATGCTTCCTGGATGATACCTTCTTTAACGTTAAGAGTTAATTTACATCCTCCCTGCTGAGGTGCACACCAACCAATACCATGTGTTAATCCTGAGATGTCTGTTACATCTTTCGCTTTTACCCATTTGCTTCTTCAGGAATTGGGGCAGCTCCATGGTTTACACCCTGAGCTACTGTACACATTTGTTCTACTTCATGTGAATAAATCATGTTGAAACTCCTTTCAGTATTAAAAATAACATCTTTATTTTAGCACATCGTTAAAAATAAAACAACAAATTATCTTAAGAACTTCGTTAAGTTTTTCAATGTTTTTATTGGTTTGTGTGATAAAAATAATTTTTTTGTCAAGTTGTTTTTCTTTTATATAAAAAATCTCGAATTTTCTTTTTTTAGTCAATTCAATAAATTATCTGAATTCTATTCCCCTTGTTTCTTTAGGAATTACGGGTATAATTTAATACATATTTTTATAACAGAAAGGAATTATGATTATGAGTCATTATGATTTAGAAACAAAATGTCTTCATTCTGGTTACACTCCTAAGAAAGGAGAACCATGTGCACTTCCTATTTATCAGAGTACTACTTTCAAATATGATACAACCGATGAAATGGGACAGTTATTTGATCTGAAAGCAGAAGGATATTTCTATACGCGTCTTCAGAATCCTACGAACGATGCTGTAGCTGCCAAAATTGCTGATCTTGAAGGAGGTGTTGCAGGACTTCTTACTTCTTCTGGACAGGCTGCAAACTTCTATGCAATCTTTAATATCTGTGAAGCTGGAGATCATGTTGTTGCAGCTTCTACGATCTATGGTGGAACATTTAACCTTCTGGGTGTTACATTAAAGAAACTTGGAATTGAATGTACATTCGTTGATACTGATGCAAGTGCTGAAGAAATTGCTGCTGCATTCAAACCGAATACCAAAGTTTTATTTGCAGAGACAATTGCAAACCCTGCACTTGTCATTCTTGATATTGAGAAATTTGCAAAGGTTGCCCATGAACATGAAGTTCCATTGATTGTTGACAATACTTTTGCAACGCCGATCAACTGTCGTCCTTTTGAATGGGGCGCTGATATCGTCACACATTCAACAACTAAATATATGGATGGACACGCTGTTCAAGTTGGCGGTGCGATCATTGACAGCGGAAACTTTGACTGGGACGCTTATGGACACAAATATCATGGTCTTACTGAACCTGATGAATCTTACCATGGTGTCGTTTATACAAAACAATTTGGAAAGAAAGCTTATATCACAAAAGCTACAACACAGCTGATGCGTGACCTCGGTTCCATTCCATCCCCTGAAAACTGTTTCTTATTAAATCTTGGATTAGAAACACTGCCTTTACGTGTAGAACGTCATTGTGAAAATGCTCAGAAAGTTGCTGAATTCTTAGATGCTCATGAAAAAGTATCTCATGTTATTTATGCCGGACTTCCTAATGATAAATATCACGAATTAGCACAAAAATATATGGATAAGGGAAGAACCTGTGGTGTTATTTCCTTTGAACTGACTGGTGGACGTGATGCTGCAGTACGCTTTATGGATGGCTTAAAATTAGCAAATATTGCGACACATGTTGCTGCATCCAAAACGATGGTACTTCACCCAGCTAGCCATACACACCGCCAGATGAATGATGAACAGTTAAGAGAAGCTGGTGTTTCTCCTGGAATGATCCGTTTATCTGTTGGAATTGAAAGTGCAAAAGATATTATCAATGATCTGAAAGAAGCACTTGAGAATGCATAGTTTTATAGGTGTTCGAAGATTACTTAGTAACAGTAATAATTGATATTATAAATTTCAAATATCATAGCAAAAAAGAACCTTAACTCCCAACATTTATTATATATGCATTGAGTTAAGTTCTTATTATTTTATATTCTATAAAATCTATAACAGATTATTCATCCCAGTTAGTATACACCTCTTGCACATCGTCATCCTCATCAAGAAGATCTAATGTTTTCTGAATACTCTTAATATCTTCTTCACTTGTAAGTTCGACCATAGTACCAGGGATCATTGTGACACTGGCATCTGCCATAGGAATTTCTTCCTTCTCTAAAGCTTCTCTGACTGCACTGAAGTCTTCTGGTGTTGTCAATACTTCAAAGCTGTCGTCTTCTTCGTTGAAGTCTTCTGCTCCGGCATCTAATGCATCATCATAAGATCGTCTGCATCCATTTCACATTCTTCTTTAGAGATGATGATCTGTCCTTTCTTCTCGAACATATAAGATACACATCCTGGTGTTCCTACGTTACCATTTCCTTTTGTGAAAGCATTTCTTACATTAGATGCTGTACGGTTTTGTTATCTGTTAATGTATCTACGATGATCGCAACTCCGCTTGGTCCATATCCTTCATATGTAATCTGCTCATAATTAACAGAATCTGCATCTCCAGCAGCTTTTTTGATACCACGTTCGATCGTGTCATTTGGCATATTATTTGCTTTTGCTTTTGCAATGACATCACGTAATCTGCTATTGTTGTCTGGATCTGGTCCACCCTCTTTAACGGCTACTGCAATTTCTCTTCCAATGACTGTGAAAATCTTTCCTTTTTTCGCATTCATTTTTTTCTTTTTTGTGTTTGATGTTCGCAAATTTACTGTGTCCTGACATCTTCTTCTTCCTTCCTTTTCCTTTTTTCTACCTTTACCTGTCTAATCATGTTGTCATGAATATCAACAGATTTAAAGGAATATCCTTGGTAGATAATTTCTATTTCTTCATTGTCTTCTGGTAAATGTCCCAGCTGATCAATTAAAAATCCATTGAGTGTCTCAATATCTTCAACGTCAAATTCGATTCCTAATGTATCCTCAAGTTCTTCCAGTCTCGTACTTCCACGTACAAGATAGATATCTGCCCATCCGATCTTGGTGATATTACGGTCTTCGACATCATATTCGTCTAAAATATTCCCTACTATGACCTCTAACATATCTTCCATAGATACAATACCTTCTGTCTGGCTATATTCATCAATAACGATCGCCATATGAATCTTCTTGGTCTGCATCTCCTGAAAAAGCACCGATAAATTCATCGTCTGATGAACAAAAAACGGCTCTCTTGCAATATCAGAAAGTGTTGCTTCTTTCTGATTAAGATATGCATCGATCACATCTTTTAAATAAAGCACTCCTACAATGTTATCAATGTCATCTTCATATAATGGGTATCTTGAATATGGCTCATCTAACATATAATTTAATGCTTTCTCTACGGACATGTTTACATCAATCGCATCAATCTTCTTTCTTGATGTCATAACATCTGTAACATCTTTATCTCCAAATTCGAAAATATTCGTGAATCATGCGGCTTCCCCTTCCATGATCGCACCTTGCTCATGTCCTTCGTTAACAATGTTCATGATCTCTTCTTCATATTCATTGTCTTCATCCTCTTCATGTTCTTGTTCTGATGTGTGCAGTTTTTTCTTTGCTTCTTTGATCTTCTCTCTTTGTTTCATGAAAAACACCCAACTGCAAATCCGATGATAACTGCTAAAATGATCATCATAAGCACCGAGGGAGTAAATCCTTCCATTTCTTTTTTTTTCTCCTTTTATCTTCTAGAAATTAAGACTATACAAACTTAAATATATCATTTCTAAGAAAAAAGGTCAATATATCCAAGATTCCTGTTATGTATCAAGACTTAAACTGATCTTTAGTGCATGATCCACTTGTTTTAGGAATGTACAATTTAAATGGCATACCTTTTCTCTTAAACGACTTTTATCGATTGTCCGGATCTGTTCTAACAAAATCACAGAATCTTTTTCTAATTCACATCTGTGGCAGTCGATCGGTACATGAGTCGGCAACTTTGCCTTGTTCATCTTGCTTGTGATCGCTGCACAGATGATCGTTGGACTATATTTATTTCCCGCATCATTTTGCAATACGATCACAGGACGGATACCGCCTTGTTCTGAACCAACAACCGGTCTTAAATCTGCATAAAATATATCGCCTCGCTTAATTACCATAAGCATAAACACTCTCCATTTCTTTTTAAATATTGTATGAAGAGTATTTACAATTCTTTCAAAAGTATTCCTTATTTTTCAAAATATTCTGCTTCTTTCATCTCTCCGTTTCGAATGTATACTCGTGGAACACGTTTCCCAATCCCACAGACAAATTCATAATTAAAAGATCCTGCTTCATTTGCAACTTCTTCTACGGTCAACATTTTATTGCCATCGTGTCCGACTAAAGTTACTTCATCCATCACAGATACACCTTCAATATCTGTCACGTCAACCATAAACTGATCCATACAGATTCTTCCAATGATCGGTGCATACTGCCCACGGATCAATACTTTTCCTTTGGAAGAGAGTGATCTTGGGTATCCGTCTGCATATCCTACTGGGATAGTTGCGATCTTTGTCTTCTTATCAGTTACATATGTGTGATTGTAACTGATTCCTTCTCCTGCTTCCACTTCTTTGATATATACAATGTGTGTCTTTAATTCCATTGCTGGTCTTAAATCCAATACATCTTTTGAAACTTCTTCTGATGGATATAATCCATAAGTAATGATTCCTGAACGTACCATATCTTTTCTAAATCCATCCAGATCAATAATCGATGCACTGTTTGATACGTGTTTGATCGGAATATAGATATCTCTTTCCTCAAGCCACGTAATAAACTGATCATATTTTCGTTCCTGCTCATAAGTTTCTGTTTTATCCGCCTCGTCTGCACATGCGAAATGTGTAAAGATTCCTTGAATCTTGATATTTGGTAATTTGGCGATCTTCTCTATGATATCTACAGATTCTTTGGTTGGTTTAAATCCGATACGGTTCATTCCTGTATCCAGTTTGATATGAATCTTCGCATCTTTGCCTAGTGCCTGCGCGATCTTTGATAAGGACTCTGCCATCTCATAGCAGAATACGGTTGGCTCGATCTCATACTGAATCAATGAGCTGTACTGATATTCTGATGTGTATCCTAAAATCAAGATTGGCTGTCTGATTCCATTGTTTCGAAGTGTGATCCCTTCTTCTAGGATTGCAACGGCAAATGCATCAACTCCGATCTTATTTAATTCTTTTGCAATTGGAACTGCTCCGTGTCCGTATCCGTCAGCTTTGATCACTGGCATTACTTTCACACCTTCTCCAACTACACGTTTTACTTCTCTTATATTATGACAGATTGCATCCAGATCAATAACTGCATGCACTCTATAGTACTGGTTCATAATTTCCTCCTGTAACGTCCTTTATATGAGCAATAATATCTGATGCGATCATGCTGTAAGCGCCCAGATCATGCTTTGCATGATCTCCTGCAAGACCGTGAAGATAAACTCCGTGAACTGCTGCCTCATGAACAGATAATCCTTCCCCCAAAAGGCCTGTGATCATTCCCGCAAGAACATCTCCACTTCCTCCAGTCGCCATTCCATCATTTCCGCTTTGATTAATATACACCAAATCATCTTCTCGTGCAACGATAGTTGTTGCATCTTTTAAAACAGCTGTACAATGATATTTCTCTTGCAAGATCTTGTGCACTCTGACATAGATCTTCTTTGATCTGTGTGATATCACATGACATCAATCTTGCTGCCTCCATCAAATGTGGAGTCATGATCGTCCCATATGGATATTCAATTTTCATGTTAAATCTACTGATTATATTTAATCCGTCTGCATCAATGACCAATGGTTTTTTCCCTTTTTTCAAAACCATCTCTAACATTTCTTTCATTTCTTCACTGACACCAACTCCTGGGCCAAACAAGATACAATCACACCATTCTAAAGATTCTTCTAAATCTTTTCGTTCTCCAAATAAAATTTCTGGAAGTCTTGTCTGTAAAATCTGACGATTTCCAGCATCAGAAAGCACTTTCACAAGTCCTGCACCCATCCGAAGTACTGCTTCTGCTGCAAAACATGCAGCTCCTGACATTGTTTCATTTCCAGCAATGATCAAAATCTTCCCATAGCTTCCTTTATTGGAATATGCTTTTCTTTCTGGCATTAAATGATCACTTTCCTCTAATATATATCCTGTCGCATACTTTTTGATCGTCTGGTTATGAATCCTATGGATACCAGTTTAATATCTCCACAATATTCTCGTCCTGGATATAATAAATGACCTCTTTTATATCCACCAAATGTAACTGTTGATGACGCATGCACTGCACATCCAAGAATCTTTCCACTATCTCCACTGATTCCAGATGGAATATCAATTGCGATCACAGGCTTACCACATGCATTGATCCGTTCAATGACTTCTTTATAAACACCACCAACTTCTCTAGAAAGTCCAACTCCAAAAATCCCTTCGATCAAAAGATCATATTCATGAAAATTTACATCTTCACAATCTATCGGAAAATAGCCTAGATTCTTAAGTATCTGAAGCTGTAATTTCAGATCCGCTGAAGCTTTTTCTATATTACCAACGATCATATAATCCACTAAATAATCCTGCTCCAACAAAATTCTCGTACAAGCAAGTGCATCTCCTCCATTATTGCCAATTCCTGAATGATCAATATCCTCTGTGAATGATCTGCTATCTGTGCAGCCTTATCTGCAACTGCTTTAGATGCTCTTTCCATCAATACAAGTCCCGGAATTCCTATTCCATGAATCGTCTCATGACTTCGACCGTTTGCATCTCCTGATTCTTTAATACATATCTCATACGCATTCCCCTATCGCAAAAGCTTGTGCAAATTCTCTTGTATTCGTGATCGATACATGAATTCTTGAAACTTGTTTATCTTTTGCTATCTCTTTCGCCTTTCCATATAATTTGACATATGGCGCACCTGATTCATTTCTCAACACTTCAATCTCATATGGTTCCACACCGAAAAAGCGGTTCCAAATACTTTGGAAACGGCTTCTTTTACAGCAAAATTGCCAGCTAAAGTCGTAGCATTGTCTTTTGCATATGCTAATTCAGTTGTCGTAAAAATTCTTGAAAGATGTCTTCCTCGAAGAATCATCTCTTCTATCCGGTATATCTCTACGAGATCTGTTCCTATTCCAGCAATCATCTTCTTACCTGCTATTCGTTCTCACTCTCTTCACGGTTGTGGACATTGTATGTTAATGTCATCAGACTTTCTGCTAAATGTACATTCTCTACTGTAACATTATCTGGTAAATGAAGATCGATCGGTGCAAAATTCCAGAATCCTTTAATTCCCCATTCTGCCATCTTCTTTGCGATCGCAGGTGCCTGATCCTTCGGAATTGTCAGTGCAGCGATCTTAATTCCATGTGTTTTGATAAGTTCTCTAGTTCATCTGTATCAAGAACTTTCACTCCACGGACAGAAATTCCGATCAGCTTTGGATTCACATCAAAAAGTGCCATGACTTTGTATCCATAATCTTCATTAAAAGACTGATAATTCGCAAGAGCCTGTCCAAGATTTCCGGCTCCAACAATGATCATGTCATTTCTCTTATCCAGACCTAAGATCTTACCAATCTCTGTATACAGATTATCTACATTATATCCGTATCCCTGCTGCCCAAATCCACCAAAATTGTTAAGGTCCTGACGAATCTGCGATGCTGTTACCATCATCTGTTCACTTAATTCTTTTGAAGAGATTCTTGTAATATTCTTCGCTTTTAACGCTCCTAAATATCTGAAATACCTAGGAAGTCGTTTGATAACTGCTGAGGAAATATTCTTATCTGAGTTTGCCATTTTATTCCTCCAAAATCTTTATTTCGCTTATAATTATATAAGATTGTCTAATAACTGTCAATCTTTCCGTCATGAAAATATTTCATTTTTTCAAAAAATATGGTATTCTGAGAAATAATGTCTATAATAAAAAATTTGAAAGGGGTATCTTAATGATATTATCATGCCAGAATATCTGCAAAACATTTGTCGAAAAACCAGTCTTGCAGAATATCTCATTTCACTTAAATGAAAACGACCGGCTGGCGATCATCGGATATAACGGTGCCGGAAAATCGACACTTTTAAAAATATTGATTGGTGAAATCTCTTATGATGAAGGTGAAATTCTTTAAAGAAAGACGCAAGCATTGGCTATCTTGCCCAACATCAAGATCATACATTCCACCATACAATTTTTGATGAACTTCTTTCCGTCAAAAAAGAAGTCATTGAATTTAGATGAACAGATGCGTACCTATGAACAGGAAATGAAACATCTGACCGGTGATGCACTAGAACAAAAAATGAACCAGTATACAAATGCTACTCATAGATTTGAGCAATTAAATGGTTTTGCATACAAAAGTGAGATCACAGGAATCTTAAAAGGACTTGGCTTTTCTGAAGAAGATTTCACAAAAGAGATCAACACTTTATCTGGAGGTCAAAGAACTCGTGTTGCTCTTGGTAAGTTACTGCTTAAAAATCCTGATATTCTGCTTCTTGACGAACCAACAAACCACTTGGATGTTGATTCCATAAAGTGGCTTGAAAATTACCTGTCTCATTACAAAGGAGCTGTGATCATCGTATCTCATGACCGCTATTTTCTTGATAAGATTGTCAATAAGGTCATGGAGATCGACCAAGGACACTCCATGCTGTTTGATGGAAATTATACAACATTTATCGAAAAACGTGATCAGATCAAAGCAATCCGTTTAAAAGAATACAAACATCAGCAACAAGAGATCAAACATCAACAAGAAGTTATCAAAAAATTAAAACAGTTCAATCGTGAAAAATCAATCAAACGTGCAGAAAGCCGTGAAAAAGCTTTAAATAAGATTGATGTATTGGAGAAACCTACGGAATATAATGCTGATATGCGTCTTAGCATTGAACCAGAAATCATCAGTGGGAATGATGTTCTGACTTTAAAAGATGTATCCAAATCTTTTGGAAACAAATCATTATTCCATGGATTAAGTGCTGATATTTTTCGTGAAGAACGCGTTGCCCTGATCGGACCAAACGGAACTGGTAAAACAACACTGTTAAAGATCATTTGCAAAAAGATCAGCAATAATGGCGGTACGATCAGCCTTGGAGCTGGAGTTTCCATTGGATACTATGACCAGGCACAAGATAACTTAGATGATTCCAAAACGATTTTTGATGAAATTTCAGATGCTTATCCAGATCTTAATAACACAAAGATCCGCAATACTTTGGCTGCATTTTTATTTTATGGAGAAGACGTTTTCCGCCCGATCTCCTCTTTAAGCGGTGGAGAAAAAGGACGTGTTTCTCTTGCAAAATTAATGCTGTCTCATGCGAATTTTCTGATTCTTGATGAGCCTACAAACCATTTAGATATTCAGTCTAAGGAGATTCTGGAATCTGCAATGAATGCTTATACTGGAACGATCCTTTATGTTTCACATGATCGTTATTTTATCAATAAAACTGCAACACGAATCTTGGAAATCTCTGATCATGGATTAACTTCTTATCCTGGAGATTATCAGGATTATATTGCTCAGAAGGAAAAAGAAAAGGCATCTCTTACTTCTTCTACTGCTTCCTCCGTTTCTGTTGATACAGAATCCAAACTCGATTGGAAACAGCAAAAAGAAGAACAAGCCAAACAGAGAAAAAAAGAAAATCGTCTTAAAAAAGTCGAAGAGCAGATCACAGAGTTGGAAACGAAACAAGAAGAACTTTCAGAAGCTATGTCTTTACCTGAAAATGCTTCTGATCCTGCGAAATTAATGGAACTTAGCAATGAGCAGGCTTCCATCGCTTCTTCTTTGGAAGAACTTTATAAAGAATGGGAAACTCTTTGCTAATTTATAAAAAAACATATATAATAGTAACGTTAACCGTATTGAAAAACAGGAGGTTTTTATGAAATTAATATCCTTTGTTGTACCTTGCTACAACTCTCAGGAATATATGAGACACTGCATTGACACCTTATTACCAGGTGGTGATCAGGTAGAGATTCTGATCGTTAATGACGGATCTTCCGATAACACTGCTGCGATCGCAGATGAATATGAGAAAAAATATCCTGACATCTGCCGTGCAATTCACCAGGAAAATAAAGGGCATGGTGGTGCAGTGAATACAGGAATCAAAAATGCCACGGGTATTTACCTGAAAGTTGTTGATAGTGATGACTGGGTAAATGAATATGCTTATGGAGAAATCCTTGATACTCTTGCGAATTTCTACAAACAGGGAACTGTCCTTGATATGCTGCTTTCTAACTATGTATACGAAAAACAAGGAGCCAAGAAAAAAACTGTTATTCATTATCGTCATGCAATTCCAAAAGATCAGATTTTTTGCTGGGATGATGTTGGACGTTTCCCTGTCAGCCAGTATATTTTAATGCACTCTGTCATTTATCGTACTGCACTGCTTCGTGAATGCGATCTAGAGCTTCCAGAGCATACATTCTATGTGGATAATATTTATGTATTCAAACCTCTTCCATATGTAAAAACAATGTATTATCTGGATGTTAACTTCTATCGTTATTTCATTGGACGTGATGATCAGTCTGTCAATGAGACAAATATGATCAAACGTATCGACCAGCAGTTTAAAGTTACTTATATCATGATTGATTATATGACTCAGTTTAATCTTGTAAGTAAGCCATTAGAACGTTATATGAGACATTATCTTTCCATTATCATGTGTATTTCTTCCGTGATCTCTGTAAAATCTGGACAGAAAGAGCATTTAAAGATGCGAAAAGAATTATGGAAATATTTATATGATAGTG
>ENA-OQIC01000698-OQIC01000698.1-human-gut-metagenome-genome-assembly--contig:-NODE-698-length-13984-cov-2.800895_pt1 | contig 13984 bp, 20 predicted proteins | sample MGYA00242572_ERZ504736 | MGnify/ENA primary metagenome ERZ504736 (study PRJEB26092, sample SAMD00036201) | human gut metagenome | host: Homo sapiens | study: EMG produced TPA metagenomics assembly of... | reverse complement strand
ACATCGATCGATGCTCAGACGTACGTAGCTGTACATATGATCTCGCGGCAGGTCGTGTTTCTGGCTGTGTGCTATGATGTACTTCGCATCATCAGAAAATTATCGTACATACCTCTTTCTGGATGGGCATGGAAGATATTTTTTATTGGTGCTTTACAGGTGTTTTCTTGTTTTTTGTCATTTATACGGAAAATAACGGAGTTATTCGAAGCTATGCCCTTCTTGCAATAGGAGCGGGGGCGCTGGTTTATCGAGCCGGTCCCGGCAAGGTGCTTCTTAATCTGGCTGTACGGCTTATGGAAAAAATTTTGACACCCATAAGAAAGTGGAGAAAAAGGTTGAAATTTCAATGGAATAGAGTTAAACTTTTTGTAGGTAAACAGAAAATTGTAAGGGATATTAGAGAGTGTAGAAATGAAGAGAAGAAAAAAAGAAATCTTCAAAACAGGATTGCGATGCTTAGTATTACCTTTGTAGTGGCAATTTTATTTATTGCATGATGACGCAAAGCATTTCTGTGGAGAAACAGCTTTCTCAGTATCAGCAGGAGCTGGAGGAGCTGGATAACAAAATGACAGAAGAAACAGAGCGCACAAAAGAAATTGACGATATGAAAGAATATATGGAAACAGACGAATATGCAGAGGAGGTAGCAAGAGATAAGCTGGGACTTGTAAAAGACAATGAAATCGTCTTTAAGGAACAGGAATAAACTGCAAATTTTGTCTGAAAGTTTTTTGTTTTTGGGTACTGTTTTTGACAAAGTTTAAAGAAAAAAGCATCTATAATACTCTTTTGATAGCGGTTGCTTATTCAGGGAGGGAAGAAGATGCAGGAATGGATGATTGCCATGCTCGTAATCAGCGTACTGCTTATATTACGTGACATGGCAAAAACTATTTTTTCAGAGATGAAAAAGTGCGGCAACTTTGGCTTACGAACAGCACCCACAAAAAGAAAAAATGCAGCGCTACGCAGAATCCTTTCAGAAACTGGCAAACAGTTTTACGGCATGCCTTACAGGAAGGATTATCTTTCCAGCACGGAGATTGACGAGATGATACAGGAAGTACAGGAAGGGCTGTGCAAAAGATGTCATTTTAATCAGGTATGCTGGAAACAGAATTCCGTTCAGTCCTATCAGAGAATTTACAGCCTTCTGCGCATCATGGAGGAAGATGACGAGGAAAAATTCAGAAAGGCAAAAGCTGATTTGACAGGGGTTTGCATAAGTCAGGGAAAGCTGGTGCAGGAATTACAAAGGATAATGGACAGAGAACGACAGAATTTGATATGGAATAATAAGCTTCTGGAAAATCGGGTAGCGTGGCAGAGCAGTTGGGGGAGATGGCGGAGCTTATGAAAGTGCTGTCACGGGATTTATTCGACATGGTAGAGGCAGATGTTCAATTTCGCGAGGAATTTGCCAGAAGGCTGAAGAAACGACACATACAGGTTCGGAATGTATGGTATTTAGAGCAGCCGGACGGAAAGCTTCGGTATTACGCAGAGCTTCGGGCAAAGGGAAAAGGCTGTGTGCCGGCAGGAGAAGCGGCGGCAGTTCTTTCCAAAATGTGCCAAACCCGCATGACGCCAAAGGAGTCGGGGAAAACATTGATTAACAGGGAATTTTCTGTTTTGGGGTTTGCAGAAGAAGTGAATTTTAAAATGCTTTACGGAGCAGTGAAAATAACCAAGGATAAGGAAACTATTTCAGGGGATAATTACACCTGTACCACAGAGGATAACGGACAGTTTTTTATGTGTCTTTCAGATGGTATGGGCTCAGGACTTGAGGCGTGTCAGGAAAGCGAGAGCATTGTAGATACCTTAGAGCAGCTTGTGGAGGCAGGATTTACAGGAGAAACAGCGGCAAGAATGGTCAACTCTGTTTTAAATCTAAAGACGAAAAATGGAAGGTTTTCTACTGTGGATATTTCTATGGTGGATTTGTATTCGGGAATGTGCCATTTTTTAAAAGCCGGAGCAGCCACCACATTTATAAAGAGAGACCACTGTAGAAGCGATTTCATCCACCAGCCTTGCACTTGGATTGGTGCAGCAGGCTGACTTTGAGTCTTCTACCAAAAAGCTTTATGAAGGGGATTTTCTGATTATGGTCACAGACGGCGTGCTGGATGCCTTGCCGGAGGGACAAGCGGAAGAAATTATGAAAGAGATTATTTTACAGACCAATGCCAGTGCAGCACAGGAGCTGGGACGGGGGATTTTAGAAAGAGTGCTTACATACAGCGGCTATTGTGCAACGGACGATATGACTGTGCTGGCAGCGGGATTATGGAGGAATTAAAAGACAACCATGGGAACAGAAGAAAAAGTATTTTCCTGTATAGAAAAATATCAGATGATACCGGAGGGCAGCCATGTAATTATGGGGCTTTCAGGCGGTGCAGACTCGGTATGTCTGCTGAAGCTTTTAAAAGAATATAAAAAGCAGCAGAAATTTCAACTCTATGCAGTACATGTTAATCATCATATCAGAGGGGAAGAAGCGGTGCGTGATGAGGAATTTTCAAAAGCAGTATGTCAAAAGCTGGAAGTTCCGTTTACGGTTTTTCATTATGATGTGCCTAAGCTTGCGGGGGAAGAAAAGCTTTCTTTGGAGGAAGCGGGGAGAAATGTCCGAAGGGAAGCTTTCGAAAAGGTGAAAAAGAGCATCAAGATGCAGGGAAAGAAAATCATGCTCTGGCGCATCACGAAAATGACAATGCAGAAACAGTGCTGCACAATCTTATGAGGGGAAGCGGTGCAGCCGGACTTGGGGGAATACGTCCTGTGTCAGGGGAGAAGGACTCTTATATTCGCCCTTTGTTGTTTGTGAAACGGGCAGAGATTGAGAAATATTTAAAGGGGCAGGGGATTTCATGGGTAACTGACAGCACCAACGAAGAAACAGAGTATACAAGAAATAAAATCCGTCATCAGATTATTCCCGTCATGGAGGAAATTAATCCGCAGGCAGTGACCTGCATTGGCAGAGCGGCAGAGAATATGTGGAAGATAGAAGAATATCTTCAGGAGCAAACGGATATACTTTATGGAAGGTATGTAAAAGAAACGGAAGATACCTTCTGCATTGCAAAAGAGTGCTTTTCAGAAAAAGAAATTATGCAGTCTTATTTGATTATGCGTGTTTTAGAGAGGGCATCAAAAGGGAAAAAGAATATAACTGCAGCACATATAGAAGCAGTAAGAGGTCTTTTTAAGGGGAGGACAGGAGCTTCGGTATCTCTTGCATGGGGCTGACAGCCGTTCAGGTGTATGGAGATGTTCATATTCAGCGCAAAAAGAGAAAGAAAATGGAATATATACTCTGAAATGGGAGGTATTCCCGTATGAAAAACAGCAAATTCCGGAAAAAACATATACGAAATGGTTTGATTATGATAAAATAAGGAGTAGTCTCAGCGTTCGTCACCGTTTGCAGGGCGATTATCTTGTGGTAAATCAAAAAGGCGGGCGAAAAAAATTAAAGGACTATCTGATTGACTGTAAAATCCCAAGACAGGAGAGAGATAAGCTGACTCTTTTGGCAGATGGCTCACATATCCTGTGGGTTGTGGGATATCGTATCAGTGAAAATTATAAAGTTACCAGTCAGACAAAACAAATATTAAAAGTACAGGTAAAAGGAGTAGAGGAAAATGAGTGAAAAAATTCGTGTATTATTAAGCGAAGAAGAAGTGGGCAAAAAAATTCGTGAAATAGGAGAACAAATCAGTAAAGACTATGAAGGAAAGACCGTACATTTAATCTGCGTGTTAAAGGGCGGCGTGTTCTTTACATGTGAACTGGCAAAGCGAATTACAGTTCCGGTTACCATGGATTTTATGTCTGTTTCAAGCTATGGAGACGAAACAAGCTCAAGCGGAGTAGTTCGTATTGTAAAGGATTTAGATGAAACAATAGAAGGAAAAGATGTTCTGGTTGTAGAGGATATTATCGACTCAGGAAGAACCTTGAGCCACCTTCTGGAAATCTTAAAACAGAGAAAGCCAAACAGCCTTCGTCTTTGTACCCTGCTGGATAAACCGGAACGCAGAGTAAAAAATGTAGATGTAGATTATGTATGCTTTAATATTCCGGACGAATTTGTAGTGGGATACGGACTGGATTATGCACAGAAATATAGAAATCTTCCATATATTGGTGTGGTTGAGCTTTCATAACCGGAAAGGAGAAACAACAACGTGAATAAGCAGGCAAGAAGCTGGATAACACCACTGTTGCTCCTGCTGTTAGTGCTGTGCGTGGGAAGCGTGATTATTCGCCAGACAACCCAGAATTCCAGCTATACAATGGAAGAATTTCAGCAGGCAGTAAAGGATGAGCAGATTACAGAGCTTTTATTCAGCCCAATGAGGAAGTTCCCACCGGTGAGGTGACAATACGCTTAAGAGATGGCAAGGAAGAACATTTCTATGCTCTTAATTTAGAAGAAGTACAGGATATCCTTATGGAAGGCGGAGTCCACAATGTAAGAGTCGGGCAAGTGCCAAGAGACAATACATGGATGTCCTCACTCATTCCCTTATTGCTGACAGGATTTATGCTGTTCTTTGTAATCAGCATGATGAACCGTCAGATGTCAGGAGGCAGCAATGCCAAAATGATGAACTTCGGAAAGAGCAGAGCTAAAATGTCTACGGATACAGACAGAAAAGTGACGTTTAAAGACGTAGCAGGTCTGCATGAAGAAAAGGAAGAGCTGGAGGAAATCGTAGATTTCTTAAAAGAGCCTCAAAAATATGTAAAAGTAGGCGCAAGAATTCCAAAAGGCGTGCTCCTTGTAGGACCTCCGGGAACAGGTAAGACACTTCTTGCAAAAGCAGTAGCCGGAGAAGCGGGTGTTCCGTTCTTTTCTATTTCCGGTTCTGATTTTGTTGAGATGTTTGTAGGTGTAGGTGCTTCTCGAGTAAGAGATTTGTTTGAAGAAGCAAAGAAAAATGCACCGTGTATTATTTTTATCGATGAATTGATGCTGTGGCAAGACGCAGAGGAACAGGAATGGGCGGCGGACATGATGAAAGAGAACAGACCTTAAATCAGCTTCTGGTAGAGATGGACGGATTTGGTGTCAATGAAGGCATTATTGTTATGTCCGCTACAAACCGTGTAGATATTTTAGACCCGGCTATTCTTCGTCCGGGACGCTTTGACAGAAAAGTCGGAGTGGGAAGACCTGACGTAAGGCAGAGAGGAAATCCTGAAAGTGCATGCGGCAAAGAAGCCTTTAGGGGAAGACGTAGATTTAGAGGAAATTGCGAGAACAACCGCAGGCTATACAGGCGCTGATTTAGAGAATTTAATGAATGAAGCTGCAATTTTGACAGCAAAGGACGGCAGATTTTTCATCAATCAGAAAGATGTTCGTCAGGCATTTATTAAAACCGGCATTGGTGCAGAGAAGAAAAGCCGTGTAATTTCTGATAAAGAAAAGAAAATTACCGCTTACCATGAAGCAGGGCACGCAATTTTATTCCACGTTCTGCCGGAAATGGAGCCGGTGCATACTATTTCCATTATTCCTACGGGAATGGGAGCAGCGGGTTACACCATGCCACTTCCGGGAAAAGACGAAATGTTCAACAGTAAGAATAAGATGCTGGAGCATATTGTGGTTTCTCTGGGCGGCAGAGTAGCGGAAGAATGATTTTCGGTGATGTGACAACAGGAGCATCTCAGGATATTAAGCAGGCAACACAGACTGCAAGAGCTATGGTGACACAGTACGGTATGTCTGATAAGGTCGGTATGATTAACTATGGAAGCGATGACGATGAGGTATTTATCGGCAGAGACTTGGCGCATACCAGAAATTATGCAGAACAGACAGCAGCGCTGATTGACAGCGAAGTAAAACGTATTATCGATGAAGCTTACGCAAAAGCGAAAACAATTATTTCGGATCATGAAGACGTACTTCATAAATGTGCAGAGCTTTTGATTGAGAAAGAAAAAATCAACCAAAACGAGTTTGAAGCTTTGTTTGCATAAGAGATTATGCAGAATACTGAATGATTTTCGGGGGAAAAGAAAACAGTCATGTTAAAAATACTCAAAAAAGTATGTAAAAAAAAACGAAGATTGTGCACACTTTTTGTGTGCTACATGATATTATAATAACTGTAAAAACCCCCCAATACATTATATAGTTTTTGCTACACCCCATAAGAAGAAATACCTTCTCCAAAAACGCCAATCGAAAGATTGCGTTTTTACTATACAAAAATAGAGAAAAAACAGTTGTATATCTCTATGGGGTAAGATAGAATAATAGTAGACAATAATTCGGCAAATATAAGCGTTATAAATATAGAGAGGATGGCAGTATGGATTACGAACACTTGGCAGATACAAGAAGAATTCAGGAATATGTGACCAATATGCGGCCTGCTTTTAATAAACGTGCAGTATTTAGTGATGAGACAGAAAATTACAGAACACCGGCAGAGCCGGAACCGGGAGATGTAGTAAACATCAGAATTCGAACAAAAAGCAATAATGTGGATTTCGTATATCTGGTAGCGGGAAATCTTCGCCAGAGAATGAAATTATTAGGTACAAAGGATGGATTTGATTATTACGGGGCAGATATTAAATTGGGAGCGCAGTCCATCCGCTATTTTTTTGAAGTTATTTCCGGAAAAATTCAATGCTATTACAATAAAATGGGTATTACAAAAGAGATTGACGAGCATTATTCCTTTGGAATAGTGCCGGGCTTTCATACCCCTGAATGGGCAAAGGGAGCGGTAATGTACCAGATTTTTGTGGACCGTTTTTGCAATGGAGATGCTTCCAATGATGTAGTAAGCAACGAATACTGTTATATTGATGAAAAAGTACAGAAGATAGACGACTGGAACTGTCCGCCAAGAGCTATGGATGTGAGAGATTTCTATGGCGGAGATTTGCAGGGAGTTATGGATAAACTGGATTATCTTCAAGATTTAGGCGTTGATGTTATCTATTTTAACCCTATTTTTGTATCTCCTTCCAATCATAAATATGATATTCAGGATTATGATTATATTGACCCTCATTATGGAAAAATCGTAAATGACGGCGGAGAGCCTTTGCAGGATTGGGATAAAGAAAATGCCCACGCATCGAAATACATTCAGCGTGTTACTGCAAAGGAAAATCTGGAAGCAGCAATGCCTTCTTTGCAAGGTTGGTAGAAGAAATTCATAAAAGGGGCATGCGTGTTATTTTAGACGGCGTGTTTAATCATTGCGGTTCTTTTAATAAGTGGCTGGACAGAGAGCGGATATATGAAAACCAAAGCGGCTACGAAAAAGGGGCTTATGTGGCAACAGACAGTCCGTATCGAAGCTTTTTTCGCTTTCATGATGCCCAAAGCAACGAATATGACGGCTGGTGGGGACACAATACACTTCCAAAGCTAAATTATGAGGAGTCGCCAAAGCTTTACGAATACATTATGCACGTAGCCAGAAAATGGGTGTCACCCCCTTATAATGTGGATGGATGGCGTCTTGATGTGGCAGCGGATTTGGGACATAGCGAGGAATACAATCATCAGTTCTGGAGAGATTTCAGAAGAAACGTAAAAGAGGCAAATCCCAATGCGATTATTCTGGCAGAGCATTACGGAGATGCAAAACCGTGGCTTACAGGAGACCAGTGGGATACGGTTATGAATTATGATGCCTTCATGGAGCCTATCACGTGGTTTTGACAGGAATGGAAAGCACAGTGATGAATATCGGGAAGGGATGCTGGGAAACAGCGACAGCTTTATGGGCGCTATGAGTTATCACGGAGCCAGTTTCTATGCGCCGTCCTTATATACGGCTATGAATGAGCTTTCAAATCACGACCATTCTCGTTTTCTTACAAGAACCAACCATGTAGTGGGGCGTGTAAGAGAATTAGGCAGTGAGGCGGCAGAGCGAAATGTGAATAAAGCAGTTCTCAGGGAAGCAGTTGTTATGCAGATGACATGGCCGGGCGCTCCTACTATTTATTATGGAGATGAGGCAGGAGTCTGTGGTTTTACCGATCCGGATAACAGACGTACTTATCCTTGGGGCAGAGAAGATAAGGAGCTTATTCAGTTCCACAAAGACATGATAAGAATTCACAAAGAAAATCCGTCTTTGATAAAAGGTTCTTTGAAATTTATTGCCAATGATTATCAACAGCTTGTTTATGGAAGATTTACGGAAAAAGAAAAAATCATGGTTGTGATTAATAATGGCAATGAAACAAAAAATATGGAGATTTCTGTGTGGGAGCTGGGAATTTCCAGAACAAAGATACAGAAATTTAAACAGTTGATGGTAACAGGAGATTTTGGGTATAGTCTGGTGAAGAAGATACACGAATGTAAAGGAGGAGTTCTTCATTTGGAAGTGCCGTCTCATGGAGCGATTATTGTAAGAGGGATTTTGGAAGAATAGGGGAAAGAAAAAATGCCGCCACTACTACCAATAGTGACGGCAAACCTCATTTATTCATATAATACAAGGAAATTACAATTTCTTGGGAAAAGAAAAGCTTCAACCCCTCAATCTATAAAGTTGAAGCCTTCTTAGTAATGCCGCAGACCGGAATCGAACCGGTACGGGAGTATAAGTCCCGCAGGATTTTAAGTCCTGTGCGTCTGCCTGTTCCGCCACTGCGGCAAGTCTTTTATGATGGGCGATGGTGGATTCGAACCACCGAAGGCGTTGCCAGCAGATTTACAGTCTGTCCCCTTTGGCCACTCGGGAAATCGCCCATGTCATTTTGACTAAATAGAATTATAGCATAGTTTGCGAAAATTGCAAGTATTTTTTGCATACATAATTGCTTGAGATATAATAAAGGGAGTTATCACATGAAAATGACAGCTCCCTTTACCTATATATACTTTCTGATTGTTATTTATGCAGCTTCCTTATCCTTTGGAATTGCAATGTTTAAAATCATAGCGATAATTGCAGCAGGAACAATTCCTGAACCGCCAAAAATCAGCTCTACGAATTGCGGTAAATTAGAAAGCACTTCTGTATTTGCTCCCAGACCATATCCCAGACCTAAAGCCACAGATACGATTGTTACCGTACGGTTGCTTACACCGTCTTTTGTTACAAGCTGAATACCACTGACAACAATAGAGGCAAACATCATCACAGCAGCGCCGCCCAGTACACTTTGAGGCATCATTTGTATAATTGCCGCCAGCTTCGGGAATAATCCGCAAAGCACCAGAAAAATAGCTCCGGTTGAAATGGCAAAGAGGTTGACAATCTTCGTCATGGCAATCAAGCCGACATTCTGGCTGAAGGATGTATTAGGAAGTACGCCAAAGAATGCAGCGATAGAAGAGCCAAGACCGTCACAGATTACAGAACCTGACAGCTCCTTGTCGGTTGCTTCTCTTGCAAGACCGCCTTCTGTAATAGCGGAAGTGTCTCCAACTGTCTCCACAGCTGTTACAATAAACATAATCACAATCGGAATGATAGCACGAAGGTCAATCATATCCTTGCTGAACCCGAAAGGCATAAATGCAGGAACTGCAAACCAGCTTGCATCGCTTACCTTTGAAAAATCAAGAACCCAAGAGCAGGTTTTTGTGACGGTTTCCTGTGTATTTGGGTCAATATACTGATAGGTTGTGGGCAAAATCATTCCCATAATTTCGCACACAATATATCCTACAACAATTCCGATTAAAATAGATGCCGTACTGGTAACACCTTTGGTAAAATGCTTTAACAGAATAATGGTTACGAGAACCACAGTTCCTACAAAAAGGTTAGGAAGAGAACCGAAATCTCCATTATTATTTCCGCCCCCAAAGGAGTTAATTCCAACAGAAATCAAAGAAGTCCGATTGCCATTACTACGGTTCCCGTTACCAGTGAAGGAAGAAACGGCGAAGAGGTTTGAGGAAAAATCCTAATACAGTCTCAAACAATCCACCGATAAAACTGGCGAAAATAATAGCGCCATAGGTGACAATTCCCTGTCCCATGGTAGATGCTACGCCGCTGCACACTCCGATAAAACCAGAACTTGTTCCCATTACAATAGGAAGCTTTGCGCCAACCGGTCCGATTGTAAAAATCTGTAACAGTGTGATAAGCCCTGCCATCAGCATCGCATTTTGAATGATTTGAAGCTGAAGTCCCCCGTCCAGAGCACATGCACCGGTAATCAACAGAACAGGCGTTAAATTCCCCACAAACATAGCCATAACATGCTGCAAACCATATAAAATTGCCTGTCCTAAGGGAATTCTTCCTTCCAGCTGGTATGGGCTGGAATAACTCTATCACTGTTGGGAAAAAGAAGTCAATCATTTTGTGGGCTTTTGTTCTTTTTTGTGAATTTCGCAAAACGATGATTTTTAATATGGTTATAAATGAGCGAAGCGATGACCTCTGCGTCTTCTTTCATATCTTCCTGTAACCAGTGCATAAAGATATTATACAGTGCGCCGGAATAATAGTAGAGCTCGTATCGCTCCAATGAAGAGGTGTTTTGTGTCTGGGTTACTTCTAACATATACAAATCCAGCCCGTATAGAAGAATTTGGGAGCGATTTGCCTGCGTGATGCAAAGAACGTAATCCTTGTATTTCTGGAGATATTTCATACTGCTTAAAATATGTTCATAGGTCTGAAAATTAGAAGAAAAAGCAGGGTCTTTTAAATCTTCCACATATTCCTTTAAAATTCGATACATATAATCCAGCAGAATATCGTCTTTTGACTTATAGTTGCGATAATAAGACATGCGGGATACGCCGGCACGCTTTGTAATATCGGTGATGGTAATGTCGTTGTAATCTTTTGTGTGCATAAGCTGTATCAGTGCATCCATAATACAGTTTTTGGTAAACTCTTTCGTTTCCATGAAACAAAAACCTCCTTTTTGTCACAGTTGGGTTTTCAGATATTGTCTTAAAGAATACATAATGTTACAATTGTAACATTTAATGGAATAATATCAGAATAAAATAGGAAAAGCAAGAAAGGCTGAAAGAAAATGAAATTTGGAATTGTTACAGACAGCTCCTGTGATTTGCCGGAGAGCTATACAGCGCAAGAAGAAGTTACAGTCGTATCCTTTTATGTTTCTTTTGACGGAGAGAATTATTTAAAAGAGGGTAAAGAGGCAGGAATTACAGAATTTTATCAGAAGATGGCAGATAATCCCGACTGCTATCCAAAGACATCCATGCCCTCTGTACAGGATTATATAGACGCCTTCCTTCCGGTGGTGAAAAAAGGACTGCCGGTTCTCTGTATATGCCTTACCAAGAATTTCAGCGGTTCCATGCAGTCGCAGTTACTGCCAAAGAAGAAGTGGAAGAGGAATTTCCACAGGCGAAAATAGAAGTTGTAAACTCTCAGCTTGTTACAGCATTGCAGGGACTTTTCGTGAAAGAAGCAGTGAAGCTCAGAAATCAGGATGCAGATTTGGAAACAGCAGTGGAAGCTCTGAAAAAATCAGACATACGGGACAAATCTTTTTTACTACAAAGGATTTAAAATATTTGGAGCATGGGGGAAGAATAGGAAAAGCAGCCTGTCTGGCAGGAAGTATGCTGAATATTAAGCCAATTCTTCGCTTTTGTGATGCAGAGCTTGGCTCTACGGAGCTTTGCAGAGGAAGAAAAAAATCTTTGCATAAGATTATAGAAAAATTTTTAGATTATATAGAAAAAGAAAAAATAGATTTGAATGAATATACACTTGTTACAGGAGTGGGGCTAATGGTGCCGGAATTTGAAACCTTTCAGGAAGATTTAAGAAAAAGCCTGAAGGAGAAAGGATACCATATTGAAACATGGGAAACCATGCAAATCGGGGCAACCATTGGCGTACATACAGGACCTTATCCTATGGGGCTGGGAATTTTGAAAAAATGTGAAATCTAAAGAAGAAGGAGTTGTCCATTTAAACGTTATCCAGAAATATTTGTGATAATGTTTAAATGGACAACTCCTTTTTTGGAATTACGGTCTTCGATAGCGGTTAAAGCAGGAAAAGATTTCCTGAATACGTGGAACTGCCAGACCGCAGGGGATATAGGAATTGCCGAAAAATGCAGAAAATCCGTCTTTTTCTATCTTGTTTTGCAAGACAGATATAATTTCAGAAATTGTGCGTTTTCCGTCAACCAGATATTCTTGAGCATATCTTAGCAATTCTCCTAAAGCAGCAGTCTGCTCCTTATCTGTGAGCTGTTCAATATATCTTAAGTCAACAGTGTCTTTTCCAATGGAAAAACTGTCTTTGCCATGACATTTCATTTTAAAATCTTTATATGAGGCTTTTTTCGTACTGCTCATAACACGTTTAGAAGACGGCATATAAAAACTCGGTACCGATGATGGGGCAGCGGATAGTCCGAACAAAGCTTTTTGACCTTTTCTGTAATATCCAGAGCCTGATAACGGTCCATTTGAATAACAGTATCTGCAATATGAAAGAAAGCCCCTGAGCTACCGGCTACTAATATAGTAGAAATACCTGCTTTTGAAAATAATTGAGGCGCTCGTTCTAAAAACGGAGTGATGGGTTCTTTGTCACGGCTGATAACCTGCTGCATAAACCCATCTCGTACCATGAAATTCGTAGCAGAGGTGTCTTCGTCCAGTAAAAATAAGGTGCTTCCGGCTTCCATACCTTCTACAATTCCGGCAGCCTGTGAGGTGCTGCCGCTGGCATCCAAGGTTGAAAAACAATGGGTATCTTTCCCGTTAGGCAAGTCGTTGATAAACAAGGATATGTCTACGTCTTTAATGAAACGCCCGTCTTCTGCACGCAGCTTTACAGCGGAGGAGTCTGTAAGGACAAATTCTCTGCCGTCTCCGGCAATATGATTGTATACGCCGTCTTCAAGGGCTGTCAAAAGAGTAGATTTTCCGTGGTAGCCGCCGCCTGCAATCAGAGTAATACCCTGAGGGATTGCCATTCCTTTTATTTTGCCTCTATGGGGAAGCATAATTTCCGTTTCCAATGAAGCGGGAGATTGAAATGGAACTGCATTTTTCATTGGTTTTTGGGAAATACCGCTTTCTCTTGGGAGGATTGAATGATTGGCAACAAAGGCAACAAGCTGATGCTTTTTTAATTCCTGTCGCAGAAATTCCTGGTCTTCGGCAAGGAAGACAACGCTTTCCACAGCTTTTGGGGAAAGATTTTTATAAAGCAGTGATTTTTCCACACAGGAAGGAAGAAATTCAAAAAGGATTTTTTCCAGTTCAAAAGCATTGATGGTTCTTCCGTTGGCAGGAAATCCCACAGTAAAACGAACCGTAACAAAGTCGGAGCTTATTTCACAGGCAGTGCGCTCTAAGACCTTCTGTCCGCAGACAGAGGTGGAGATAGAACCGCTTTTGCCGGAGCCTTTTGCTTTAAAATTATAGATGGAAAGCTGCTGGGAAAATTTCGCAAAATATAATCCTGCACAGCAATCCGTATGTTTTTTGCAGAAAAGCAGAAGGCAGGGAAAGCAGCAATTTTTGCCGGAACCTGAATACTTAAATGAGAAGGGGAGGCAAAGGGGTCTCCCTGCACATGGTCTATGGAAAGAAGAAAGTGCTTGAAATCGTAAATGCCTTTTAAGGTCTTGTAGGCAGGGTAGCTTTTCCGGTGAATGGAAGAAAGCTGTTGTCTGAGCTGCTGTGAAGTAAACATATTAAAATCCTTTCATTGAAAATAATTTTTATAATAAAGTCAGATATAAAAAAGATTGTGCTGTTGCGCAATTTCCTATGAAACAAAAAAATCCCTTACATCCTAAGATGTAAGGGATTTACGTGCGTTAGAGGATTCGAACCCCCGACCTTTTGGTCCGTAGCCAAACGCTCTATCCAGCTGAGCTAAACGCACATTTGTTAGCTGACTGCCTCAGCAACAAAACTGATTATAGGGTATAAGTTTAGAAAATGTCAATACCTTTTTGAAAAAATTTAAAAACGAAAAAAGATATG